>Ga0208888_100011_pt1 | contig 301644 bp, 233 predicted proteins | sample LakWasM115_HOW13_2_FD_183929 | JGI IMG/M metagenome (GOLD analysis project Ga0208888, IMG submission 183929) | Freshwater sediment methanotrophic microbial communities from Lake Washington under simulated oxygen tension - Sediment Metagenome... | ecosystem: Environmental > Aquatic > Freshwater...
ATCAAGCGATAAAATCCCATTAACACTACCGAGAAACACCATGAAAAAGATTCTTTTCTTAACTGTTTTATTGTCGGCAGCAACAGCTTTTGCTGATGACGCTAAAAATGAATGGCATAACACTACTCTGTCCGATGCCACAATTAAGAAAATTCAGGATGCCAAATATCAATATAAAAAGTGTGTCTCGGATGAAATGCAAAAAACCGCTCATCAGGAACAGGAGAGTCGCCAAGCAACAGAAGAGATTATGAAGCAATGTGAGTCAGTTTTATCCCAAATGCGTGAAGTTTATCTTGCTGAAAAAGTGCCTGGTATCATTGCTGACCGACATTTAAAACAGATGCGCATGCAAACTACTCGTAATGTTTTGCAAGGTATGATGTTTGGTGAAGCCGCCCGCAAATCCGGTCAACAATAATAACTAAAAGAGCCTCGTATAATGAATACTTATGCAATCGATTTATCCTTGAAACCCACCACATTCGATTTATGGCATGTTTGCTTGGCGGGCACTGTCGCCCTGTTATCGCTGATTCTAATCGTGTTGTTGCTGTCGGTGGTGATCAGCCGGATTCGTTGCAAAAAAAAATCGACTATTCAACAAACTGCGCCAACGCCTGAACCGGTAGTGAAAATTGTCGAGAAAATCGTTGAGGTTGAAAAGCTTGTCCATGCGCCCGCACCGGAACCCGTTGTATTAAAAGAGGCAACCCCCGATGCTGCCTTGCAATTACTGGGATTGCTGCAAAAAGAAGCGCGCTTTATCGATTTTATTAAAGAAGATATTGCAGCTTTCAGCGATGCCGATATTGGTGTTGCTGCCCGCGTCGTACATGAAGGATGCAATAAGGCAATTAATGAGCACTTTACTTTAGCCGCCGTCCGCAACGAGCAGGAAGGCAGTAAAATCACTTTGCCGCAAGGGTTTGACGCCGCGGCTGTGCGTTTAACCGGCAATATTGTCGGCGCTGCGCCGTTTACCGGCACACTGGTTCATAAGGGCTGGCAAGTTACCGGTATCAGACTGCCCAAACTGACGGCAGGGCATAATGCGGCTATTGTTGCGCCGGCAGAGGTTGAGTTATGAGTGATTTATCCGATCAGTTACAACCGGAAAAGGCTGCAGAAGACGCGGCTGTGATGACGGAGGCAGAAAATTCAACGGATCAAGGAAGTACAGCTGAATACCCGCAAAATGGAACACGGTTTTCTGTCGGTATTGATTTGGGGACGACACATTGCGTTTTGTCTTATGCCGATCTTGATAATATCGACGATGAGGCGTTTTCGCCTCAAGTCATGGCTATACCGCAACTGACATCCCCTGGTTCGGTTGAGGAAAAGCAGCAGTTGCCGTCATTTTTATATCTGGCTCACGAAGCAGAGCTTGCAGAAGACTCGACCTCGTTACCTTGGGCTGTAAAACCGGATTATCTGGTCGGCGAAATAGCCCGTAATCTGGGCAGCAAGACTCCGATACGCTTGGTATCCAGCGCTAAAAGCTGGTTGTGTCATGCCGGCGTGGATTGTAAAGCAGCCGTGTTGCCTGCTGAAGCTCCCGACGAGGTTAAACGCGTCTCGCCATTCCTGGCAACTACCGCTTATCTGCAACATCTGCGTGATGCCTGGCAAAGCCTGCATCCACATGCGCCGCTGGATCGACAGGATGTTGTTATTACCGTGCCGGCCTCATTCGATCCTGCAGCACGGGAATTAACGGTTGAAGCGGCGCGCGCCGTGGGTCTCGGTCAGGCAATTCTTCTGGAAGAACCGCAGGCCGCGTTATACAGCTGGATAGAGAAAAGTCACGGCGACTGGCGCAAACATGCCGAGGTGGGCGACATCATTTTGGTGATAGATATTGGCGGCGGCACTACCGACTTATCATTGATAGCGGTCACTGAAAAAGACGGCAATCTCGAACTGACCCGGGTGGCGGTTGGCGATCATATTCTGCTGGGCGGCGATAATATGGATTTGGCCTTGGCCTATACTGTTAAAGCCAAGCTTGAGAAAGACGGAAAACGCTTGGAGCCTTGGCAGGTTCAGGCTTTGACCCACAGTTGCCGCGATGCCAAGGAAAAAATCTTCAATAATTTCGAAGTTGATAATATTCCGCTAGTGGTTGCAAGCCGAGGTTCTTCCCTGATCGCCGGCACACTGCGTACCGAATTAACCCGTGAAGAAGTCAATCGTGTATTGGTCGAAGGTTTTCTGCCTCAAGTGGCAGTTATTGACAGACCGGTAAGTCGCCCCCGCACCGGTTTAAGAACCGCCGGTTTGCCTTATGCTCAGGATGCAGCCATTACCCGTCATCTGGCGGCGTTCCTGGCCAAACAACAAGGTGCTACGGATGAGCTTAAAGACATTAATCTGCCGGAACACGCAAGTTTTCTGCATCCCACCGCAGTGTTATTTAACGGCGGTGTATTAAAAGCCGGTGTCTTGGCTGAGCGTTTAATGGATGTTTTAAATTCATGGTTGAGAGCGGAGCAAGCCCCCGAAGCTCGATTATTGACTGGCGCCGATCTTGACCTGGCAGTTGCCCGTGGCGCTGCTTACTATGGCTATGTTCGCAAAGGCAAGGGTGTACGTATCAAAGGCGGCACGGCAGCCTCTTATTATGTCGGCATAGAAAGCGCTATGCCCGCAGTGCCCGGTATGACGCCGGAAATTCAGGCTTTGTGCATTGCCCCGTTTGGCATGGAAGAAGGCACCCAGCAGGAATTGCCGGATGATGAGTTTGGTTTGGTGATCGGAGAGCCGGTACGGTTTCGCTTTTTCGCCTCCCATACCCGGCGCGAAGATAAAGTCGGAGCCCGTCTGGATTACTGGACTGACGAAGAGCTTGATGAACTGGATGAGATTGAGATTACCTTGTCGGAGGAAGGCCGCAGGCCCGGTGAAGTCGTGCCGGTGCATCTTTGTGCCGCCGTAACTGAAGTGGGCACACTGGAACTGCAAGCTGTTTCACAAAAAGACCATGGTCGCTGGAAAATCGAGTTTGATGTCAGGGCTGGGAATTAGCGCTGCTCAGTTAGAGGATAGAACGCAGATGACGCGGATGATTATGATTAATATGATTTTTTAGTAACTGCCCACCTCTAGCCCTGCGGTTCACAAAACATGCAGTATATTGATTGCACTTTAAAATTCGTTTTTTGAATCTCCTCACCTCAATTATCTCGGCAATCGCTCCTGCGTTTACCTCCTGCATCCATGCAGTCGTTCAGCAGGAGAGGGGCAAAGGTGCCGAATTTTGACGTGTGATGAGAAATCATAAGGTTCAAAGCTAGCTTTACCTACATTGGTGTAGGTAAATAGTATGGGCTATTACGATTTTTTTGAATTATCTGCGTTTATCATATTTATCAGCGGTATCTGCGTTCCATTATTATTTCAATATAAAATCAGCATCTTAAATATAAATGAATCAAAAGAAACGATTAATCATAGCCATGACCGGTGCGACCGGCGCGGTTTATGGCGTAAGGATGCTGCAAGTTTTGCAGGCGCAGGAACAATGGGAAACGCATTTGGTTATTTCTTCGGCCGGTTTGGTGAATTTAAAGCACGAAATGGGCATGAAGCGCGCTGAACTGTTTGAGCTGGCCAATGTGACTCACGGCATTGATGATATTGCCGCCAGTATTTCCAGTGGCGGCTTTAAAACAGAAGGGATGATTATTGCACCGTGTTCTATGAAAACCTTATCGGCGGTTGCGCACGGTTTTGGCGACAACCTGATTTCGCGGTCGGCTGACGTGGTGTTAAAAGAGCGGCGGCGCTTGGTGGTCATGCCCCGCGAAACGCCGTTAAACCTGGTGCATATCCGTAATATGGCGAGCGTGACGGAAATGGGCGGCATCATTTTTCCGCCGATGCCTGCTTTTTACAGCAAATCGGATTCGCTGGCGGCAATGGTCGATGAAACCGTTGGCCGGGTTTTGGATATGTTCGGGGTTAATGTCGATGGCTTGTACACGCCTTGGGAGGGGTTGTAGCAGCTTAAGAGGATAAGTTATTTAGCACGAAGGAGCGAAGAAGTTCATGTTTTTTCTTCGTATCTTCGCGGTAAAAAAGAATCGTGTTATTTACTCGATGCCGCCTTAAGACAACAGTCGCGAGTTTTTGCTGTTACGGAAAATCAGCGGTTTTTCATTGTCAGCTAAGGCGCTCGCTTTCGCTGAGTCTATCGCTTCCTGAATAACAGGGTGATTAGGCGATTTGCTGCACACCGGATCGGCAGCGTACATGTCGCCGCTTAATAAGTAGGCCTGACAACGGCAGCCACCGAAATCTTTTTCTTTCTCATCGCAGCTGCTGCACGGCTCTTTCATCCATTCAAATCCGCGGAAAAAGTTGAAAGCTTTCGACTCGTTCCAGATTTGCTCGATGCTGTAGTCTTTCACATTGGGGCAATCCAATCCCGGCAAGTCGCGGGCGGAATGACACGGTAGGGCTACTCCGTCCGGCGCGATGGTCAGAAAGGTTGTTCCCCAGCCGTTCATGCAGGCTTTGGGCCGGTCTTCATAAAAGTCAGGCACTACATAATAAATTTTCATTTTACCGACGACTTTTTCTTTAAAAGCCTGGGCGATTTGCTCCGCCTGTTCGAATTGTTCTTTGGTGGGCAGCAATAAATCACGGTTGGCATGTGCCCAGCCGTAATATTGGGTGTTCGCCAGTTCCAGGTAATCAGCGCCGAGCTCTTCAGCCATTGCCAGTATTTCCGGCATCTGGTGGATGTTTTCACGGTGTATGACCACGCACAGCACCATCGGATAGCCGTGTTTTTTGACCAGATGTGCGACTTCTTTTTTGTGCTGGAATGATGCAGTACCGGCGATATGGTCGTTCAGTTCCTGGCTGCTGGCTTGAATACTGACCTGGATATGATCCAGTCCCGCTTCCTTGAGTTGGACGATTTTTTCTTCAGTCAGTCCATAACCGGAGGTGATCAGGTTGGAGTAGTACCCCAGATCTCTGGCATGTTTAACCAGTTCAGGCAGATCTTTGCGGGTTAACGGTTCACCGCCGGAAAAGCCCAATTGCACTGCGCCCATTTTGCGGGCTTGCGTGAGTACGCGCTTCCAGTCCTCGGTGTCCAGCTCGGATTGATATTTCGCATAGTCAATCGGGTTGGAGCAGTAAGGACACTGTAGCGGGCAGGCGTAAGTCAGTTCCGCCAGTAACCAGCGCGGCGGGGTGATGTTAGTTTTGTTGGATCCAGCCATTTTTTAAAGCGACCTCCAAGAAAGCGGTAATGTCATTAACGAGACCGGTTGTTGCAAATTTCTGTTCCAGATCGCTGACGATTTGGGCAAGGTTGCGGGTGCCGTCGCACATCTTCAGGATTTCTGCGGAACTTTGGTTAAGCTCTACCATGCCTTCTGGATAGAGAATAACATCTTTCTGTTGTACTTCTTCCCACTGCAAACGGTGCATAGGGGAAAATTTGATGGTTTGATCTGGATTAATGCTCATTTTTCAATATTAAAATAAGGCGGCATTTCGTGAATATAAGCCATGTACATCGCATCCGCCATTGTCCACAGCACATCCAGTTTGAATTTCAGGATTTGAATCATGCGCTCTTGTTGTTCGCGGGTTTTATACCAATCCAATGTAATCGCCAAGCCGTGTTCGACATCGCGTCGCGCTTCGGTCAGGCGTTTGCGGAAATAGATATAGCCTTCCTGGTCCACCCAAGGGTAGTGTTCCGGCCAGTTGTCCAGGCGCTGCTGGTGAATCTTGGGAGCGAACAATTCGGTTAACGAGGAGCTTGCCGCTTCGTGCCATTCCGCTCGGCGGGCAAAATTAACATAAGCATCGACTGCGAAACGCACGCCCGGCAACACATATTTCAATGAGGTAATGTCTTCGCGCGTCAAGCCGACGGCGATGCCTAGCTGTATCCAAGCTTCAATGCCGCCCGGATCGCCGGGGTGACCGTCATGATCCATAATCCGCTGTATCCATTTTGCGCGAGTTTCGCGATCCGGGCAGTTGGCCAGGATGTTGGCGTCTTTAATGGGGATGCAGACCTGATAATAAAAGCGGTTGGCGACCCAGCCTTGCAACTGGGCTTTGGTCAGTTTACCTTCGTTCATCAGGGTATGGTAAGGATGATGAATGTGGTAATGGCTTTCCATGCCGCGTAGTTCGGCTTCAAACTGTTCTTTGGTCCAGGCTTTATTATCGCTGCTCATGGTGTATCCTTTATAAGTCGATTTCCAAACCGTCGTAGGAGACTTCAATGCCGGCGGCGTCGAGTATTTTACGCTGTTCGGAATCGTCATCTAAAATCGGATTGGTGTTGTTGATATGGATCAATATCTTGCGGGCTTTGGCAACGCCGCTTAAAACTTCTATCATGCCGCCTTCGCCGGATTGAGGCAAATGGCCGATTTCGCGGGCTTTTTTATGGCTGATATTTTGCGTACACATTTCGTCATTGGTCCAGAAAGTGCCGTCTACCAGCAAACAATCAACGGTTTGCATGGCCGCCATGACATGCGGTTCTATTTCGCCCAGACCGGGGGAATAAAACACCTTTTTGCCGGTAGAAATCTGTTCGATGATGACGCCGATATTGTCGCCGTCATGTGGATCATTTCGGTGCGGCGAATAAGGTGGTGCCTTGCTTTTTAAAGCTTGGGTATAAAAACGTAAATCATCAATGCCGGGAATGGTAAAGCTGCTGCCGTCGAAAGGAATCGGGTGATGGTTGACGGTGCAGTAGTCGGCCAGCATGTTGAATAAAGGGAAGCCGGTGGTCAGGTCTTGCTTGACCATTTCCGTGCAGTAAACGTCCAGCGGTTTGCCTTCCCGCAGCATCAGCAAGCCCGTGGTATGGTCGATCTGGCTGTCGATCAGCATGATCGCTTTAATGCCGGTATCGCGAACGCCTTCTTTAGGCTGGATAGCGGGAAAGGCTTCCAGTTGCGCGCGAATGTCGGGCGAGGTGTTAAACAGCAACCAGTTTTTATTGTCGGTACTTACCGCAATGGATGACTGGGTACGGGCTTTGCCGTTCATTTCCTTGTGCCGCAAGCGGTGGCAATTATGGCAGTTGCAGTTCCATTGAGGAAAACCGCCGCCTGCACCTGAACCGAGAACTCTGATCTTCATAGTTTGGGAGGTAACTTAAATGGGGAATAAGGATTAAATGATACGGGAATAAAAGGTATCAGGCAAAAAAAAGGGGCTCTTGACGAGCCCCTTTTTGATCCAAATCGAATTAACGATTGTAGATATACATTGTTACTTCAAAACCGAAACGCAGGTCTGTGTAGCTTGGTGTTTCCCATTTCATCGTAAACCTCCAGAAGTGTTTAAATTATTATGCTAGCTTGATCAAGTAAGCTGTTTTTAAGTATACGACGAACAATTTTTTTACGCAACTTTTGACATCGCCGCAAGCCGACAACCCTTGTTTTCCATACGGTTACTAGATGGTTTAGCGACAAGGCCGGGATAAGAAAATCGATGATAACCGGTTAAATTACAAGATGTTTAGATAGGTTGCGAAAGATGTTTTTTTGAGCTGGAAGGGAGTATTATCTTATTTCACCTTAAAAATAATAATACACATATATAAATATGAGGAGGGGTCATGGGTGGAGTTACTGAGTTGTTTTTTATTATGATACTTATTGCTGCGTTTGCGTTTGCACCATTAGGTTATTTTATTTACAGATTTACCAAAGAAAGCGGCAAACCTTTCGGTGAAATTGAACCGCATGGCGATAGTCCGTCGGCGGTGAATGATTTTGCAGAAAAAGCTATTAAATTCGTTCAAGATAAGCTTGCTAAAAAGTAAGGTATGTAATCGAAATGGAACGCAGATGACGCGGATAATTAAGATGAAATAAGATTTTTTCTTGAATTATCAGCGCTCATCATATTTATCTGCGTCATCTGCGTTCCATTGTCTTTGATGGTTGAGTAGTTACACGTATGTTTGTTGGAGGGCTTTCCTGGTGATGCTTTTCATTTCAAGGCTTCCGCTCCTCGGCAACCCGCTTATAATCCGCTGCAGGTCGGGCAGTTAGCGTTTTTTCGCAGTTTCATCGTATTCCATTCCATTGTTAATCCGTCCAGCAGCAGTAATCGTCCGGTTAACGCTTCCCCGATATTCATGATCAGCTTCATCGCTTCCAGTGCCTGAATACTGCCGACTATGCCGGTAATAGGCGCTATGACGCCGTTTGTAGCGCAATTTTGCAATTCTTCGCCGTCGCTGTTGTACAGACAGTTGTAGCAAGGACTGTTATTGATACCCGGCGTAAATACAGTCACCTGGCCTTCAAAGCGAATCGCTGCCCCTGAAACCAGCGGTGTTTGCTGTTTGACGCAGGCGCTATTGATCGCAAAGCGCGTCGAGAAATTATCGCTACAGTCCAAAACCACGTCCGCCAGCCTCACTTCGTAATCAAGCTGTTCACCTTCCAGCCTTTGTTTGACCGCTCTGATCTTGACCTCGGGATTTAGCCGGTTAAGCGTTTGGCGGGTTGAAATTACCTTATCAGTCCCAATATCGGGGGTGTGATGAGCAATCTGCCTTTGCAAATTGGATAAGTCCACGACGTCATTATCGTAAATGGCGATATTGCCGACACCGGCCGCAGCAAGATAAATAGCGGCCGGGGAGCCAAGTCCCCCGGCGCCGACAATCAGTACGCTGGCAGCGAGAAGTTTTTGTTGTCCCTCAATATCGACTTGAGGGAGCATGATTTGGCGGCTATAGCGTAGTAGTTGGTTGTCATTCATAAGTCATGTTGTTGCTGTATTGTGATGAGGGATAATGCCAAAGAACGGGGGAGACTGCAAAAACCGATTATTGTTGGCACTCTGCTCTAGTGAGTGCTAAAATTTAAAACTGAATTTAACCTGTAATTTTAATGTTTAGGAGATATTGATGAAAATACGTCCGTTACACGACAGAGTGATAGTCAAACGTGTTGAAGAAGAAACTACAACTGCCGGCGGTATTTTACTGCCAGGTTCTGCTGCTGAAAAACCAAGCCAAGGCGTGATTTTGGCAGTGGGTAATGGCAAGCAACTGGACAATGGCACTGTGCGCGCACTGGAAGTTAAAGTTGGCGATAAAGTGCTGTTTGGCAAATATTCCGGCAACGAAGTTAAAGTTGACGGCGACGACCTCATCGTTATGCGTGAAGAAGACATCATGGGTGTTTTGGGTTAAGCCTGAACACGTCAATCAAATTCACATACAAAATATTAAGGAATAAAAATGGCAGCAAAAGACGTATTATTTGGTGATGACGCTCGTGTCCGTATGGCTCGCGGTGTAAATATTTTAGCAAACGCGGTAAAGGTGACTTTAGGTCCTAAAGGCCGTAATGCGATTCTGGACAAAAGCTTCGGCGCTCCAACCATCACTAAAGACGGTGTATCGGTTGCTAAAGAAATCGAATTAAAAGACAAATTCGAAAACATGGGCGCACAGATGGTTAAAGAAGTGGCTTCGCATACTTCTGACGTGGCCGGTGACGGTACTACGACTGCAACCGTATTGGCGCAATCTATCGTCAACGAAGGCTTAAAAGCCGTTGCAGCGGGCATGAACCCAATGGACTTAAAGCGCGGCATCGATTTGGCCGTTATTAAAGCCGTTGAAGCCATTGTTGCCTCTGCAACCCCTTGCACAGATAACAAAGCGATTGCTCAAGTCGGCACTATCTCTGCAAACTCTGATGAGTCTGTCGGCAAAATCATTGCAGAAGCCATGGAAAAAGTCGGTAAAGAAGGCGTTATTACTGTTGAAGAAGGCACCGGCTTAGATAACTCGTTGGACGTGGTTGAAGGTATGCAGTTCGACCGTGGCTATTTGTCACCTTACTTCATCAACAAACAAGAAAACATGAGCGTCGAATTAGACGATCCATTGATTCTGATTTACGACAAAAAAATCTCCAATATTCGCGACATGCTGCCAACATTGGAAGGTGTTGCTAAAGCCGGTCGTCCTTTATTGATCGTTGCAGAAGATGTCGAAGGCGAAGCATTGGCAACTTTGGTTGTTAACACCATTCGCGGCATCGTTAAAGTGGCTGCTGTTAAAGCGCCTGGTTTCGGCGATCGTCGTAAAGCCATGTTGGAAGACATCGCGGTACTGACAGGCGGCGTGGTTATTTCCGAAGAAGTTGGTTTGAGTCTGGAAAAAGCTGAATTGTCACAACTGGGTACAGCCAAGAAAGTACAAATCACTAAAGAAAACACCACCATCATTGATGGCGCGGGTTCTGAAGAGCAAATCAAAAATCGTGTTGCACAAATTCGCGCACAAGCTGACGAAGCAACTTCCGACTATGACAAAGAAAAACTGCAAGAGCGTCTGGCTAAATTAGCGGGCGGTGTTGCTGTCATTAAAGTGGGCGCTGCAACTGAAATCGAGATGAAAGAAAAGAAAGCTCGCGTTGAAGATGCATTGCATTCAACACGCGCAGCGGTTGAAGAAGGCGTTGTTGCAGGCGGCGGTTCAGCATTGGTTCGCGCTATTTCAGCTCTTGATAAACTGGAAGGCATTAACCACGACCAAACAGTCGGTATCAACATTCTGCGTCGTGCAATGGAAGAACCTCTGCGTCAAATCGTTTCCAATGCTGGCGACGAGCCTTCAGTTGTTTTCAACGAAGTGCAAAAAGGCAAAGGTAACTTCGGTTACAACGCGGCAACCGGCCAATACGGCGACATGATCGAAATGGGGATTTTAGACCCTGCGAAAGTGACCCGTACTGCACTGCAAAATGCAGCCTCTGTTGCCGGCTTGATGCTGACTACCGAAGTGATGATTGCCGACGCGCCTAGCGAAGATAAAGGCGGTCATGGCGGCCATGATATGGGCGGCATGGGCGGAATGGGTGGCATGGGCGGCATGATGTAATCTTGCTGTCTTAAAGCCCCGTCGCTTTAAGTGAAATGAAAGCCCCGGTTGTTCTTGAAACAGCCGGGGCTTTTTTTATTGCGGCAGCTGATGCTCATGGGGGTATTAATTGACCAAGTCATCAGGTGTGGCCTTTTCGCACTTCGATCTGGAAGTTATCGGTATTTATTTTAGACTGTGCTAAATTAAAACAACCAAAACCGTAAAGCGGTCGGTAAAACCTGAGCAACCGTCCCGGAAACGATTTTTAGAGCAAATAGCCAGACTAAGCGCATTTGACTCAACTTAACAGCTGACTATAGTAACTAATAACTACTCCATGGATATTACCAGAAAAATTCGTATCGGCGACCTGCTGGTTCAAAACCAGATTATCACTCAGGAACAACTCGTATCGGCACTCGCCGAACAAAAGAAAACCGGGAGACAGCTGGGGCGCACCCTGATCAATTTAAACTTTGTTAATGAAACAGAGCTGCTTAATTTCCTGTCACAGCAATTAAAAATCCCGTTTTTGGATATTTCACAATATCCCCGCAAGCCTGAAATCATCAAACGATTGTCTGAGGCATTAGCACGACGTTTCCGTGTCTTGCTGCTGGAATATAATGAATTCGATGTCCTGTTGGCGATGGCGGACCCTACCGACTTGATGGGACTGGATGAATTAACGCGTGTTTTGAAAAAAACCATCCGCCCTGTCGTAGTCAGAGAGTCGGATCTGTTGCTGGCGATAGACCAGTCCTATCGTCGTACTGATGAAATCGATAATCTGGCTGAGCAATTGCGTAGCGATATGTCGGAAGATGACAATATCGATCTCAATTTACTATTGACTTCAGCCGATGCAGCCGATGCCCCCGTTGTAAAACTACTGAAATCAGTATTCGAAGACGCGGTAAAAGTGCGGGTTTCAGATATTCATATAGAACCGCAAGAACATAAACTGTATATCCGTTTTCGTGTTGACGGCGTATTGCATCAGCTAACTGAAGCCGACCTGAAAATTTCCACGGCGCTGGTATTGCGACTCAAGCTCATGTCCGGCCTGGATATCTCCGAAAAACGTTTACCGCAGGATGGCCGCTTTCAGATTAAAGTGCGGCAACAGTCGGTCGATGTGCGTATATCGACCATGCCGACTATCTACGGCGAATCCGTGGTCATGCGTTTACTGATCCAAAATGGCGAAGGATTTTCTCTGGAAAAACTGGGGATGCCGCCCGAGATGCTGGCGCGTTTTCGCAAGCTGTTACATCGTCCTGATGGCATGATATTGGTTACCGGTCCAACCGGTAGCGGAAAAACCACCACTCTTTATGCCGCCCTCAGCGAACTCAACTCCACCGCCAACAAAATTATTACCGTGGAAGACCCGGTCGAATATCGTCTGCCCGGTATTAACCAGGTGCAAGTCAACGAAAAGATCGATCTCGACTTCGCCAGGGTATTGCGCTCCGCCCTGCGTCAGGACCCGGACATCGTTCTGGTCGGCGAAATGCGCGATCATGAAACCGCGCAGATCGGCCTGCGTGCCGCCATGACCGGCCATTTAGTGTTATCAACGCTGCATACTAACGATGCCGCCAGTTCGCCAATTCGTCTGATTGATATGGGAGTCCCCCGGTTTATGGTCGCCATGTCCTTGTTGGCCGTCATTGCCCAGCGGCTGGTGCGGGTGGTCTGCGCGAGTTGCATCCAACCGGCCATACCGGAACCCTTCGAACAGACCTGGCTCAAACTTGAATTGGGTGATACCCTGGATCAGCACAGCTTCGTTCGGGGCAGGGGCTGTACTCAATGTAACGGCACCGGCTATCAAGGCCGTGTCGGTATTTACGAGCTGCTGGAAATGAATACCAAACTTACCGATGCGGCCAATAATCATGACACCCATGTTTTTATCAAACTGGCTCGCCAACAAATGACAGGAAAGACCCTGCGCAGTAATGCGGTAGCGATGGTCGTTGCCAAGCGCACTACAGTTGCAGAAGCCATGCGCATCAGCAATCAGTTTGAAGAATAGTCGCTATCAACCAATCACTTAAAAGTACAAATGCCATTTTTCTCATACAAAGGCCGTAACAACAAGGGCGAGCTGGTAAAAGGGGTCTTGGAGAGTCTTGACCGGAGCGCACTGGCAAAACACCTGCTGGGTATCGATATTACCCCGGTCGAAATTCTCCCTGCTTCGGCGCCTTCTTCCGCGAACAACCTGTCCATTAATCTGTTTGAAGAACGTATAGAGCCGATTGATGTCATGATGTTCAGTCGGCAGATGTACACCCTGCTCAAAGCGGGTATTCCTATCATGAGTGCCCTGAGTGGGCTGCTGTCCTCGACCAAAAACAAGGCATTGGTCAAAGTAATTTCCGAGATTTGCTCAAGCCTTGATAGTGGTCGCGAACTATCTGCCGCGCTCAACCTGCACCCGAAAGTGTTTAACGGTTTTTATGTCAGTATGATACGCGTCGGCGAAACCACCGGTATGCTGGACAAAGTATTTATGCGTCTGTTTGATCACATTGAATTTGAAAAATTTATGCGTGAGCAGATCAAGGCGGCTTTACGCTACCCTACATTTGTCATGATTGCGATGACCGTGGCAGTTGTTGTCATTAACCTATTTGTTATCCCTGCATTTGCTAAAGTCTTTGCAGGCTTGGGAGCAGAACTACCTTTAATGACCCGCATTTTATTGGCTTGTTCTCATTTTATGGTGGCCTCCTGGCCTTATTTGTTGGTCGGTGGCGTTGGGAGCGTATTTATGTTTCGCTCCTATATCGCATCGGATAAAGGCAGGTATCAATGGGATAGCTTCAAATTAAGAAGCCCTCTTGCCGGGCCCATTGTCCATAAAGCAACTTTGGCACGTTTTGCCAGGAGTTTTGCCCTATCCAGTAAAAGCGGCGTACCTATCATGAGCACGTTAAATCTGGTGGCACAAACCGTCGATAACGATTTTATCGCGCACAAAGTGGAGCAGATGCGCGTCGGCGTTGAGCGCGGCGAATCCATTCTGCGCACTGCAACCAATGCCGGTATTTTTAACCCCTTGGTATTGCAGATGATTGCTGTTGGCGAAGAATCGGGCGCATTGGATGACTTGATGGAAGAAATTGCCGATATGTACCAGCGCGATGTTGAATACGAAATCAAAACCCTGGGCACCAAAATCGAGCCGATTATGATCATGTTTCTGGGCGTACTTGTGCTTATTCTGGCCTTGGGTATTTTCTTGCCAATTTGGGATCTTGGTAAAGTGTCGATGCACAAAAGCTAACCATGAAGCTAAATGTTTTTCATTTTGCAGTCGCAAACTTATTCAACTTTGCAATCTCCAACGGCATTGTCGCCATACTGGTATTCACGGTGCTGTCGAACATTAACCATGCACAAGACCAAGTTGAGGTGTCAATGATGGAAACCGACGTGGCTAACATACGTTGGGAGTTACGGGAGCTGTGGGCCCACCGTAATGCGACCGGGCAATCGATTGCCGGTAGCGAGATAGATGATGCCAATCCGTTGCGACTGGTGAATGAACGGCCGAAAAACTATAGCGGCGAGTATGCAGAAGCGCCGCCGGAGGCTGAATCCGTCTGGTATTTTGATACTAAAGCCAGACGTCTGGTTTACGTTTTTAGCGATGGTCACCAGGCTCGCTATCGATTGACCGGCACCGCCAAACTCAACAGGGCTTCATTGGGAGCGATGGGCGGCATAGATTTGGTGCTTGAGTAAATTGAAGTGGCGCGAACGTAACTCAATATTGAGCTAATATAAAGAATCTTAATATCACCGCTTAGCGAATGCGTAAACTAGTGCTAGAATTAAAACTGTGACCCCGTTCAGCAAATATTAAAATCTTTAATGACACCAAACTGTGCGAACGCAATTAAAAAATGAATAAATCAAAAGGCTTCACCCTGATTGAGTTGATCGTCGTCATCGTCATTCTGGCCATCTTGGCGGCAGTGGCATTACCGCGTTTGACCAATTTGCAGCTTGATGCCCGTATTGCCAAACTTAATGCGGCGCGCGGCAGTGTTGCAGCAAGCTCGGCGATGGTTCATGCCACCTTGTTTGCGCGCAATGGCCGGGCCGATACGGCCGTGTGCCCTGGCGGCGGCGGCACGGCTGACAATAAATCCTCCGGTGCAGGTACCCTGTGTAGCGAGGCGGGTATTATTAACTTGGTTAACGGCTATCCTGCGGCTACCTCAATCGGCACAACGGGTATCTTGACCGCCGCAGGATTGACCACCGTATTTAATCCAAACCAGACCGAATTGCAGGCAGAGGGGTATGACTATATCTCGTCAGGATCGGTAGCAACTTTTCAAGTGCGTGGCGGCAGTTCCTCCAGCGCTTGCTCATTTACCTATACCGAACCCGTCGCCAATGCCGCGCCCATTATCAGCATTATTACTACGACAGGATGTTAGTTGATAATATGTCCGCAGGGAGCGTCAGCCCTGATGAGCTCGAATTAAAGAGGGCCGTTGTTCTTGGCGCCGTACCCGTACGAAGGTGTGACTTGAAAAGCGCACAGATTAAGTTGGTACGTATCTAGCGTAGTTTTTTTGGGGTTCTGATGAGGAACGATTTTGAAAGGGTGCGCGATGCGTACCTTGCATTTCTGTAAACAGAAATGAGCCGTTTAGAGCGTTTTGCAAACATTGATGAAAAACAGTATGTTGGAATCAATTCAATCTACGTCCTAAAATATTACCTTTCGATCTCCAGGGATGGAGGAAATACCGCAAGATTGCAGGAGCAATCGCGGTCGGAGTCTTTAGCGACATAATCCATACTAAATTGTTTAATTTTTTAATATACTTTAACTTACCAAGAAGGACATAACTATGAAATACCAATCAAGCATGAAACAACAATCCGGTTTTACCCTAATCGAACTGGTCGTTGTTATCGTAATTTTGGGTATTCTGGCGGCGACAGCGTTACCGAAATTGCAGTCTCTGGATGCAGATGCCAAGTATGCTGTGTTAGATGGAGCGATTGCCGCAATTCAATCAGCGGCTGCCATTTCTTATGCTAAACAAAAAACCGCCAATTCGTTTACAACTATACAAGCTCAAGTCGTTTTGCCGGATGGCGTAACCATTTCAACAGCAGCATGCAGTGGAGTAGTTACTTATACCAGCGGCGGTTTAACTAAATCTTTTGCTCTTGACGCGTCTATTTGTAGCTAAACTGTCTTGAAATTTGTTTCAGTTTTAAAAAGGGCGTTCGCGCCCTTTTTTGTCTTTATCGCATTGCTCTGCCTATTGCAGGCGTCGCGCGAGCTCACGTTTTTTTTCTGGTGGTTGGGGCTATGCTTATTGGCGGCATTGGCCTGGTTGCAACAAGAGCGGCCTTTTACGCTGACATGGATTAGCGCCGCATTAATCGGGTTTTGCCTGCTGCTGCTTACTAATACACTGTATCTCAATTCTGCATACCATGCCGAAGGCATTTATTTGTCTGCAACGCTATTGCTTGCTTTCCTGTCCGCTTCGTACCGCCCTGTCTGGTTGACGCAAACAGGCTTTAAAATATTTTGTGCAGTTATTGCCCTGATTGCTGTTTGGGCGCTGGTGCAATGGCTGACAGGCTGGGGTTTTCTTGAGGAAAAAAGCGCACGCGCTCTGGCGCTGTTTGCAACCCCTAATACCCTGGCGACAGCGCTTAATCTAGGCTTGATGCCGGTTCTTGGCTTTTACCTGCTGGGCCGCGGCGGACCCGGTGTGTACGGACTGACGCTGTTGCTGTTTGCAGCGCTACTGGCAACCCAAAGCCGTGGCGGCTACTTAGGTTTACTGTCAGGCATTTTGTTTTTGGTAACCTTTGTCGGACAAGCTTCAGTAGTGGCAGAGTGGCGGCGTTACCGCGCAATAGTCATCGGATTTCTCGCTGTTTTGGCTTTTTTTAAATTTTATGCCTGGTTGGGGCTGGCCAGTTGGAGCATGGATCCGATTTTTGCCACACTCCGTTATGGCGATTCCTCATACCGTTGGGAAATATACCAGCTCACTTGGCGCGGATTGCCCGAACATTTGTGGTTGGGGATCGGTTATTTTAACTTCGGCTATTATTTTGAAGTTCATAAAGTGCCGCCGCTCCTTGATGGACGCACGTTTTTCGTTCACAACGACTACTTGCAATTTGCGCTGGAAACCGGCCTGTTAGGCTTGAGTTTGTTTTTGTTACTGATTATCGCTGTGTACGGACATTTGTTCAAATTCCGTCAGCAAGCAATGGCCGAGCAGCGCTTGCCGCTTATTCTGTCTGCGGCGGCCATTACCTCCATGTTGGCCCATGCGTTGGTGGACTACCCTTTTTATATTCCAGTGTTGCTGGCTGTTTTTGGCGCTTATTTGGGTATTATCAGCCAGTGTGTTGTCGACATGGGCGCAACGCATTGGCAGTTGCCGAAAATATCGGCGCAGCATTTTTTAGGCTTGCGTTCCGGTTTTATCGGCAACGCATTGGTGATTGGCTTGACGGTATGGTTGGGATTACCGGCTTTTGCCTCAGTTTCCGCTGACCTTGGTTTGTATCGATTGCTGCACGGTGACGCGCAACACGGCTTGTATTGGCATGGTGTTGCGCGAGTTTTGCAGCCGCGTGAAGCAAGCTATTATTGGAGAGAGGGTGTCATTTTTCGGGATCTGGGCGTCGCTCAAACGAGATCCGATCTGGTGGAGAAAAGTAATGCTGTTTTTAGCAAAGGGCTTGAAGCTAACCCCCTTGAAGTCAATAACTTGCTGGACAAAATTGCTCTGCATCGCAAGTACAGAACCATGCTGAAACAACCGGCTTCAAATCAGGACATCATGACCTGGATCAATTACGTCAAAAGTCGGCAACCGAATTCTGATCCGGCTCAAATCGAATACGTGCGTTGCCTGGATTTTGTAGGAGAGCACACCAAAGCCATTGAGCAAGCCAAGATACTGGTGCATAGACGGCCGCGATCCAAACAGGTACAAAAATTGTTTGAATCGGTGTCGCATGAGTAGGCGGTGCAACGGATTTTCGCTGATAGAATTGATCGTAATCATAGTTATCATGGGCATACTGACAGCCTACGCCGCGCCCCGACTTAACCTTGCCGGCCATGCGGCCAGCGACTATGCAGAGATCGTCAAATCCTCGATTAGACTGGCGCAGAAACTGGCTATTGCTCATCGGACGACGCACACAATAACTTTTCCGGTTAATCCTTGTAACGGCTCTTCTGTAAATGGACTGCGAGTAGCCGGTGAACAATGCGACCCTTTGCCGAATGGCGTCTCTGTAAGCGGCCTTGGCACTGTGGCATTCAATGGTCTTGGCCGGCCTAACGTGGCTGCCGTGACAACCATTACCGTGTCCGGCGGGGATGTAATCAAGGTAATATGCCTCGAACCCGAGACAGGATATGTCCATGAAGAAACAGCCTGCTAATTTTCCTGAGGCTGCCTGGCAAAGAGGCATAACGCTGATAGAGTTGATTGTATTCATGGTCATCGTTGGAGTAGCGATGACGGGGATTATTTCTTCCATCAATTTCAACGTGCAGCATTCCGCCGATCCGGTGGTCAAAAAACAGGCGCTGGCGATTGCTGAAGCGTTGCTGGAAGAAATCGAGCTGATGCCGTTTACCCTTTGTGATCCCGACGACCCCAATGTCACGACAGCAACCACGGCGGCGGGTTGCACAGGGGGGGCTGACGGTGCGAATGACGAAAGTCGCTTGGTGCTCGGCCAGCTTGGTCCTGAGGCTGGCGAAACGCGCTACGCAGCTCCTTTTTTTGATAATGTCAGCGACTATAACGGATTCAGCATGGCGTCAGGGGCTATCATGAATATTGCCAGTAACAATCTTGGCTTCAATGGCTATACCGCCGCCGTGGCCGTTGTTAATAAGGCAATAAACGGCATTATTGCTGCCGACTCGCTGTCGATCACCGTTACTGTCACCGGCCCGCTCAACACCACCGTGGCGCTCGAAGGTTACCGCACCCGCTATACGCCACGGGAGCCCTGATGATGCTATCTTGCAACCGCAGCCAATCCGGATTTACCCTGATTGAAGCCGTCATGGTGATAGTCATCACCGGAATACTTGCCGTCTTGGCGTCCAGCTTCGCCGCTCCCTTGAAAGGCTATTTCGAGGCACTCGACCGCGCCGAACTTTCCGATGCGGCGGATACCGCTTTGCGCCGTATGGCGCGTGAACTTCGTACGGCTTTGCCTAACAGCGTACGGGTTAGCGACAGTTTTATCGAGTTTTTGCCGACCACTACCGGCGGGCGCTATCGCAAGGAACAGGATTGCAGTGCGGCCTGCGCAGGCGATATCCTTGATTTTATGGTCGTTGATACCAGCTTCGATGTGATCGGAGCACTGCCAGCCGTTCCTGTCGTGGGACAAGAGCTTGTGGTCTACAATACTACCACGGGCGCTGTTTATGCCGGGACTAATGTGGTGGCACTGACTTCCGATATCGCTACCTGTGCGCTGTCTGCAACCAGAATATGTTTTAGTGGGGGTATGCAGTTTCCATTTGAGTCGCCCGGCAATCGTTTCCAGATCATTTCAGGACCGGTAACGTTCGCTTGTATCGGAAATACCTTGTGGCGTTATTCCGGTTATGCCAGACAGGCGGCGCAGCCAACCAATATAGCCATTGCTCCGCTCAATGCCGCAACCAACATTGCCCGGCTAGCAACTGGCGTTAACTGCGCCACCAGCAATTTTGTCTATAATGCCGGGGTGACCCAACGCGCCGATCTTGTGGTGATGCGCCTCACCCTGTCCAACAACAGCGACAGCGTAACGTTGCTGCACCAGGTTCATGTCCAGAATGTGCCGTAACATGAAACAGCGCGGATTCAGCCTCATCATGGCTATTTTCCTGATCGTGGTATTGGGCGGTATCGCTGTGTTTATCGGTCGGGTGTCTACCATGCAGCACCAAAGCAGCGCACTGGATGAAGAGGGTGCAATGGCTTATCAGGCGGCGCGATCAGGGATTGAATGGGGTATTTATCAGGCCGTTGTAAACTCCGGTTGCATCGCCGTGCCGCCCTCCGCATTTACCCTGGCATTGACAGTGCCAACGACGCCTTTAAGCACTGTCAACTACACCGTGACAGTGACATGCACCTTGATGACAGCAACTGAAGGCTCAACTGTAATCAATATGTACCAAATTACCGCCACCGCGATAAATGCCAGTGTCGGGAGATTTTTTGTTGAACGCCAATTAACCGCAACCGTAACGCAATGATTTTAATCAACTGTGTCGTGGAGTCGCCGGGTAGGGCAGCGGTTTAACAAATTAGAGCAATGACCGATGATGAATTAAAATCGTCGGCAGCCGCAAGGCGATAAGTCGTCACAGAATGAGAATTCATGAGAATTGCACCCTCAGAAGCTACCAGGCGCTGGAAAAGCTTAATCCGTATTTGTCCGTTGGGATTATTATCAAGAGAAATTGGGCAATGGTTGACCGTCTGTAGATAAAATTTACATAGTCGTAGTGATAAACGATAGGACTGGATATGCCGGAGCACGAATTGCATCAATCGCGAACTCAAAATAATAAAGTACAATTGACGAAGACAGAACAACTAAGAGAATAAAAAAATGCATAGCATGATGGTTTGGAAAAATAGAGTCTGCTTCAGTTTGTTCTGTTTTCTGCAAAGATGCATAGCTTGGATTACGGCTTTTTTAAAGCCAATTTATGGTGGTCAAAAAGATCGGCTTGAGAAAAGCGTCAATCCAATCTACAGCGTTATATCCATTGCAAGAAGATGCTTGGTCATTCTTTTTGCAATGGCAATTTTTTTACCCTCTCAAAATGCAGCAAACGCAGCGGTTGCTTATGGTTCTAGTGGCAGCGCGGCTACAGGAACGACATCGCTTTCAGTTCCGTATCCAGCCAGTATTGCCGCAGGTAATTTGCTTGTAATGATTGTTGGCAACAAATACCCCGCCAATGGTCCGGCAACACCGGTTGGCTGGACATTGGTTGCCAATGGGCAAGGGTCTGGCGGACTTGGCTCGGCCGGCGGCGACAGCGGTCAGGTCTACAACACCATTTTTGTCAAAGAAGCTCTCGGTACCGAATCTGGCAATCTCGCGGTAACGGTTACCTCAGCCAATACTTCCATGGCACGGATGTTTCGTTATGCAAAAACTGCTGGCACGACTTGGAATTATGCTGCCACAAATGGGAGTGATAATTCTGCTGGAACCACATGGTCTGTCACCGGAGCAGCCAACCCGGGAATTACTTCCGGTGACATGTTGATCATAGGCACATCGCTGAATGGGAATAGGGTTACCGGCTGGACTGAATCTGTTTCTGCCACGGGCGCTACCTTCGGAACCACTGCCGAGAGAAACGATTCAACCAGTTCTACCGGAGATGACATGGGACTCATTGTCTCGGAACATCCCGTGACCGCCGGCACTGCCTCGGCTGCTCCCGTCTTTACTATGACTGGGTCCAGTGGATCTGCGAATACTAATAGTCCCACAGGCGCATCGGTGATGTTGCGGATCAGGGAGGTTGTTCCGCCGCCTGTAAATTGTATTAGTCAAGCTACCGGCAACTGGAATGCGTCATCAACCTGGGCGCAATGTCGAAGCGGTATTCCTCTTGCCGGAGACAGCGCCACCATCGCTAACACCCATAACGTGACATTGAATGTCAACACGCCTACCTTGGCTACCCTTACCATCAATTCCGGCGGCACCTTGACCAATACCGGCAGCAACACCATTACCCTTAGCGGCGCGATGAGCAATGCCGGTACCTATTTCGGCGGCAGCGGCGCTGTTACTGTCGGAGGCAGCTTTACCAATACCGGCAGCTATTCCGCGGGCAGCGCCACGACTACGCTGACGGGGAATTTCAGTAACAGCGGCACGTTTACCGCCAGTACCGGCACATGGGTGTTTTCGGGCAGCTCGGCGCAGTCTTTCACTGGCGTCACCAGCTTCAATAAGCTGACGGTCAATAACGCTACTGGGGTGAGTCTGAATAACAACGTGAGTGTGAGCGCTTTGCTGACACTGACCAATGGCCATATCTCAACCGGCAGCAACATCCTTATTTTGTCGGCCAATTGCAATGTGCCTGGCTGGTCGCGTGGTAATGGTTTTGTCTCCGGCAATGTACGCCTGACTTTTCCCTCGGCCTCGTCGCCGGGTGTCAGTTGTACTTACCCGGTCGGTGACGGTGCCAGCTATACGCCGATTAGCCTAACTATGGTCTCTGCCGGTGGTACCCTGACCGGCAGCACTACTGGCCATGAACACCCGGCGATTGCCTTTTCGACTATTGATCCGACACTGGATGCCAACCGTTATTGGACGCTTGGCGCTACGGGCGACACTCTCACGGCCACCAGTTATGGCGTCACTGTCAATTTCCAGACCGGCGATTTGGATATCAACGCCGTTCCAGCCAGTTTCATTGTCGGAAAATATGCGAGCGGGGTGTGGACTATGCCGACCTCCACATCTGGAGCCAGTTCTTCTTCAGCTTCGAATATTAGCGGACCGATTACGGCCCCGACTGATTTTGCCGTCGGTCAGATTCCTGTGCCTTGCACGGTGCCGTCCGGACTGCCGTCGAACATGACCTGTGTGTGCGATAATTTTGGTCGCAGCAACCTGAATCCCTCGACTATTTACAACGCCGACTGGCTGGTCGACAACAAGAACCAATCCAGTACTTTTGGCAATCCGAGCATAGTCAATTCCGGCAAGCTGCGACTGACCGACGACAGCAACGAAGTGTCGACGGTGGCGAATGTGCCCGGTATCTTCCCGGCCGCTGGCAACCTGATTGTGGTCGAGTTCAAACACTATGCCTACAACGGCTTGGGGGGTGACGGTATTGCTCTGACGCTTTCCGATGCCACGAAAACGCCGACGCCGGGCGCTTTCGGCGGTTCGCTGGGCTATGCGCCGAAATCCAACCCGGGTTCCGACTGTACTACATCCGGCGGTTGCCCCGGTTTTAACGGCGGCTGGGTGGGCATAGCTATTGACGAGTTCGGTAATTTTTCGGCCAATACCGAGGGACGTACTGGCGGCAGCGCGCCCGGTCAGCGGGCGGATTCGGTGGCGGTGCGCGGGTCGGGCTCGGGGCAGGCCGGCTATCCCTATCTTGGCGGCAGCGCAACCCTGTCGCCGGGTATCGATAACACCAGCTCGGCAACGGCAGCTTATGGGCATATGTACCGCGTCACGGTAGACGCCCGCAACTATACTTGGAACGGCAGTATCGGAACCAAGACGACGACTGTCGCCGTCGATCGCGACACTACGGGAGCTGGCACCAGTTATTCCTCGGAGGTGTCGGCTTTCAACGCCTTTTCCGTTAACCCTTCCCAAGCCGACGTTCCGACCAACTGGAAGCTGTCCTTTACCGGGTCCACCGGCGGTTCCAACAATATCCATGAGATTTCCGGACTCAAGATTTGCGCCCAGACTATTACGCCGCCTGCAGGCTACCGCATCCAGGTGGATAACCTGTCGCCAAGCGTTTGCACAACTGCCGTGAACGGGAAGACTATTGTTACGGTGACCGCGCTCGATAACTCCGGAAACACATTGACCGGCTACACCAGTCCGGTCACGCTGGCCGCCAGAATCGGCTCATCCAGCGGTAGTATGTCGGGTACCGCAACCTGGACATCGCTGGCTGGCAATCATGGCACTTGGGATGGGGTTAACAAACGTTATACTTTTGATACCAATGATCACGGAGTAGCTCGGTTCCAGCTTACGGACAGCGCCACTGAGAATATCTACATCGTTGTCAGCGAGTTCGTTTCGGGTTCCACGCTGGCGTCGTCACTGATTACTCCGGTTCAATTTTCGGGAGGCGCTTTTAGTGTGTCGGCGCTTGACAGTCTGAACACAGGTGTCGTTGCCGGGCGTCCCCACCTGATGCGGATTACACGAACCAATGGGTGCGGTACTGACACGACTTATTCAGGACTCAAGACACTGGATAGCTGGTATACGCCGACCACCTTTGACCATCCGGCCGGCGCCATCGCGCCGCAAATTTGCGCCACTAACGCCAGCGGTACCTGCCAGCCCGCAGGCGGTTCGTGTCAGGTGCAATCTATTGCGCCGCCGGCAGTATCTTCAAGCAGTAACAATCTGAGTATTACCTTTGTTGCTAGCGGTGTTAACGCGGGTACTGCTGATTTTTGTCTGGTTACCAGCGACGTCGGCAAATATACGATCAGCGTACGCGATGATTCGAATACCTCCTTGCCGATTACGGGATCGGGTTCGACCTTGACAGCCCGGCCACTGGCTTTGTACTTCAACAATGCTACTCAGACTTCGTACTTCAATAATGCTATTCTGAGTCTCATCAATAATCCCAAGTCGACAACCTTCCCATTCATTTCGGCCGGAAACACCTTTGAGGGGATTGTAAGTGCCGTGTTGTGGAATTCGACGCTTGATCCCGGTTATACAGGTACGCCGACCGTGACTCCACAAACCAATGCAGCCGATTGGACTGCTGCATTGGTGAGTCGTCCGCCGACATTTACTTGGCCGACCACATTAAGTATTGCCAGCGTGGTGAGCCCGTCCGGTGGCCTTGGAACGCTAAATTCTCCCGTCGGTAGTTACAGCTTGGCGGCCAGCGCCTACGCCAGTGGCTATGCTGTCTTGCCTGCTGGCAGTTTGTCGGTCGACAACGTCGGCAGTTTTTTGTTAGCTGAAACGGTCTCCAATTATCTGAATACTTCGGGGACGACGGTGCCTGCCTATTCCGATGTGATTGGCCGTTTTTATCTCGACCACTTCAGCGTTGGCTCAAGTGTCTACCCAGCTTGCAATCCAGGTGTTTATGCCACTAAGTATACCTATATGGGGCAGCCTAATCTCGGCATCAATTTTACCGTGACTGCTGAGAATAAGAACAACGGCAGGGCCACTAACTATGCAATGACGCCCACTATCAGCCTGGTGGCCGAGGATCAGGGGGCCGGTAACACCGGCTATAATCTCGGCTCACGTATCTCAGATCCAGAACCAGCCACCACTTGGCGTGCCGGCAACTACTTAGGGGCGATCTCATGGACTACAATTCCTGGGGTCTTCATTGCCAATATCCCTTTGACCACCTATACCAGCTTTACTCGACCCACTACTCCAGGACCGATTACGGGAAGTCTGGCGGACGCTGCCGGACCGTTTGATGAGCTTCAGATCGGCATGCAGGTCAGCGATACCGACGGGGCCAAGATACAGGGGCTCAACATGCGCGCCACCACGCAAGGCGCCTGTACCACAGCTACCGATACTGCCACCGACTGCGATGCCAAGCTGATTGGCGTCACCAAGGTTCGCTTGGGTCGTATTAGTCTGCAAAATGCCTATGGCTCTGAATTGCTGGATTTACCTATGCCGTTAACGGCTGAATATTGGAATGGTAATAGCTGGGTAAAGAATACTGCTGACCAATGCACAACCGGCATTACACTACCTTTGCCGACTGATCCCATTGCAACCGATGGCTTAATACCAGCCGAATTATGTGCTTGGGAGACTGTAAGTGGTGGCAGTAGCGGTTTAGGCTGCTCAACATACGGTACGAGTATTAATGGATTCAAACAGCCACCGTTAGCTACTGATGGAGGTAATTTCAATTTAAATTTCAAAGCACCCGGTAGCGGCAATACCGGTGCATTGGATATAACGGCGACAGTGCCTGATTATCTTAAGTTTAACTGGAGAGGTGCTGGCGATGCCAATCCTACCGCTCGTGCCACCTTTGGTATTTATAAAGGTAATAGTAAATTTATTTATATTCGTGAGCTTTATTAAGGCGAGATGTGGGTTTTAATCGTCAAAGCTGGTGACTGATGTTACGCAGTTAGTCGAATTTCGACTGCTTTAACATTAAGGAGTCGCTAGCGCGACACTTGATTGAATCGGGTTGTCGCACCCGAAAGCGAGTTACTTTCTTTTGCTTCGCCTCGGCAACTGCTCCTGCGTTACCCTACCTCCCGCATAATCCACAGGGATGTGGTGAATGCAGATATTGCAGGAGCAAATATCTGTCCATGCAGTCGAAAAGAAAGTAACCAAAGAAAAGGCGACCCGGTTGCCGCTTACTTCCTGCCCCTCTGCTGACGCGCGGCATCCCTGCCGCGCCCCTAACGGGCTGTTCTCGATAAAAGCTCCGGTGCTCTGCGCGGCAAACGGGAGAAATACCAGCCGTGCGTAACATCAGCTGGTGACTTAAAACAGTGTATCGATATTGCTCAATAGCTGCTGTAACTTCTCTGCGAGGACTGAAGTTATCGCATCCTGTAAGAAAGAGGAGGCTGACTGAGCAAGTATCAATCAATCAATGAATATTCATATTTGCTGTTAAATAAAAGCTAAATTACACTAGCGGATACGGAGAATAATAATTAAACAAAAGGCGTGGGCCGGTAAATCCGGCAAAAAGAAGATGCGGCTGTTGCTGGATTTTGTATCCAGTCTATCAGGTTCGCGTATCTGACATTTTTCATAAGGTGTGCTTTAAGCACTATCCATAAGGAGAATACCATGGCACAAAAAAAAGATTATTTAAAAGGCCAGTTTGACAACGCTGTTTCCTCCATTATCAAAGGCATCGATCGCGATGTGGAGCGGGGCGAAGATGCCCTGATGTTGGGGCTTGGTATCGTTATGTTGTCTTCCACTTTCGCACCTGTAGCGCCGCCGAGCATTCTGCTGCCTCTGGTGGCGCTGACTTTCGCTATTTCGGCGGGCTTTGCCCGGATCAATTATCACAACATGGAGCGGAAACTCCTGGAATCCATGGCTCAGCTTGAGGGGCATGAAAAGATCATCCTGTATCCGATTGCTGCTGTTTTTGCCGACTATCCCATGCATTCTTTGGCGGAGTCGTTTAATCCTTTAAAAAACCTGAAACGAACATGGAAAAGTGCGTTGGGCGGAATCCTGATTAATCCGCTATGGATGCCCATTTTTTATGTGATGGGTATGCAAATCATCGAAGAAAAAAATCTGGGTATTTTGAATCGGGCTATTATCGGCGTTGAGCAAAAAATCTCTTCTTTGTCTTCTCTGGTTTAGCTGTGGCTGGGTTGATCCGCATCAATCTAATCCAGCGCAAAATGGGCTTTATAATATGCAGGATGTCAGCGGGTTTAAAAAATTGTTAATGACCGAAACAGTATAATCTCGTAAAATTACCCCAGTTTTGTTTTTTTACAACGGGATGAGTCCGTAAGGGTTCATCCCGTTTTGCACATTTGAGGTGACGTGTTTGACTAGGTCTGCTTTATTGGTTTTGGAAGATGGGACGGTTTTTAACGGTGTAGCCATAGGTGCAGATGGGTGTTCCGTGGGTGAGGTTGTTTTTAATACGGCTATGACCGGGTATCAGGAAATTCTCAGCGATCCTTCTTATGCCCGACAAATTGTGACATTAACCTATCCTCACATTGGTAATGTTGGAACGACTGACGAAGATGATGAGTCTGTCGGCGTTTTTGCCAGTGGCTTGGTGATCAGGGATTTGCCGTTATTGGCCAGTAACTGGCGCAGCACTAAAACCTTGCAGCAATATTTGCTTGATAATAACGTCGTCGCTATTGCCGACATTGACACTCGGCAATTAACCCGGCTCTTGCGTGACAAGGGCGCACAGCGCGGCTGCATTATGGCGGGTGAGTCGGTTGATGTGGACGTTGCCAAAAAAGCGATTGAAGGTTTTCCAGGGTTAAAGGGCATGGATCTGGCTAAGGAAGTCACGGTCGATCGGCCTTATGAATGGACTGAAAATATCTGGCATTTGCAAAATGGACATACGCAGGCTGAAAATCTGACCAAGCACGTTGTGGCTTATGATTTTGGCGTTAAACGCAACATTCTCAGGTTACTGGCTAATCGCGGTTGCCGTGTCACTGTCGTTCCTGCAACAACACCGGCTGAAACAGTATTGGCAATGAATCCTGACGGCGTTTTCCTGTCCAATGGCCCCGGCGATCCTGAACCGTGTACTTATGCCATTGAGGCCATCAAAACCATTCTGGAAAAGAAAATCCCGGTATTCGGTATTTGTCTGGGACATCAGTTATTGGCTTTGGCCAGCGGCGCGAAGACCGAAAAAATGAAATTCGGCCATCATGGCGCCAATCATCCGGTTCAGGAAATAGCCACGGGCCGGGTTATGATCAGCAGCCAGAATCACGGGTTTGCGGCTAATGAAGCCAGTCTGCCTGACAATGTCGTAGCGACTTATCGTTCATTATTCGACGGCAGCTTGCAGGGCATCAAGCGGACGGATTGTCCTGCGATGAGTTTTCAGGGGCACCCTGAAGCAAGTCCCGGTCCTCATGATGTGGAGGCTTTATTCGATGATTTCATCGAGATGATGGAACAAGTAAACAAATAAGTAAGTCGGGTTACGACTGCATGGATGCAGGAGGTAGAGTAATGCAGGAGCAATTACCGAGCGTAGCGTAACCCGACAACCGTGGGTTACGCTACCCAGCCTACATAACTAACAGCAATATAAATGGTAACGCATACAAAATGCCAAAAAGAACCGACATAAAATCGATTTTATTACTGGGGGCGGGCCCCATTGTTATTGGTCAAGCCTGTGAGTTTGATTATTCCGGCACGCAAGCCTGTAAAGCACTGCGGGAAGAGGGCTATCGCGTTATTCTGGTAAATTCCAATCCGGCAACGATTATGACCGATCCGGATATGGCCGATGCGACCTATATCGAGCCTATCGACTGGCAAACCGTAGAAAAAATCATCGCTAAAGAACGCCCCGATGCCATATTACCGACGATGGGCGGACAAACTGCGTTGAATTGCGCGCTGGATCTTGACGCCAACGGTGTTTTGGAAAAGTACGGCGTTGAGATGATCGGCGCTACCAAAGAGGCGATTAACAAGGCCGAAGACCGTGAGCTGTTCAATCAGGCGATGCGCAAAATCGGCTATGAAGTGGCAAAGTCGAAAACCGCACATTCCATGGAAGAGGCTTTGGCGGCGCAGCAGGAAGTGGGTTATCCGACCGTTATCCGTCCTTCATTTACCATGGGCGGCAGCGGCGGCGGCATCGCTTATAACAAGGAAGAGTTTGTTGAAATTTGCGAGCGCGGCCTGTATTTGTCGCCAACCAACGAATTATTGATTGAAGAATCGGTGCTGGGCTGGAAAGAATACGAAATGGAAGTGGTGCGAGATTCCAAGGACAACTGCATCATCGTCTGTTCGATTGAAAACTTCGACCCGATGGGCGTGCATACCGGCGATTCGATCACCGTAGCCCCCGCGCAAACCTTGACTGATAAGGAATATCAAATTTTGCGTAACGTCTCTCTGGCGGTGTTGCGCGAGATCGGCGTCGATACCGGCGGTTCCAACGTGCAGGTCGCTATTAATCCTAAAGACGGACGGATGATCGTTATCGAGATGAATCCGCGCGTATCGCGTTCGTCTGCGTTGGCGTCCAAGGCAACCGGTTTCCCGATTGCTAAAGTGGCGGCAAAACTGGCAATAGGTTACACGCTGGATGAATTGAAAAACGAGATTACCGGCGGCGCAACACCGGCATCGTTTGAGCCGACTATTGATTACGTAGTCACCAAGGTTCCGCGATTTACCTTTGAAAAATTCCCGCAAGCGGATGACCGCTTGACCACGCAGATGAAGTCTGTGGGTGAGGTCATGGCTATCGGCCGTACTTTTCAGGAATCACTGCAAAAAGCCCTGCGCGGCTTGGAAATCGGCATCAGCGGTCTCGATGAAATTATCGATTTGAACCGGGAAGACGCTCGGGAAAAAATGCAGCGTGAAATGCGCCATCCGGGGCCGGATCGTTTACTTTATGTCGCCGATGCATTCCGTAGCGGCATGAGTCTGGAAGACGTGCATGAAGCCAGTAAAATCGATCCCTGGTTTTTGGCGCAGGTTGAAGATTTGGTCATTACTGAAAAGTCATTGTCGACTAAAACCTTGTCGACCTTGAAAGAAGGTGAGCTGTATAAATTAAAGCGTAAGGGTTTTTCCGATATACGTCTGGCTAAATTGCTGGATACGTCCGAATCTGAAGTGCGCAATGTGCGGCATAAACAGAACATTCGCCCGGTTTATAAACGCATAGATTCCTGTGCGGCGGAGTTCTCGTCCGACACGGCTTATTTGTATTCGACTTACGAACAGGAATGCGAGGCGCGGGTTTCCGATAGGGAGAAAATCATTATTCTCGGCGGCGGGCCTAACCGTATCGGGCAGGGGATTGAGTTCGATTACTGCTGCGTACATGCCGCGTTGGCATTGCGAGAAGATGGCTATGAAACCATCATGATCAATTGTAATCCTGAAACGGTTTCTACCGATTTCGATACGTCGGATCGCTTGTATTTTGAGTCGTTAACGCTGGAAGATGTGTTGGAAATTGTTCATATTGAACAACCCAAAGGCGTGATTGTGCAATATGGCGGCCAAACGCCGTTGAAACTGGCGCGTGCATTGGAAGCGGCGGGCGTGCCCATTATCGGTACATCGCCGGATTCGATTGATTTGGCTGAAGACCGTGAGCGTTTCCAAAAATTGCTGGAAAGACTGAATTTAAAACAGCCGCCCAATGCGACGGCCCGTTCTGTCGAACAGGCGATTAATGCGGCAAAAGAATTGGGTTATCCTTTAGTCGTTCGGCCTTCTTATGTTTTAGGCGGCCGGGCTATGGAAATCGTCTTCAATGAAGAGGGTTTGCAGCGTTATATGAAAGAAGCGGTCAGTGTTTCCAATGATTCGCCGGTATTGCTGGATCGTTTCCTTGACGATGCTGTCGAAATGGATGTTGATGCCATTTATGACGGGGAGCAAGTGTTGATCGGCGGTCTGATGGAGCATATCGAGCAGGCGGGTGTGCATTCGGGAGACTCTGCGTGTTCGCTGCCCCCATATGAATTAGCCCCGGAGCTTCAGGATAAATTGCGTGAGCAAGTGACCAAGATGGCCGAAGCGTTGGGCGTTGTGGGTTTGATGAATACCCAGTTTGCTATTCAAGGCGAAGATATTTACGTGCTTGAAGTTAATCCGCGGGCTTCGCGTACCGCACCTTTTGTATCCAAGGCGACCGGTTATGCGCTGGCTAAAATTGCGGCGCGATGCATGGTCGGACAAACTTTGGCGCAACAAGGCATTACTAAAGAGCGCATTCCTGATTATTATTCGGTTAAGGAAGCGGTGTTTCCGTTTGTTAAGTTTCCAGGCGTTGATCCTTTATTGGGGCCTGAAATGAAGTCGACCGGTGAAGTGATGGGGGTGGGCAAAACCTTCGGTGAAGCTTTTGCTAAATCTCAGCGTGCTGCCGGTGTCAACTTGAATCACAGCGGCAAAGTGCTGATCAGTATTCGCGATGCGGATAAAGCAAAAGCGCCTGATGTTGCCAGAATGCTGGTCGATAAGAAGTATGAAATTGTTGCTACCGGTGGCACGGCAAAGTTTCTTAAAGACGCAGGTATTCCTTGTGAAGTGGTTTATAAGGTTAACGAAGGTCGCCCTAACACGGTTGATATGATTAAAAACGATCAAATTCAGCTGATTATTAATACGACGGAAGGCAAGAAAGCAATTTCTGATTCATTTACCATGCGCAGAGAAGCCCTGCAGCACCGCGTAACTTATTACACGACCATGGCCGGAGCAAGAGCGGCCTGTTACGCACTGGGTGAATTGGATGCAGGCGATGTGAATTGCTTACAGGATCTGCATAAAAGCCTGATTTAAGGCGCAAGATGTAAAGGCTAAAAGAGCGGCGCCTTTAGCCTTTCGTCCTTTGCCTACAAAATAATTACTGGAGTTTTAAAAAATGAATAAAGTACCTCTCACCGTCAAAGGTGCAGAAAAATTACGTGCCGAATTGGAAGAATTAAAGTCGGTTGTGCGTCCGCGTATCGTTGCATCGATTGCTACGGCTAGAGCGCACGGCGATTTGAAAGAAAACGCCGAATATCATGCTGCGAAAGAGCAGCAAAGCTTTGCCGAAGGACGTATTTCTGAAATTGAAGGTAAACTTTCTAATGCGCAAATTATTGACATTACCAAGGTGGATGCCAATGGGAAGGTGGTGTTTGGCGCGACAGTGGAAATAGAAGATATTGAATCCGAGAGAAAGGTGACGTATCAGATTGTTGGCGAAGATGAGGCTAATATCAAGGAAGGTCGTATTTCAATCGGCTCGCCAATTGCCAGGGCTTTGATCGGCAAAGAGGTTGAAGATGTTGTTACGGTTAAGGCGCCGGGCGGCAATGTCGATTATGAAATTATTTCGATTGAATATATTTAAGTTTAAAGGCTAAAGGCTAAAGGCTAAAGGCTAAAGGAGGCGTGATTATTCCCTTTTGCCTTTCACCTTGTATCTTTGGCCTTGTTTATTTATCAGGGTTTAATCTGTAAATAACTGCAATTTGCCCAATACTCTGAATGAGCTCTGCTCCGGTATCAGCGCAGATTTTCTCGCTGATCAGCTTACGATCTTCCCTTTCAGCGCGTATTCGCACTTTAATCAGTTCGTGGCTGTTAAGTGCCAATTCAATCTCTGCCAGCACGGCGGCTGTAAGTCCTGATTGGCCAATCATAATGACAGGCTTTAAGCTGTGCGCTTGAGCCCGGAGTTTTTTCTTGTCTGCAGAGTTCACTCTTTAATTCCTAAATCAAAATCCTAAATTTTACACTAAAATACAGTTATGGGACGAAGTAAAAGCAGTAGTCGTTGGATGCAGGAGCATTTTGAGGACGAATACGTCAAAATGGCGCAAGCTCAGGGTTATCGTTCGCGCGCGGTTTTTAAATTGAAAGAAATTCAGGATAAAGATCAGCTTATTAAGCCGGGGATGAATATTATTGATTTGGGCGCGGCTCCCGGGGGATGGTCTCAGTTTGCACGGCAGATTGTCGGGAAAAAAGACAAGATTATTGCTTTGGATATTTTAGCGATGGATCCGCTGGAGGGTGTTGATTTTATTCAGGGCGATTTTCGTGAACAAGCCGTTCTGGATCAATTGTACGCCGTTCTTGACGGGGCTCCGATCAATCTGGTGATGTCGGATATGGCGCCCAATATGAGCGGCAATAAGGGCGTAGACCAACCTCGATCAATTTATTTGGGAGAGTTGGCATTGGAGACGGCCAAGACTGTGTTGGCAAAAGATGGGGTTTTTCTGGTTAAACTATTTCACGGGGCGGGTTTTGAGGATTTTCATAAGGAAGTTCAGCAGTCTTTTACAAAAGTGATTATCAGAAAGCCAAAAGCGTCAAGACCGCGAAGTAATGAAGTTTATATTTTAGCTAAAGGCTTTAAATAATCTTATGTGGCCCTAATATCAGTGGAACGAGGTGCCAGGTATGATGAAGTCGTATTTTTCATGTACGGGTGATCCAGATAAATAACGACAGTCAGGAAAGTTAACTCCTGATATAATTACTTAGTTTTTAAATCGAGAGCCGTTCAGGCCCAGGGTGTGTAAATTGAACGATATGATGAAAAATATAATCCTATGGGTCGTCATTGCAGTGGTATTGATGTCGGTCTTTAATAATTTCGGTCCGCAAAATGATAGGACTGATTCTTCGATGTCTTATTCGCAATTTATCGAGTCGGTAAAAGCAGGCCAGGTTCAGCAGGTGATGATTGAAGACAATATCATCAAAGGCAAGATGCAGGGTGGTCAGATATTTAAAACCTACGCACCTTCAGATCCCCATTTAGTAGACGATTTGCTGGCAAATGGCGTCGAAATCAAGGCCGTTCCGCCTGAGCAGCCGTCTATGTTAATGCAGTTGCTGGTTTCTTTTGGGCCGATGTTGTTGCTTATTGCTGTGTGGGTGTTCTTCATGCGGCAAATGCAAGGCGGCGGCGGTGGCGGTCGCGGCGCAATGAATTTTGGTAAAAGCAAAGCCCGAATGCTCGAAGAAGACCAGATTAAGGTGACTTTTGCTGATGTGGCTGGCTGTGATGAAGCTAAAGAAGAAGTCGTCGAAATGGTCGATTTCCTTAAAGACCCGGCAAAATACCAAAAATTAGGCGGTAAAATCCCTCGCGGCGCGTTGATGATCGGTCCTCCGGGAACAGGAAAAACCTTGCTGGCCCGAGCTATTGCCGGTGAGGCCAAAGTGCCGTTCTTCACCATTTCCGGTTCGGATTTTGTTGAAATGTTTGTCGGTGTGGGCGCGTCCCGTGTACGTGACATGTTTGAGCAAGCTAAAAAACACGCGCCTTGCATTATTTTTATAGATGAAATCGATGCGGTGGGCCGTCAGCGCGGCGCCGGTTTGGGTGGTGGCAATGATGAGCGTGAGCAGACATTAAACCAATTGCTGGTTGAGATGGATGGCTTTGAGGGTAACGAAGGTATTATCGTTATCGCTGCAACAAACCGCCCCGATGTATTGGATAAGGCTTTATTGCGTCCAGGTCGGTTTGATCGTCAGGTAACGGTAGGCCTGCCGGATGTCAGGGGGCGTGAGCAGATTCTTGCGGTACATGTTAAAAAAGTGCCGATTGCCGATGATGTTGAGGTTAAATATATAGCTCAAGGTACACCGGGTTTTTCCGGAGCCGATTTGGCTAATTTGATTAATGAAGCCGCTTTATTCGCCGCAAGAATGAATAAGCGTGTGGTTAATATGTCGGATCTTGAAAAAGCCAAGGATAAATTGATCATGGGAGTTGAAAGAACCTCGATGGTCATGAATGAGAAAGAAAAGAAAATGACTGCTTATCATGAAGCAGGGCATGCAATTGTCGGTAAGCTGGTCCCTGAACATGATCCTGTCTACAAAGTTAGCATTATGCCTAGAGGTCGTGCGCTGGGTATTACCATGTTTTTGCCTGAGCGAGATCAGTACAGCGCCAGCAAACAAAAACTGGACAGTATGATTTCCAGTTTGTACGGCGGACGTATTGCCGAGGAAGTGGTTTTTGGTCGGGAACAAGTGAGTACCGGCGCATCTAACGATATTGAGCGTGCTACCGAGTTGGCCAGAAACATGGTGACTAAATGGGGTTTTTCTCAGCGTCTTGGGCCATTGTCATACAGTGAAGAAGAAGGTGAAGTCTTCCTGGGTCGGTCAGTAACGCAGCATAAAACGGTTGCCGAGGAGACTTCTCATACCATTGATGAAGAGATTCGCTCTTTTATTGACCGGAATTATGAGCGTGCCGAAACAATTCTGAAAGAGAACATAGATATTCTTCATGCTATGGCGGAGGCCTTGATGAAGTATGAGACTATCGACAAATATCAAATTGAGGATTTGATGGCTCGTAAACCGGTAAGGACTCCGCAAGGTTGGGATGATAAGCCCCCATCTTCTCATGGTGATGTCATAACAGATGATGTTAAGAGCAAGGATGACATAAAAAATGAAAAATCAATTGGCGGGACTGCAGAGCAAAGCTGAGGACTCCCTGAATTGACACTAAAGGAGAGGCGTAATGTCTCTCCTTTTTTTATGTAATTTATAAAGGTCAGGCGGAAACAGTAAGCTGTTATCTTTAGCCTTTTACCTGTTTTTAGATTTTAGAGCTATGATAAAAAAATACTTTGGAACTGATGGTATCAGAGGAAAGGTGGGTGAACATCCAATAACAGCGGATTTTTTCTTGAAGCTGGGTTGGGCCGCTGGGCGAGTGTTTGCGAATGAAGGACATGGTTTTGTCCTGGTTGGTAAAGACACGCGCATTTCGGGCTATATGTTTGAATCTGCATTAGAGGCCGGGTTGACCGCTGCGGGCGTCGATACGCGCTTGTTAGGGCCTATGCCGACGCCGGGAATAGCCTATTTAACGCGTACTTTAAGGGCGCAGGCCGGTATTGTCATTAGCGCCTCTCATAATCCCTATTATGATAATGGCGTTAAGTTTTTCTCGGTCCAGGGCACGAAATTACCGGATGAAATAGAACAAAAAATAGAAGAGTATATTGATTCGCCGATGACAACGGTAGAGTCGTCAAAGCTGGGTAAGGCGAAACGGTTGGTTGATGCTCCTGGTCGTTATATTGAGTTTTGCAAGGCCAGCGTGCCGACTCGGCTTGATTTTAGCGGTATGAGGATCATAATTGATTGCGCTCATGGGGCGACTTACCATATAGCGCCGCATGTATTTAGCGAAGTCGGTGCTGAGGTTGTTACGATTGGGGCGGAGCCGGACGGACTTAATATTAATGATGAGTGTGGTGCAACTAAGCCGGAAAAATTAGCCGCAACAGTCTTATCTTATCGTGCCGATTTAGGTATTGCCTTGGATGGGGATGGCGACCGATTGGTGATGGTCGATCACAAAGGCGAAATCGTTGATGGCGACGAGCTTATTTATATTATTGCCAAGGCAAGATTGGATGCCGGGTTAATGTCCGGGCCTGTTGTAGGTACTTTAATGACAAATCTAGGTATGGAGCATGGCTTGAAGAAGTTGGGGCTCAATCTGCTTAGAGCTAATGTGGGTGACCGGTACGTCATGGAAATGCTGACAGAACACCAAGGGATTTTAGGTGGCGAAAATTCCGGCCATATCATTTGTCTTGATAGAACAACAACGGGTGATGGCATTATTGCTGCCTTGCAGATTATGGCGGAAATGCAAAGCAGTGGTAAGAATTTACATGAATTGAAATCCGGGATGCAAAAATATCCGCAAGTTCTGGTAAACGTCAAAACTGATAAGAAAATAAATCCGGATGAGAATGAGAGCATACAAAAAGCGGTGAAAGCTATCGAGAAGAAGCTGGGAGATACTGGCCGGGTATTGCTTAGAGCTTCGGGAACGGAGCCATTAATTCGGGTAATGGTGGAAGGTCAACAGGCAGAGTTAGTTAAAAATTACGCGCATCAAATAGCTGATGATGTTAAGAAGGCAATGGGAGCTTGAATTGAGCGCTATTAATATATATCATAGATGGTTTGATTCTATGTGAGGAGTAGTGATGCGTCGGTCTCTAGTTGTAGGAAATTGGAAGATGAATGGAACTCTCGCCAGTGCTGAGTTGCTTGCAAAAGGTATTATCGCCGGATTAGGGGATAATAGTGCGGATATCGCAATATGTGTACCTTATGTGCATTTACCCAGAGTTAGTGAATTAGTTAAAAATACTTCATTGGCGTTGGGCGCGCAAAACGTTGCGGATAAATCTTCAGGTGCTTATACTGGGGAAGTTTCGGCGGCGATGCTAAGTGAATTCGATTGCAAATATGCTCTTGTAGGACACTCTGAAAGACGCAGTTATTACGGCGATACCGATGAATCGGTAGCCGCCCGTTTTTGTCAGGCGCAAGAGCAAAACATTATTCCCGTTCTGTGCGTAGGTGAAACGCTGGAACAACGCGAACAAGATCAGACTTTTGCGGTTATTAATACACAGCTTGATGCGGTTATTAATTTGGCAGGTATAGCTGCTTTTAGTGCGGCAGTGATTGCCTATGAACCGGTTTGGGCCATAGGGACAGGAAAAACAGCGACTGATGAGCAGGCTCAGGAAGTTCATCAGTACATAAGACAGTACATTGCTGCTAAAGATCAGGCTATTGCCGATAAAATACAAATTTTATACGGCGGTAGTGCTAAACCGGATAATGCAAAAGGCTTATTTGCTATGCCGGATATTGACGGCGGTTTAATTGGTGGGGCTTCGTTGGATGCGGAATCCTTTTTAAAGATTTATCATTCAATTTAGAGTAGTTTAGACTTTATTATGTATCAGGTAATTATTGTTGTTCATGTGCTGTTGGGTTTAGGGGTTGTTGGATTAGTATTAATGCAACAAGGCAAAGGAGCTGACGCAGGCGCAGCTTTTGGCACAGGATCTTCAGGGTCTGTTTTTGGTGCTCAGGGGGCGGCGTCTTTCTTGTCTAGAGCCACAGCAATTCTGGCAACTTTGTTTTTTATGACCAGCTTGGGGCTCGCAGTGTTAAACGGTAAGCAGGGTGCGGCTTACGACTTAATGAACGCCCCCAAGGTTGAACAGGATACGCTTGGCATTCCTGATGTGAGTGGCGCAAAAGGATCTGGCAGCGCCGCCCCAGTGACTGACCCGAAGTCTGAAGAAGTGCCTGTTGCTGCTCCGGCGGTTACCGGAGCTGAACAGGCAGTTGAAAAAAAGTAATAAATATTGTTTATGACGCAAGTAAATGCACTGTAGAAAATAATTAAAATAGTGTGTATTAAATAGTATCTTTGCAATCATGTTTTAGCCGATGTGGTGAAATTGGTAGACACGCCATCTTGAGGGGGTGGTGACGAAAGTTGTGCCGGTTCAAATCCGGCCATCGGCACCAATATATACCCTGCTAGGGATTTTCTCTAGTGGGGTGTTTTTTTGTTTGCTGCAATGAAAATGCAGAAATAAGTTTCTAGATTAGAAGTGCGATACAGAAAAATAATTAGGCTATACTTAGTCAGTTAAATGTAGGGCGCTGTATATTCGTACGGGGTTTTGCTTTGAAAATTAGAGATTAATGGAGAAAACAATGGCAAGTATTCTTGCAGTTGACGATTCAGCTTCAATGAGAAAAATGGTTTCATTTACTTTAAGGGCTGCTGGATACGATGTCGAAGAAGCAGTAGATGGAGTTGATGCTTTAGAAAAAGCACAAGCCAGGAAATTTGATTGTGTAGTAACTGATGTCAACATGCCAAATAAAGACGGGATTACTTTAATTAGGGATTTACGGGCACTCCCAGATTATAAATTTATTCCCATGCTGATGCTGACGACAGAGTCGGGAATCGAAAAAAAGCAAGAAGGTAAAGCGGCTGGTGCAACAGGGTGGATGGTTAAACCTTTCAATCCTGATCAATTATTAAAAACATTACTAAAAGTTTTGGGTTAGTTGATGCTATCGTGCCTAAGTGTGTTAATCGCATGCAGGAAAGCCTATGCCTATTGATATATTTCAGTCCCATGCGGCTTTATTCTGAATGTTTAGATGAATGCTTTAGGTGTTTATCCAGACAAGGATCAATAAAGAAAGTTTTCGGGTTAATCTTGTTTAAATGAATTTAGGCGCACACAGGTAAGTCTATGTCTATTGATATGTCACAATTCCATCAGGTCTTTTTTGAAGAATGTTTCGAAGGACTGGAAGCAATGGAGTCAGGATTGTTAACGCTCGATATGGGGGATATTGATTCAGAAATAATCAATACCATTTTCAGGGGAGCCCATTCGATAAAAGGCGGCAGTGGAACTTTTGGTTTTACCGTTGTTGCTGAATACACTCATATTATGGAAACCCTGCTTGATGAAATGCGAGACGGGCGTAGAAAGGTAACTCAACCTGCAGTAGACGTTTTACTTGGATCCGTTGATTGTCTCAGAGAGATGTTGACTGCGATACAGAATGAACAGAATGTTAATAATGCCAGTGTAGAAAAGCACAAAACAGCATTGGAAGTTGTGCTTAATGGTGGTTCGGTGGCAGAAGAGCCCGCGCTTCCAGTTGAACAGGAATTCACAAGTGAAAATATTTCCTTCAATGATGCTCCTGATGTTGATGAAGAAGAATCCGTTGGATTAGAAGAGCAGGGCTGGAAAATAGCTTTTTGCCCTTATTTGGATTTGCTTAAAACCGGCAATGATCCGGTAAGACTATTTCGAGAATTGAATGAACTCGGCGAATTAACAACCACTGTTAATATTCAGGATGTTCCCGGTTTTTATGAATTAGATCCGGAGGAATGCAATATTTCTTGGGATTTAAAAGTTGTCGGGGATATTTCCGGCGATGAAATCAGGGAAATATTTAATTGGGTTGAAGGCGACTGTGAAATGGAAATTCAGCCTCTTGCCAAAGCCGCAAAATTACCCCCCGTTGTAAAAAAAATCGATCCTGAACCTACCCCGGTAATCATACCTAATAATCCTGCTCCAAAATCCGTTGAGGTCAAACCTAAGCCGGTTACAGAAACCAAAAAGCCTGATTCTCAAGATTCTGACAATGAAGCGGCAAAAACCACGGCAAAAGCCAGTTCGATTCGGGTAGATACTGACAAGATTGATACTTTAATCAATATGGTTGGTGAAGTTGTGATTACACAATCCATGCTGGGTTTAGTTGGCGAGAACTTTAGCATGGATAAGGTGGGTCAACTTAAAAGAGGTCTTGCTCAATTAGAACGGCATACCCGGGATTTACAACAAAGCGTCATGAATATTCGGATGCTGCCTATTAGTTTTGTGTTTAGCCGTTTTCCACGTTTAGTGCATGATATTAGCAGTAAATTAGATAAAAAAATTGTGCTGAAACTGGTCGGGGAAAATACCGAAGTTGATAAGGCCGTTGTTGAACTGATCAATGATCCGCTGGTTCATTTAATTAGGAATAGTCTGGATCACGGTATAGAAATGCCGGCGGACAGGGTTGCAGCAGGTAAGCCTGAAACAGGAACCATAGAGCTGAAGGCGTATCATCGCGGTGGGCACATCGTCATAGAAATTATTGACGATGGCCGCGGATTAGATAAAGACAAATTGCTAGCAAAGGCCATAGAAAAAGGATTGATTGAAGAAAATAATCTTCTTACCGAAAAACAGATATTTGAATTGATCTTTATGCCGGGTTTTTCTACGGCTGAACAGCTCACTGATATTTCCGGTCGCGGTGTGGGTATGGATGTCGTGAGAAGGAATATCCAGTCATTAGGCGGCAACATAGAAATTATTTCAGAGCTGGGTAAAGGAACGACCATAGCAATCCATTTGCCGTTAACGTTGGCAATTCTTGACGGTCAGTCTGTCGCCGTCGGTGATGAGACCTACATTGTGCCGTTAGTTTCTATTATCGAATCAATTAATATTACGGAAAGAATGCTGAACAAGGTTGCAGGTAAAGGGGAAACCTTTCGCCTACGCAATGAATATTTACCCGTTATTAGAATGCGCAGTATTTTTAATGTCCATTCCGGCAATCCGACCAAGTCGAAAGAGGGTGTCCTTGTGGTCGTCGAAGGGCAGGGTGAGCTGTGTTGTTTACTCGTAGATGAGTTATTGGGCCAACAACAGGTTGTTATTAAATCATTGGAAGCAAATTACCGGCGGGTGGAAGGCGTTTCAGGTGCAACTATTTTGGGTGATGGTTCTGTTGCGCTGATTCTAGATGTTCCAGGTTTAGTGCGTTTTTCAATTCGCTAATACATAGATAAAAGCAGATATGGCACAAGAAGCTGAAAATAAAGATATAGATCAATATCACTATAGTAGAAACCTGGATAACGCTGTGCAATATCTGAGTTTTGCCTTAGGTAAAGAAGAATATGGCGTTGATATTCTTAGAGTACAGGAAATACGAAGTTGGGAGCCTGTTTCCAGAATACCTAATGTTCCCTGCTATGAAAAAGGTGTTGTTAATTTACGCGGTTCTATTGTGCCGATTCTCGATTTGAGAGAAAGGTTTAATTTGAGTAAAGCCGAATACACACCATTGACGGTAGTTGTCGTACTGCAAACCGGCGATAGCAACAAAACACGCATAATGGGCGTTGTTGTCGACTCGGTCTCTGATGTCATTAGTGTGGATAAAACCGAAATTCAAAGTGCTCCCGATTTTGGAACTAAAGTAAGCAATGAATTTATTAACGGATTGGTATCGGTTAATGAACGCATGGTGATGCTGCTTGATGTGGACAAATTGCTGAAGTTGGAAGAGCTTGACCAGGATGAAAGTTAATGATTTTCAAATACCCCTTGTGGGTAAATGTATTTGGCATGGTTTGAGAGGTAAGGTAACGTGAAAATTAATATGCCGTTAACTAATAATGAGGTCATTCTGAAAAAAGGCACCATTTTGGTTTCAAGAACCGATTTGATGGGACGTATTACCTACGTCAATGATGCATTTGTTGAAATCAGCGGATTTACCCGTGATGAGTTGATGGGACAGGAACATAATATAGTTCGTCATCCCGACATGCCCGCTGAGGCCTATGAAGATTTATGGATAACCTTAAAACAGCTTAGACCCTGGCAGGGACTGGTGAAGAATAGGTGTAAAAACGGCGACCATTACTGGGTCGAGGCAAATGCCATGCCGTTGTTTAAAGATGGAAAAGTCTATGAATACCTTTCTGTTCGACACCCTCCGAAGCGTGATGTGATTCCGGCAACTGAACAGTTATACAAGAAAATCAGTGCCGGTGAAGTAAAGTTAAAGCCGACCGGTTTAACGGCAATGTTTAAATCAATTAGCGAAATTGCAATAGCGAAAAAGAATGCTTTTGTAGTTTCCGCTTTCTTGGCACCTATCTTTTTTCTGATGTATCGATTGTTCTTGACGCAGGAGTACGTCTTGTTAACAGGTGTTGCCTTGTTAGCTATGATGGCATCGGCACTCAGTATCAATATGACCAAGGTAATAACCGATACGCTGGAAACTGCAATCACTATTTGTTACCGGTTGAGCAGCGGAAGCTTCGGAAATAAGGTGAACTTGAAACGGGACGATCAACTGGGCGATTTTTTGCGTGGATTGTATTGTATGGAAGTCAAGCTGGGTGTAGATTTGGCCGATTACAAGCAAGGCCTCTCAGAGTCCAAACGGATTACACAGGCTCTGGATAACGTTCAGTCTCCTGTCATGGTAGCGAATAAGAATTTTGAAATTATTTACATGAACGATAGCGTTCAGAGAATGTTCAAGACAGCGGAAAGCGATATTCGCAGCCAGTTACCTGATTTTTCCGCCGATAAGTTGATGGGGTCAAATGTTGATCTATATCACGCTACTATTAAAAGTGGGAAATTGGAAAAATCACAAGAATCACTTAGGTCGCAACTGGTCATTGGCGGTCGGCATATGAGTCTTATCGCTAGCCCCGTTAATAGCGATGGTGAGCGTATTGGTTATGTGACTGAATGGCAGGATAGAACCCATGAAGTTTTAATTGAGCAAGAAATCGATCAATTGGTGCAGGGCGTTAAAGCCGGTGACTTAAGTGCGCGCATAAAATTAAGTGATAAGCAGGGATTTACCAAAGCACTGTCTGCCGGCATCAATGAATTAACGGATGTTATAGAAAGTGTGTTTGGCGACGTTAACAGGGTCATGGAAAACATGGCTGAAGGTGATTTAACCACCGCTATTACTAATGAATACCAAGGTGTTTATGCTGAATGCAAGAATAATATTAATGCTACCTTGGCAAAGCTCAGCGAATTTATCATTCAAATCAGGGATGCCGCTGACTTTATAGATAGTTCATCACAAGAAATGGCCAGTGGTAATAACAACCTGTCACATCGAGCCGAGCAACAAGCGGCCAGTCTTGAAGAGACGGCCGCCAGTATGGAAGAGCTGGCCAGTACCGTAAAAAATAATGCGCAGAATACGGTGCAAGCGACTGAGGTTGTTAATTCAGCAAGTCAACTCGCTCAAAAAGGCGGTGGCGTAGTTAAGTCTGCTATCGCAGCAATGCAGGAAATTAATGAAAGCAGTAACAAAATCGCTGAAATTATTGGTGTCATTGATGAAATTGCATTCCAAACTAATCTATTGGCATTAAACGCATCTGTAGAAGCGGCCAGGGCAGGAGAGCAGGGGCGTGGATTCTCGGTTGTTGCAACAGAGGTTCGTAATCTGGCCCAACGCAGTGCAACCGCTGCACAGCAAAGTAATGAACTGATCCAGAACAGTGTACAGAAAGTGCGTGCCGGAACGGCATTCGTTAATGAAACAGGTGCAGCGTTAACTGAAATTGTCGATAGCGTCGCAAAAGTTGGCGACATCGTTGCGCACATTGCCAGTGCCAGTTCGGAGCAATCAGCAGGTATTGAGCAAGTCAATCAAGCGGTTTCTCAAATGGACGATATTACTCAGCAAAATGCGGCTTTGGCCGAACAGGCCGCCGCCGGTAGCATTGCCATGAGTGAGCAGTCTACCAACATGACCCAGTTGCTTAGTTTCTTTAGAGTCAATTCAAAGAATATTTCTGCAGCGACCAGGCAAGTTGCGCACAGTAAGGCGCCTGTAACGCCAATAAGAGCAACAGTAAAAAAACCTGTAGTTTCTGTTTTATCACCAAGTAAGCCTAAAAGCGATAGCAACGACGAATGGGAAGAGTTTTAATGATGTTTAAAGCTGCAAACGATATAACCGACAGGAAACTATAACAATGACAACAGATGTGCAGTCAAATAATAGTCGGGTAGAGCAATTTCTCACCTTTCAACTCGCAGGCGAAGCGTATGGCGTTGAGATTTTGAAAGTACAAGAGATTCGTGGCTGGGAAGCTGTTCGCGTGATACCGAATACGCCAGCTTTTGTTAAAGGCGTGTTGAATTTACGCGGGTCCGTCGTGCCTATCATCGATTTACGGGAACGATTTTCTCTGGAGCATTTCGATTATTCTCCAAAAACGGTAGTTATTGTGCTCTGCGTTGAACATGGCGCAAACCAGTTTGTAATGGGCATAGTGGCTGATGCAGTTTCTGATGTGCTGGATATTAATTTGGAAGACATCAAAAAAGCCCCAAACTTCGGTTCAAAAATTGATACGCGCTACATGCGAGGTATGCATGTGTATAAGAAAAAGATGATTATGCTGCTGGACGTTGATAAATTGCTCAATCCCGATGAGGTTGAGGGTATTGAAAGTTTGGTGTGACAGGTGAGAATTGTCGCAATAATTAATCAGAAAGGCGGTGTTGGCAAGACGACTACGACTGCAAATTTATGCCATGCGATTGCAGAATTGGGCTCAAAAGTTACCGCTATCGATCTTGATCCACAAGGCCATTTAGCCGTTTCTTTAGGTATTACAGCGCAGGATATTGGCGGTATTGATGAAGCTATGCTGAAAAAGAAAGAAGTTCATCAGCAGCTCATTTCCGTCAGGGCTAATCTGCAATTAATTACATCAGGATCAAAACTTAAGGATATTGAGCAGTTAACCGGCAATAATTCACCTCGCGGTGTTTTATTAAAAAATGCCTTGCATGGAAATCTTACAGATCAGGACTTTGTTTTTATTGATTGTCCACCCTCTTCAGGATTGCTGGTTGCGAATGCATTGATTGCAGCTGATGAGATTTTAATTCCTATGGCCAGTGATTTTCTTGCCTTGCAAGGGTTATCCCATCTAATGGGTACGATTAAGCGGTTTGAGAAGGCTTTGCAGCGGAAATATAAAACGTTATTGGTGATGTCGCGATATTCACCCAATAGAAGAATATCGAGTCAGGTATTAAATGTTTTACTTACGCATTTCCCTGAGCAAATATTAGCAACAGTCGTTAGAGAAACGGCATTGCTTGCAGAATGTCCCAGCTTTGGTAAAACAATTTTAGAATATAGTCCGAAAAGTCGTTCGGCAAGGGATTTTCGTAGCCTTGCTCATGATTTTCTTGAAAGCAAGGTGATGTATGGCAACAAGTGAAGAAAATAATTTAATCGGATACGATCCTCTCGCGTGGATGGATGGGGATACCGATAAAAATGAAGAGCATTTGATTACGGATGATTTGATAGGGGATAGCGATGAAAGTGCAATTTTAAATATAACTAAAGAGGATGAATTAGTCATAGATGAAATTGAGGACGAAAGCGCTAGTGCTTTGATAGAAGAAATGGCTGACGACTACGCCATGGATGCAAACGCGCAGGAAGCAGCTGCCGATGATTCGGTATCAGGGGAAACGGAGGATTCTCAAATTGATTTAGACGCTACGTTGACTATTCAGAATGTAGTCAAGTTACATGAAAAGCTGAAGAATTCATTGGCCATGCATGATGAAATCGAAATAAATGCATCCGACGTATCATCAATAGATACAGCTACTTTACAATTGCTTGTTTCATTGAAAAAAAGTGCAGTTAAGTTACAAAAGAAAGTAACCATTATTTATCCATCCCCACGATTTGTTGAGTCTGCCCGGTTGCTGGGTTTGTTGGATGTACTCGATGTTCATGACGCGTGATTTTTGACGGACGGGAAATAGTTTAAAGATGGCCATTGTCGAGAAGGTTCGCGAATTTAAATTCACTGCGGATGACTTTAATTTTTTAAGAAAATTGTCCAATGAACATTCAGGTATCCAGGTTCCTGATGAAAGATTTGATATGTTCTATTCCAGGCTGTCCAAGCGGGTAAGGAAGCTCGGACTAGCGGATTTTAAGGAGTATTGCCAGTATCTTAAGAATTACCCGGATCACGAGTTTACTGAGTTTATCAACGCCATAACAACCAATCTAACCGCATTTTTTAGGGAAATGCATCATTTTGACTATGTCCGTGATGTTGTTATTCCAGAAGTCTTGATTAGGAATAAAACCTCAAAGCAAATCAGGGTGTGGTCCGCCGGCTGCTCGACTGGTGAAGAGCCTTATTCCTTAGCGATTACCTTGTTGGAAAATGTACCCGTCGACTGGGATATTAAGATCTTGGCAACTGATTTGGACACTAATGTTTTACAAACAGCATCGGAGGGTATTTACACCGAAGATCGTGTCAGTGACTTATCAGAAGATATACTTAAACGGTGGTTTATGCGCGGTAAATCATCGCAGTCCGGCCAAGTAAAGGTAAGACCTCAATTACAGCAAATTATTCAGTTTAAAAAGTTAAATTTGATGCAAGATTGGCCGATGAAATGCCATTTTGACTTTATTTTTTGTCGCAATGTTCTGATTTACTTTGACCGTGAAACCAAGACATTGCTTGCGCAAAGATATGCTCAAATGTTGTCTAGCGGATCATGGTTATTTATCGGACATTCAGAATCATTAAACCAGCTTTCAAATGAATTTGAGTTGGTTGCATGTACCAGTTACAGGAAAAATACGTAAATACTAATGAGTGCTAGCAATGAGATTGGTCTACCTTCCATCGACGGTTTTGATCACATTAACAGGTATATGGATAAAGAGCGTGGTGTGATTGCCGCAAAGATTTTGCCCGGTGAATACTACGTAACTCAAGATGATGAATTGATTACAACCGTATTAGGGTCTTGTATATCGGCATGTATTAGGGACAAGGTATCAGGATTAGGCGGAATGAATCATTTTATGCTGCCGGAAACCACAGCCGATAAACTGAGACAAGGCAATGAAGCGGTTGTCGGCAACGCAACCCGCTACGGGAATTATGCGATGGAGCATTTAATTAATACCATTTTGATGAATGGCGGCAAAAGAAAAAACCTGGAAGTTAAAGTATTTGGCGGCGGTAAAATCATTCCAACCTTGACTGATGTCGGTCTTAAAAATATTGACTTTATCCTGGAATATATTGATACAGAAGGGTTGCCGCTATTATCTCAGGATTTAGGCGATATTTATCCTAGGAAAATAATTTATTTTCCTAGGACAGGCAAAGTCGGGATGAAGAAAATCGAGCATTTGCATAATGATACAATTGTAAAAAGAGAGCGACAGTATTTTAACAATATTAAAAATGCACCTGTTGAAGGTGATGTTGAGCTTTTTTAAGAGTATGCAATGAACAAAATACGTGTATTGATTATTGATGATTCATTGTTAATCAGAAAGGTTCTGACTGAGATTTTAAATTCCTCTTCGGATATCGAGGTAGTTGGCACTGCGGAAGATCCTCTTATTGCCAGAGAGATGATCAAGGAATTAAATCCGGATGTATTGACCTTGGATATTGAAATGCCGCGCATGGATGGAATAACTTTTTTACGTAATTTGATGCGACTCCGGCCCATGCCTGTTGTGATGATTTCAGCGCTCACAGAAAGTAACGCTGAAGTGACTTTAACTGCCCTGGAGTTGGGAGCGGTAGATTTTATAGCTAAACCGACAATGGATGTAGAAAATACATTGAATGACTATGCCGAGGACATAATCGCTAAGGTAATAGTAGCATCGCAGGCTAATATTAGAAGACTTGAATAATGAAGTTTAAAATTGGAAATTCTGAAGTGGCTGCACTGAATATTACACGGAAAAAACGTGTGAATGTCGGGGCAAAAAAACTTTATGAATTCCAGCAATGATGCAATCGCTTAAAGTAAAGTGGTAGCAATCGATATTAAAAATGCACCTATTGATGGTGGCGATGGGCTTCTTTTAGAGTGAGTTTATGGGTAAGATACGCGTACTGATCATTGATGATTCTGCATTAATCAGGAAAATACTGACGGAAGTGCTAAGTTCGTCACCCGATATTGAGGTAGTCGGCGCGGCAGCAGATCCTCTTATTGCCAGGGAAATGATCAAACAATTAAATCCGGATGTGTTGACTCTGGATATTGAAATGCCGCACATGGATGGGATAACCTTCTTAAGTAACTTGATGCGCTTAAGACCAACTCCGGTTGTGATGATCTCCACACTGACTGAACATGGTGCAGAGGCTACTTTAAATGCCCTGGCACTAGGCGCTGTAGATTTTATTGCCAAGCCTAAAGTTGATGTTGTTAATACTCTGAATGACTATGCCGAGGAAATTATTTCCAAAGTTATCGTTGCGGCACAAGCTAAAGTAGGAAATATTCAGAATAGAGTGGTTAAGCCCAAAAGTCCTGCAGCCACAGTTCCTGAGATTTCAGAGAAACATTCAGTTGATGTTATTCTGAAACCGGCCCCCATAAAAACACATATTAGTCCCACCAATAAGATAATTGTCTTAGGGGCTTCAACGGGGGGGACGGAAGCGATTAAAACAGTAGTTAAAGGATTTTCGTCAGATACCCCGCCTATTTTAATAACGCAACATTTACCCGCTGCATTTAGTCAGTCATTTGTTCGGCATATCGACCTTGCAACGGAAATGTCAGCTTGTATTCCCCAGCATGGACAGACAGTTGAACCCGGCAATATTTACCTTTCACCCGGAGACAGACACATGTTGGTGATTAGAGAGGGAGGTAAATATATTATTCATTTGAGCGATGGACTGCCCGTCAATCGTCATAAACCAGCGGTTGATGTTTTATTTCGTTCAGCCGCGCAATGTGCGGGTGCTAATGCCATTGGTGTGTTATTAACCGGTATGGGCGCTGACGGTGCAATGGGCATGAAAGAAATGCATGATGCGGGCGCTAAAACAGTTATTCAGGATGAACAATCCAGCGTGGTTTGGGGTATGCCGGGTGCTGCATTCAAGTTGGGATGCACTGACTATGTCGTATCGTTAGAAGAGGTTTCGCATAAGGTTTTAAGCTTGGTTAAGTCAGGCAATGCCGGCAAGGTTCTTTAACAGTATCTTACCCGTCTTTTTCGGATGTAGTTGGCAACGTTTTCTTATATGGATATATTCGTAAGGACTTACCATAACAGGATCGGTAACGTATTGCGCCACATACAGAATTTTAAAAAATGTTACTTTCACGCTGTGTAATTAAATATGACTAATCAGACCAAATCACAATTTATTGCAGTAGCTTCAATTACCTCGGAGTTAAGTGCGGTCATGGTGGTGGCTAAGGAAATATCATTAGCAGCGGCCAATGCCAAGGCTATTGCATTCAGGGCTGGAGATAAAGCAAAAGGATTTCAGCCGATTACTGACTTTATTAATGAATTGGCTAAGGAAACAATTGAGCTGGTTACTAATATCAATATATATGCGTTGGTGCTATATCGATTAACTGTCGATGAATTCCAAAAAACGGCTGCTTATAATAAATTTGAGTTGGCAGCAAAAATGGCTGAAGGTGCCGTTTATGCCAAATCTATGCAGGAGCCGGTGGATCATGCAAGACTTTCAATGCAAGATTGCCAGAGGCAGTTTAAACGGGATGTTTCGCAACTGCTAGGCCAACTTGAAGCGGTGATGCATCATGCGCGTGCCGCACGGGTTATCGCTGCAAACTCAAGAATCGAGGCATCACAGGCCGGTGAATATTTGCAGAGTCTGCAGGCAGTTGCTGAAAGTGTGGATAAAGCCGCACATACCATTCATGATAATGTGCAGCGTTGCAGAATCGCATTATCCATTTATCGCAATAGCTGAATAGCTTAACTCAAAAGGCATTGTTTTTTATGAAAACGACCAAGATATATGAAGGATCGCATCAATGGATTATGTTTGGAAGGGATGAAGGCAAACCCGACAATGTAATCGATACCAACCAATATGTAGTACGTACGGCTAACCGCTGCCTGCTTTTGGATCCAGGTGGCGCTGAGCTGTTTGCTCCGATGATGGCGGCTGTGTTGCATCACGCCCCTGTAGATCAAATAACGGATCTATTCGCTTCGCACCAGGATCCTGACGTGATCTCATCGCTGGGTTTATGGGATCAGGCTTTAACAAATGCCAAGCTCCATGCGCCGGCAATTTGGGAAGGTTTTTTGCGGCATTACAGCTGTGAATCAATAGAATATGTGCCTATTCCGGATAACGGCGGAACCATTAAATTAGATTCTGTGGAATTGCAGATTATACCCGCCCATTATTTGCATTCATCCGGGAATTTTCATGTTTATGACCCTCAAGCTAAAATTCTGATGACAGGGGATGTAGGGGGAGCTATTGAGGGTCCTGATGCCCCTGTGTTTGTTGATAATTTTGCTGCGCATGTTGAAAAAATGCGTTATTGGCATCAACGATGGATGCCGTCAAATCAGGCAAAAAGAGTCTGGATTGAGCGGGTAAGAAATCTTGATATTGATATTTTGGCTCCACAGCATGGACGGATGTTTAAAGGTGATGATGTCAAACGGTTTTTAGACTGGTTTGATGCTTTACAGGTAGGAATTGCTGTTTAATCAATTTTAAAAACGTGACCAGTTACATTTGAAGAGGGAACGATATTGAAGCCTATTGGTTCATTAACGTTTCGTGCTTGTATTGAAAGCTGGTTACGATATAAATTAGATAACTGAATGTTGTTAGACTTTTAAGGGCGGTATTAATTTAGCGCCTTTTTTGCTACGAGTCATCTGAAATAAGTCTTTACATCAAAAGCGTCATCGACTGGATAGAGTAGATAATGCGGCTAGTTATGACACAAACCATCACAACTTAGGGTTGAAATGTTGGCCTCTTTTAGAGGCCAAGTTCTCACAGCCCCATCTTTCGCGGAATTTTGGAAATGATTCCAAAATTCCGATCATGCTTAAAGCCTCCAGTTGTAAATAAGCGGGGCGGTATCAATCGTTTTGAGCTGGATTTGCAATATATCTAAAGCGTATCGGGTTAAAAGCGATAAAAATTGTAACTGGTTAAAGGTTGAATAGCTTATCTGCTTATTGGATGTTGTTTATGCACAGATTGATTTTGTTGTAATAAATATTGAGCCACAGCTTGAGGCAGGTGCCGGTTATTAAGGTTTTATAATGGCAACCTATTGATTATTAATTATAATAATTTTTTGTATAAAAATACTACAATTTAACAAAGAAGCAGGTTTTATCGAGGCTGAACGGCGTTATTTATAGCTTATGCACAAAGTTATACACAGGAATTGTGGAAAAGATTGTAGGTGCTTGATTGTTGAATTTGAATGATGAAGTGAGCAGAAAAATTCAAAAAAGGGGAGGCTAATAAACAATTAAGTTTTCCTCTCATAAGTGACAGTGGCCTAATAAAAACGGACACCCGATAAGGCTGAGTTGAGTAAATTACCCTAAAAACGGGTGTTCTAAAGACGAATGAATTCCCCCTAAACCGCTCAAGTCATTTCGTGTTCGTTCTTTAACGAATCAATGCCAAGATTAGCCAGTTCATCCGCCCTGTCGTTATCTTTATGGCCTGAATGGCCTTTTACCCAAAACCATTCGATATTGTGCCGTTGAATGGCGGCATCCAGCCTGCGCCACAGGTCTTCATTTTTAACCGGCGTTCGGGAGGCGGTTTTCCAACCGCGTTTTTTCCAGTTGCTTATCCATTCTGTAATGCCCTGCATGACATATTTCGAATCGGTATTGATCTGCACCGAGCAGGGCTTGGTCAGGATTTCCAGCGCCTGGATCGCCGCCATCAACTCCATGCGGTTGTTGGTGGTGTCCGGGTCGCCGCCGTAGATTTCCTTAATAGTTCCCTTGTAGCAGAGTATTACGCCCCAGCCGCCCGGCCCAGGATTGCCGCGGCAGGCGCCATCGGTGTAAATAATGACGGAATCAGTCATGCTTGTTTAGTTGTGTAGTCGGTGAGTTAAGTGGGTTTGTCAGAATTAAACGGGGGTTTAACGCGCGTACCGGCGTTAATGGAATCAGGTTGTAACGGCGTTTGATAGCCTTAATCGCATAAGCGGTCGATGTGAGCGAGTGCCCTCGGGTTATAAATTTCCCATGAGTCGATTTCACCGTATCCAAATTAAACTCCGACGATACGGTTACTTCAAAATTTAATAACTTTAGCCAGTCCAAAATTCTTGAGCGGGAAATAAAGTGCCCCCCCCAGGAATCGGCCATTTTTTTATCCCACAAATACTGGTATCGAATCCATAGGCTCCAAGGATTAAAATTCAGTATGACCAATATTCCTTCCGGCTTCAAAACACGTTCTATTTCTCGCATGGTTTGAAACCGAAAGGCATCAAACTCCAATAAATGAGGCACTATAATCATATCAACGCAGTTACTTTGCAAGGGCAGGCTGTATGCTTTGGCCTGGATTTTTCTGGCCTTATTGCAGCCCATGCTTTTAGCATCGAGTACCGTAAAATTTTTGTATAAAGTACAGTCGATAAACTCACTTTCCCAGTCTAATCCGCCAATCTGCAAGATGGTTTGCTGACAACTGACGGTAATGGACCGTTGTAAATAGTCGGCTTCAAGCTGTTGTAGCAGCTTGCCTCTAGGAGTTTGATACCAGGCAAATAAGAAATTACGTTTCATGTGCGAATTCTACACTATCTGACTTTGATGATTTTCAATAAAAACAAGCTATAATAGTAACATTCTAATAATAAACTTCACTCTTAATAGGCTTAGACGATGCGCGTTAACTTTAACAGGTCAGTCAAATTTTTATTAGTGTTGATCTTTTTAATTGCAACAGGCTGCTCTACAACCTCAAAAGACTCTTTTAACGATAGGCCGCCTGCCAGCGCTGAAATGGATAACAGCTATGTGAGACATGCTCTCCATCCGTTCGGCAAACAAAAATACAATGTACCATCAAAATACAAAAATACGGTTTGGGAGCGATTAATATCGTTATATTCGCTACCCGAAATTGAAAACGAGCGGATTGATCGCGAGATAAACTGGTATTTACGACACCCAGCCTATCTTGCCAGAGTTCAGCAACGAGCGGAACCTTATTTGCATCTTATACTCGACGAAGTCGAAGCAAAAAATATCCCCGGTGAACTGGCTTTACTGCCTATCGTTGAGAGCGCTTTTCTGCCGGAAGCCTACTCAAAAAGCGATGCGTCAGGACTCTGGCAATTTATACCGGCTACCGGTCGTCTGTACGGTCTTCAACAAAACGCCTGGTACGACGGTCGCCGCGATGTTTATGCGTCAACCAAAGCGGCAACCTCTTTTCTCAAACACTTGGGCGAGACTTTTGACGGCGACTGGCATCTTGCGCTGGCCTCCTACAATTACGGCAAAGGCAATGTAAGAAAAGCGATCGAAAAAAATGAAAACCTCAATCTGGCAACCGATTACTGGTCATTAGATCTTCCCAAGGAAACGGCGGACTATGTGCCGCGGTTGCTGGCTATCGCCAGAATATTTGCCAATGCCGATAAATACAATATTGATTTACAACACATCCCCAATAAGCCTTATTGTGAGCTTGTCGATGTCAAATCCCAACTGGATTTAAACAAAGCTGCGGAACTGGCTAATACGCCGCTGAATGAATTTTTAAAATTAAATCCCGGTTTTAACCACTCAAGCACAGCGCCGCAGGGGCCGCATCACTTACTAATTCCGGTTGCCAAAGCGCAATCATTCAAACAAAACCTGGCTCAACTGCCTTATGATGAACGGGTCGATATGAAGCGTTACCATGACGAGACAATGGCGCAAATTCGACATGATCAAATCCAGACCCTCCCAAGCCAACACAAGGTTAAAGCCGGGGAAAGCCTCGTATCTATTGCCGACAAAAATAATACAACGCCCCAGTCAATTCGTCAGGCCAATCATTTAACCAGTAATTCCATCCGCTCCGGCATGCTTTTAAAAATGCCGACGGCACAAAAATCAGCGGATACCCAACTCGCCGTCAAAACAGCCGGCAATAAACCCGGAAGCGCCCAGACCTATGTCGTCAAACCAGGCGATACATTCTGGAATATCGCGCAGAAGTTTTCGGTTAGCGTTAATGATATAGCGAGCTGGAACAAAATCACTGCAAAATCTGCATTGGTTTCAGGCCAGAAGCTGACCATTAAAGCCGCTAATCAACAGGCTGTAGCTGCATCTGCTGCCGGGATTCGTTCAATTAGCTATACCGTTAAGCAAGGCGATTCTCTGGCACAAATTTCCCGTAAATTTAATGTCTCAATCGCAGACCTGCGTAAATGGAATCCACCGACAATAAGCAATGCGCTTACTCCAGGTAAAAAACTGAAAGTGATTCTTAATACTTGATGGGCGGCTGTACAGTCTACGGCCTGGATATCGCTTTAAGTGGGAAGTCCGATATTCTTCTAGATCAACGCCCGATTAATGCAGTGCTTAAGGTATTTACCAAAGCGTCATTGCCGCGGGCTTTGACATAATCAATTACCACCGGAATAAACTGTTGAACCATCGCAGGCGACATGCCCTGCTGCTGAAAAGCGGAAACCACAGAAATCAAATTCCCTGCCGTTCCACCCGAAGCGCCTGCTATAGAAGACAATTGTCCCGCCAAACCACCCTGTTGCGATAGGGCAGGCGCAGCAGCCCCCAGCATTCCCTGCATACCCGGAACCGACTGCTCCAGCTGGGTAAATGAATCCGTCGACATCTTGGTTTTAGCAACCTGAAACAAAGCGCCTGCGCCTCCTTGAGCCTGAGCTCCCGTCACGCCTGTTCGCTGCATTAATAATTCGGCCAGACTGCCGGGCTGCACCGTTTGGGCTGCATTAACAGCCTGTTGACCCTGTTGCAATGCTTGGCCTGTATTATTTACCTGACCATTGACGTTGCTATTGACGGCATTAAGCACATCTTTCCAATTTGCGGCATCGGCATTGTTGACCAAAGCCACAGAAATAGCCAACGACGCACAGAGCGTTAGAATCGTTTTTTGCTGCATAGTTTCCTCTCATTGAGTTAAGTCAGCGTTTTAAAAGCCGATAGAGTACCGGATAAAACTTATATTGAGATTAAGCCGGGAGTTTTCGAATGATGCGCCTCGTATTGCTGTAGGGTGGGTGAGGGCCTGCAAACCGTCAACAATGCACAATATCAGAAAAGATCGGGCATATTGGAAAAGTCCGGAGTTAAAGGCCCCGTTCATAGCGGATTGCTTAAAGGCGAATCTGCCCAGCTTTATCGCATAATCGCCAGAACAATCGACAGCGCAAAGAAGCACCAGCCCAATACCCGAAATGCATCAGCAAACCGCTTATAGTTTGTTTCATTGTTGCGTTTATCGTAATGGTCAACAACCACAGATAGCATTACAAGACATGCGCAAATAAAAGCGCCATACATAACCCATGCGGGAACATCGTGAAGATGAAAGCCTTTGCTTCGCTTGTCTGGAATGCAGAGATCGTTAACCCAAATCCTATCGCTGCCGTAGAGCAACAGGATTATCGAAAATAACGTATTCGTGATCCGTTCATTCGGAGGTATATGATTAGGGGTATATGAGTCGCTCATCATCCATCACGAAAAGCTAACCGGATGCGGTCCGGTTAGCTGAAAAATAAAACGGCATAATAACCTCGCTTCGGTTGCGAGCAAGGTTAGGTATTAGTTTTTACTCTGACTCCAATCAACTTGCAAAACCAGCCCCGGCTTTTCTCATTTATGCAACGACTGGCTTCAACATCGAAGTTTTCCCCACCATAACATCCACCGCTTTCAACAACCTTTTAAAAACAGACTGTTGGAGATAAGGAATGTTATGTTTTTTGCACAACGCCATCACTTGGGGCTGCACTTTTTGATATTGACTTAACGGCATATTGGGCCACAAATGATGCTCGACTTGATAATTCAACCAGCCGTAAAAAAAGTCATTCAAATTAGAACCCGTCGGATAATTGACTGATCCTAAAATCTGCCGCAGATAAAACTCGCCTTTGCCTTTGGCTTTTTCGTCAAACATCATCACATCATCCCCGGCATGATTTGGGATCATCACCAGAAAACTGTGCATATTGGTGAAAATTTCCGCCAGGATTGAATTGATTAATACGCTGAGAGCGGCAAAACTTCCCAACGGTAAAAACAGCAAAGGCAGCAACACAAAGCGATAGGCGATGTAAGGCAAAATACTTTGCAGCCAGAATGATCTGCCCTGTTCGGTAAACAGACTCCACGCGCCAATGCGGGTCATCACGGGTTTTGGCTCACCTTGCTGCCTGGCAGAATTTAAGTGCAATTCCTTATGGGTTCTGGGCGTGTAATAAACCAATTTCCATATCCCGGAAAAAAACGCCACGATCACATAGCGTAGCCACATCGGCAGGCCTGATTGTCTTAGCCATTCCATATTGTGTTGCGCATTATTGGGGTCGGCTTTTTCACCCAAACTGTAATGATGTAATACGTCATGCTCATGATGCCAGCCCGCGACAGTAAACCAGTCCGGCCAATCCATAAAGCGTCGCCAACCTTGCGCGAATTTTTTGCTGGTGTAATTTTTATCGACACCTTCAACTTTGTCGTAGGCTCTATGAACAATCGGATGCCCTACTTGTGTCCAGCGCGTGAAACTGCCTTGGCTGATTAACAGCGCGGAAATGGGATTAGGGAAAATCCAGGCCGTGCCGTAGCCGATGATGGAACAAATTTTCCCCCAGCGTTCCATTCTTGTTAAATGCTCAAAATCGTCAATGCCGATATTGGCTAAAGCTTGTTGATGAATTTCGTTGATGTCCTTGGCTAATTGCTCGCGATCTACCGATTGATAACTGTGTAAACTCAAAACTTGCTGCCCCTGTAAGTGCAATTGGTGGGAGGTTGAATAACTTCGCTGTTGCGGTGAAGTTGGTGATGGTTGAAAAACCGACCAGAATAGGGCTTTATTGGTTATTTACCTAATTATATTGTCGTCCCGGCGCTCGGCGGCGCTATTCACGGTTAGGAATTTATAATTTTATTTTCAACAAGATATTTTGCGGGGGTAACCTTTCATTAGTAGCCGGTAATTTGGAGTACAAAAGAGTGCATATTCAAAGCATCTATATGTAATATTGCAAGGCCTGACACTGTTTTGTTCGATTGTTGTTGGCATCCGACAAAAGCAATAAAATCAACTGAGCTTGAGCTCCAAATGGTATTATTAGAAATAAAGGTCATGTTCAAATGATTAGACGTTAACCAAATTGGAGGATTTATGGCACTAACTACCGCCACAATAGCTGTTTTAGCTAAACCTGTAGCTGATTTATTAAAACCTGTTATTGAGAAATTAACTTCAAAGATTAACGAAGAGTTAAAACTAACTTATCATCATGTTTTTAATTCTTATGGGAAATATTTAGAAAATGAATATGAAAGACATTCACGATTTACATCGATAGTATTTAAAAATGAACAAAAACGCCTTGATGATTATTATATTCCGCTAACACTTGTAAAGCATACATCTGGAAGCGATAAAACAGTTGAAGAAAAAATAGATTCATACCCACTAAAAACTGTAAATAAATTAAATAAACTGCTTATTGTCGATACGGCTGGAATGGGTAAGTCGACTTTACTTAAGTATTTGTTTGTTAATTGTGTTAGACAAAAAGCTGGAATACCACTATTTATTGAACTCCGTAAATTATCAAGTAAAAAGTTGTTACTTGATTTTATTATTGAACAACTAGCGGGAATTGATGGCAGCAGCGAACGTAAATTAATTATTAATTTGCTAGAGTCAGGAGAATTTGTGTTTTTCTTTGATGGTTATGATGAAATAGCTGATAGCGAAAGACCTGAAGTAACAGCAAATTTACAAACTTTTATTACGAAAGCTCCAAAGAATAAGTATTTTATAACCTCTAGGGACGAAAAAGGGCTGATTGCATTTGCTGATTTTCAACGTTTCACCATCAAACCGCTATTAAGAGAAGAAGCATTTTGTTTATTACGGAAGTATGCAGAAAACAATTTATCAGAAAAATTAATCAGCAAATTGGAACAACCAGAATATAAAAATATCGAAGAATTTCTTGTTAATCCATTGTTGACTTCACTCCTTTATAAGTCTTTCGAGTACAAGGCAATAATTCCTTTGAAACGACATATTTTTTACCGTCAAGTATTCGAGGCTTTGTATGAGTCACATGACTTGACTAAAGAAGGTGGAGAATTTCAAAGAAATAAACGAAGTAAACTTGATATTGATGCATTTGAACAAGTGTTACGTTATTTAGGGTATTTATCCTACAGAGAACAAAAGGTTGAGTACACAAAAGATGAGCTGCTTAAATTTGTTGATAAGGCAAAACAACTAGCAGCATTACCTACAGCAATATCCTCCGATATTATTCATGATTTAACTCATGCAGTTCCATTAATGATTCATGAAGGTAATTATATTCGATGGGCGCACCGTTCAATTCAGGAGTATTTTTCGGCTTTATGTATTTGTAGAAATATGCAAGGAAAACAATTAGAAATATTGCTTAAATATTATAGAGAAGTAAACTTTGATAGTCATATTAATTTAGTTTCTTTATGTGCTGATATTGAGTCATCCTATTTTAGACAATCAATTTTAAAAGACATATTAGAAAATTTATTAAAAGAGTTTAACTCGATTTATACGAACATGCCCAACAAAATTAACCAAGAGTTAATTATAAAAAGAAAAAAATTGTTAGTAAGGAACAAGTTGTATCTTATCAATGCCAAAAGTAAAGAGTTATCTGAAAAATTGTGTGATAATTTATTTCATGATTTGGCAGGAAATAATAAATTTAATTTTGGAGGTTACCATAGGCATTTAGATGGAAATTCCCAAATATTTGTTCTTAACACAATAATTTCTAATTCAATTAATGTATTGCATAGTCAATCAATAGAATTATTTTTTATAGAAAAAATTAAATACTCAGAAAGCATGGATATTATTTTCAATACTTATAACGGAATTGATGCGGTTTATGAAATTGATGAAAATCAATCAACCATTGTTAATCAAGCAGAATATTTTGAAAATATAAACAAGCTTATTGAATGTAGTATTGAGTGGCAATTTGATGAAATAGCAGCTCAAAAATTACTAGAGGAAATTAACAATGAAATTGATGTGCAGCAAGAGTTTTTAGAATTGTAGGTCATGAGAAGAATCGTCCCAGTAGATTCAACGGCTGGCATGTTCAATATGCAAATAATTCTCCGACTGCATATCGATCAACCTCGACACCGTCCGTTCGAATTCAAACGAGCCTTCGCCAGAGGTGTAAAGCTCCTGAGCCGGTACTTCGGCGGTGCAGATCAGTTTCACTTTATGCTCGTACAGCGCATCGATTAGCGTGACAAAGCGCTTGGCTTCGTTGCATTTTTCGTTGGTCAGTTTTGGAATATCGGCCAGTATCACGATGTCGAAACGGTTGCCGATTTCCAGGTAATCGGCGGGGCCTAAGGCGTGCATGCACAGTTCGTCAAAGGAGGTGAGGGCGACATTGCCGTGTACCGCAGACAACACCACTTTTCTGCCTAATACTTCCACAACGCCCGGTTTCAGCGGGGCAAAATTAGTCAATTCGTTATAACTTTGCCGTATGAAGTTGGCGGCCTGCTCATCCAGCGGATAATAATAAGTGTTCTTCAGCGCGTGTAAATGGCTGAGCCGGTAATCCTGGTCTGCAACCAGCTCTATGACTTTGGCTTTTTCTTGCAGGAGTCCGACAAAAGGCAGGAACAATTCCCGTTGCAGGCCGTCATGATAGAGCTCGTTGGGATGACAGTTGGAGGTGATAACGACCACGATGCCCAATTCGAACAGTTTGCGGAACAGTCGTACCAGAATCATTGCATCGGCGATGTCGGAGACATGAAACTCGTCGAAGCAAAGCAGCAATTCCGATTCCCTGATATGTTTTGCCAAGGCGGAAATGGCATCGGTATTGTTTTGCCTGCGCCATTGGTGGATGAAGGCGTGGACTTCCAGCATGAAGGCATGGAAATGCACACGACGTTTTTGGCGGATCGGGCAGGCCTCGAAAAACAAATCCATCAGCATGGACTTGCCTCGGCCTACGTTGCCGTAGATGTACAGGCTTTGGTAGTTGGCAGGTCTGGGTAGGATGAGTTTATGTAGTGTTGATTTTTGCTCGTACTCGACAGTTGCCAGCAAGTTGTCTAGTAAGGTTTGCAGGTGGTGTAAGGCGGTGATTTGCATGGACTCGTGTTGGATGTGGCCTTGCGCTACTAGGCCGTTGTATTGCTTTTCCAGCAAGCCGGGGTTGTCTTGGGATAGTTTTGTGATTGTTTGTTGAAAGGTCATTTCTGGCATGGTGGCTTTTGCAAGTGGAGGTACATGTTTCCCAGCGAGGGGGGCAGATAACAATGTAGCTCGTCATCCCGGCAGGGAATGCCGGGATCCACGACTGCATGGATGCAGGAGGTAGAGCAATGCATGGAGCAATTGCCGAGCTGCCAGGGATGGCAACCCTAAATCAGGCGACAAGTCTTGCCATTGGGGATTAGTCAATTCAATCAACCGCTTTTTTGCCAGGCGAGACCAATTTTTGAGTTGTTTTTCCCGCAAGATGGCGCTTTCCAGTTGCTCGTGTGGTTCGTACCAGACTAGGTTATGTACGTTGTAACGCTGAGTAAAACCGGCAATTAAATTCTGACGGTGTTGATATACGCGCCCGATTAGATTGGATGTGACTCCAATATAAAGCGTCCCATTAGGGCGGCTGGCAAGAATATAAACACAGGGTTGTTTTTCCATAGGTTCACTGTAGCACATCCCTGTGTTCTGGTTCCCGGCATTCCCTGCCGGGATGACGATTGTACAACTGGTGCTATATTCAGAGTCTCACTCTTTAGTCTTATACTGCACTGCCAGCCTTTTTCCGATAACTATCCATCCGGTCAAAGTTCAAATAACGATAGGTATCCTCGGCTGTTTCGTTAATCTGACTTGCATAGTGCATGTATTCGTCAAAAGTCGGAATCTTGCCCAGAATCGAACATACCGCCGCCAGTTCTGCCGATGACAGGTACACATTAGCGCCATCGCCCAGACGATTGGGGAAGTTACGCGTCGAGGTGGACACCACGGTAGCGTTTTCGGCGACCCGCGCTTGATTGCCCATGCATAACGAGCAGCCCGGCATTTCGGTGCGCGCACCGGCTTTGTCGAAGGTGCTGGAATAGCCTTCCTCGGTTAACTGGGTTTGATCCATTTTGGTCGGCGGGGCTACCCACAACTGGGTCGGTAATTTGCCTTGGTGTTTTTCCAGCAATTTACCGGCGGCGCGGAAATGGCCGATATTGGTCATGCACGAACCCAAAAACACTTCGTCGATTTTAGTCCCGGCCACGGCGGACAGCGTTTTTACGTCGTCAGGGTCGTTGGGGCAGGCCAGCAACGGTTCTTTGATTTCGCTCATATCGATTTCGATGATTTCAAAGTACTCCGCATCGGCATCCGGCTCCAGCAATACCGGATTAGCTAGCCATTCTTCCATGGCTTTGATCCGGCGCTCTATGGTACGCACATCGCCGTAACCTTCGGCTATCATCCATTTCAACAGAGTGATGTTCGAATTCAAATATTCGCGGATCGGCGCTTCATTCAAACGTACCGTGCAGCCACCGGCGGAACGTTCCGCCGACGCATCTGACAATTCAAAAGCCTGCTCCACTTTCAAATCCGGCAAGCCTTCAATTTCCAGGATGCGGCCTGAAAACACGTTCTTCTTGCCTTGTTTTTCAACGGTCAGTAAGCCGCGTTGTATCGCCACGTAAGGAATCGCATTGACCAGATCGCGCAGGGTAATGCCCGGCTGCATTTCGCCTTTAAAGCGAACCAGTACCGATTCCGGCATATCCAGCGGCATCACGCCGGTTGCTGCGGCAAACGCGACCAGCCCGGAACCGGCCGGGAATGAAATGCCGATAGGGAAGCGGGTATGCGAGTCGCCGCCGGTGCCGACGGTATCCGGCAACAGCATCCGGTTCAGCCAGGAATGAATAATGCCGTCGCCGGGACGGAGCGACACGCCGCCGCGGTTCATGATGAAATCCGGCAGCGTGTGCTGCATGGTGACATCGATCGGCTTGGGATACGCCGCGGTATGGCAGAACGATTGCAGCACCAGGTCGGCTGAAAAACCCAAACAGGCCAAGTCTTTCAACTCGTCGCGAGTCATGGGCCCGGTGGTGTCCTGGGAACCCACGGTGGTCATGTGCGGTTCGCAATAAGTATTGGGACGAACGCCCGCAACACCGCAAGCTTGGCCGACCATTTTTTGCGCCAGCGTATAACCTTTGCCGCTGTCTTTGGCGTCAACCGGACGGCTAAAAACCGTGGATGCGGCCAAGCCCAGCACCTTACGCGCACGGTCAGTCAAACCCCGGCCGATAATTAACGGAATGCGTCCACCTGCGCGTACTTCGTCCAGGATCACATCGGTTTTCAGTTCGAATTTGCAGATCAGTTCGCCGTTGTCATGACGCTTAACTTCGCCCGCATACGGGTAAATATCGATCACATCGCCCATCGCCATTTTGGCTACATCGCATTCAAAGGGCAGGGCGCCTGAGTCTTCCATCGTATTAAAGAAAATCGGCGCGATTTTGCCGCCGATGCAAACGCCGCCTTCGCGCTTGTTCGGAATGTACGGAATATCATTGCCCATGAACCACAATACCGAATTGGTCGCCGATTTGCGCGAAGAGCCGGTGCCGACCACGTCGCCCACATAAGCCACCGGAAAGCCTTTTTTGTTCAGTTCGGCGATTTGCTGCTCGGCGTTGGTAATGCCCTCGCGCGGCATTTTCAGCATGGCTTTGGCATGTAACGGAATGTCGGGGCGCGACCAGGCATCGGGAGCCGGCGACAGGTCGTCGGTATTGGTTTCGCCGGTTACTTTAAATACGGTCACCGTCAGTTTTTCAGGCATTTTGGGCTTGCTGGTGAACCATTCCGCTTCCGCCCAGGCATTAAGCACCTGCTTGGCGAATGGGTTTCCGGCATCGGCTTTTTCCTGCACATCGTGGAAAGCATCGAATATCAGCAGGGTATGGGACAGCGCTTTGGCGGCAATCGGAGCCAACGCTTGGTTATCCAGCAGATCGATCAACGGCGCGATGTTATAACCGCCCAGCATGGTGCCCAGCAATTCGGTGGCGCGCGCCGCATCCAGAATCGGTGAGCTGATTTCGCCTTTTGCGATGGCTGCCAGGAATCCCGCTTTAACATAAGCCGCTTCGTCAACACCGGCAGGAACGCGGTTAGCCAGCAGATCGAGTACGAATTGCTCTTCGCCTGCAGGCGGTTGTTTAATCAGCTCGACCAAAGCGGCAACCTGCTCTGCATCAAGCGGCTTGGGTACGATGCCTTCGGCGGCGCGTTCTGCTACGTGTTTGCGGTATTGTTCTAGCATGGGGAGTTCCTGGAAGAGGGTTTAAAACATTTTATCGTTCCCACGCTCCGGCGTGGGAACGTGGTAAGCGATGCTCCAGCGTCGCATTCAACATCAGTAGTGGACGCTGGAGCGTCCATGATTGCGTTCCCACGCCCGGAGCGTGGGAACGATGGCGTTTTACTTCATCGCCTCAACAATCGCATTGCCCATTTCAATGGTTCCGCATTTGGATTGCGGATTTAGATCCGGGGTAACAAACTTGCCTTCATTAACCACTTTTTCAACCGCTGCTTTTATTTTAGCGGCCGCTTCGTGTTCGCCGAGATGATCCAGCATCATCACGCCTGCCATGATCACAGCGGTAGGATTAGCCAGGTTTTTCCCGGTGATGTCGGGCGCACTGCCGTGTACGGCTTCAAACAAGGCCGCATCGTTACCGATATTGGCGCCGGGGATCAAGCCCAGTCCGCCCACCAGACCTGCGGTCAAGTCGGACAGGATGTCGCCGAACATGTTGGTGCAGACGATGACGTCAAATTGCGACGGGTCCATCACCATGTGCATGCAGGCTGCATCAATGATTTTTTCGTCAAACTGAATGTCGGGATAACGCGCGGCTGTTTCTCTGGCGACATCCAGAAACAGTCCCTGAGTGAATTTTAAAATATTGGCTTTATGGCAAACGGTTACTTTTTTACGGTTGTTGTCCTGCGCGTATTTAAACGCATAGTCGATCACGCGTTGCGAACCGGTTCGGGTGACGACGGCCAGACTTTCTGCGATGTCTTTTTTAGGGGTTAGATAATGCTCAAGCCCCGCATAGAGTCCTTCGGTATTTTCCCTGACGATAACAATATCGACATCGTCATAGCGGGTTTTTACGCCTGCCCAGCTTTTGGCGGGACGGACGTTGGCATACAGCTCATACTTCTGCCGCAATGCCACGTTAATGCTTCTAAACCCGGAACCGCCGACAACCGTGGTTAACGGGCCTTTAAATGCCAGACGGGTTCTGTCTATCGATGCCATGGTTTCATCCGGCAGCGGCGTGCCGAATTGTTCAAAAGCGGCCAAACCGGCAAACGCTTCTTCCCACTGAATTTTTACGCCGGACGCGTCAATAACTTTAACAGCTTCATCCATTATTGATGGGCCAATTCCATCACCTTTTATCAACGTAACTGCGTGCATTCATTTCTCCAAGTTTAAAAAAACAGATCATTATGTAAATTATAGTGCTTTAGGCCTGTGTTTATCCAGCTGCAGTGGTTAAATGGTGCAAATCGCCAGCCTTTTGCTATGATGCGTTAAGTCCATGGAGACGTCGCCTGATGCGCCTACTGTTGGTGCGGTCCGACGTCGCTACCTTGCGCAACATTGCTCAATATTATTTGAAGGAGTTGTTATGGCTAGTCTCACACTCAACCCACCCGCAAACGGCAGCGCTATCACTCTACAAAACGGCAAGCTTGTCGTGCCGGATAATCCGATTATTCCATTTATTGAAGGCGACGGTACCGGGCCGGATATTTGGCGCGCCGCCGTTCGTGTTTTGGATGCGGCTGTTGCAAGCGCCTATTCCGGGCAAAAGAAAATTCACTGGATGGAAGTGTATGCGGGGGAAAAATCCCACCGCTTGTTTGATACCTGGCTTCCCGATGAAACCGTCGAGGCTTGCAAGCAGTATCTGGTGTCCATTAAAGGCCCGTTGACTACTCCGGTAGGGGGCGGCATCAGTTCTCTGAACGTGGCTTTGCGTCAATTACTGGATATGTATGTGTGTTTGCGGCCGGTCAGATGGTTTCAGGGCGTACCTTCGCCGGTAAAAAATCCCGGAGCCGTCGATATGGTGATTTTTCGGGAAAACACCGAGGATATTTACGCCGGTATCGAGTTTGAACAAGGCAGCGACGATGTAAAGATTTTTCTAACACTGTTAAAAGAGAATTTCCCCAAGCAATACGCAAAAATCCGATTCCCGGAATCTTCCGGCATCGGCATAAAACCGGTGTCGCAGGAAGGTACAGAGCGCCTGATTCGTTCCGCTATCGAGTATGCCGTCACCAATAAACGCAAATCCCTGACTATTGTGCATAAAGGCAACATTATGAAATTTACCGAAGGGGCGTTCCGTAATTGGGCTTATAAGTTGGCGGAGCGCGAATATCCCGAGCACGTCTATACCTGGGGACATTGGGAAAAAACCCGTGCCGAGTTTGGCGTAGAGGCGGCAAACAAGGTTCAGGCCGAAGCGTTGGCAAAAGGGCGTATTTTAATTAAAGACTCTATCGCCGACATTACCTTGCAGCAGGTTTTGACCCGACCTGAAGACTTCGATGTGATCGCTACATTGAATTTGAACGGCGACTATTTATCCGATGCCTTGGCCGCGCAAGTCGGCGGCATCGGCATTGCTCCCGGCGGCAATATCAATTATCAAACCGGCACCGCTGTTTTTGAGGCCACGCACGGCACGGCGCCGAAATACGCCGATTTGGATAAAGTGAATCCCGGTTCATTGATCCTGTCCGGCGAAATGATGCTGCGCTATATGGGCTGGACAGAAGCCGCCGATGCGGTCATTAATGCGATGGATGCCGCTATTGCCGGTAAGCGGGTGACTTATGATTTTGCCCGGCAGATGGAAGGGGCGACAGAAGTCAAATGTAGCGAGTTTGCTGATGTATTGATTGAAAATTTGAAGTAGCCGTCAAGAACAGACCATTGCGCCTGATTTTTAGGTAATGATACGAATAGATGACAGTTGGCTTTAACCTTATTATTGAGAACAAGTTGAGATGCTATCAACTTGTTCTCAATGGATAATCCCCTTTCAACATGGCCTTTAAAACCATCAGCGATTTCTATGAAGATGCTTTATTTGGAAAGGGAATTTGGGTAAATCAAACGCATCTGGAGTAGACATCATGGTGGAAAAAGCGGCCCGAAAACAAGTACGTTACGAAAGAACCGACATCAATGCTGTTTTGAAAAAAACGCCGGTTTTCTTTCACCGCGAGCAGCCGGTAAAAATACTCAACATTAGTAAACAAGGTATCGCCATTTGCAGTAATCAGGCGTTAAAAAGAAACAACCACCTTAAAATAACGCTTTGCTTTATAAAGGGCGACAGCTTTTTTCTTGATGGGCAGGTGGTGCATTCGTTTAATAAATCAGGCAATTCCGAGGATGATGAGTTTGTAGAATTGTTTCTTGGGGAATCGGCGTTACCTATTGCGTTGCCTTTTAAATACGGCATCTATTTTGAACAGCATTATCCCCAGTTCAGGGATTATCTTATCGAATCCGGTTGTAAAAACGGCTTTGAAGTTCAGCGACGAGGCTTTTATCAAAGGCAAACGCGTTTCAAATAATGTCCAACGCTTATTATTTCTTGCTACCCAGTAGGGATTTTAGATCTGCGAACGGGTTGTGGGTGGCGACAGGCGCGGTGGATTTGCCCGATTTCGAGCTGTCAAAGCGGGTTTCTTCGTATCGTGAATGCTCATTATCATGGCAATAAAGGCACAATAATTCCCAGTTACTGCCGTCGGATGGATTGTCGTCGTGGTTATGGTTTTTATGATGCACGGTCAATTCGGTCAGGGTTTTATGATCGAATTCGCGGGTGCATCGACCGCATACCCAAGGGTATAACTTAAGAGCCTGGCCGCGATAAGACTGCTCCCTGAGTTCCTGATTGCGCCTGGCATCGGTCACGATTTGATCCAGTTTATTTCTATCGGGCTGGTTTTTTTTGATGGTCATAACAATGTCTTCTGTAATGTGCGGAAAGGTCACGCTAAACGGTATGATTAAATTCTAACAGAAAAACAGTAAAGGATAGGATTGACTTTTGTTGGGGCGAACGCGGTCGATTGGCTTTGAAAAATTAATAAGTAATGTCGGCTTAAAAAATTTATACTAAAAAATGATTAATAAAAGTCTTAAGGTGACGTGTGGATAAACGAACATTTACAAATCGATTGGTAGTTCTCGATACCGAAACGACCGGCTTAAATCCGCAGGAAGGACACAGAATTATTGAAATTGGCTGCGTGGAACTGGTTAATCGCCGCTTAACCGGCAAGCGGTTCCATACCTATATTAATCCCGAGCGGATAATCGATGACGGCGCTATTGAGGTTCATGGCATCACCAACCAGTTTTTGGAGGATAAGCCTTGTTTTGCGGATGTTGTTAAGGACTTTATTGCGTTTATTCAGGGTGCCGAGTTAGTTATTCATAATGCGCCGTTCGATGTCGGTTTTATTAATTATGAATTTTCACGGCTGAATAGTCAGACGGGAACGGTCACGGATTACAGTAAAGTATTCGACACGCTGACCTATGCCAGAAAAAAACATCCTGGACAGCGTAATAGTCTGGATGCGCTGTGTAAACGTTACGGGATCGATAACAGCCACCGCGATCTGCATGGCGCATTGCTGGATGCCGAGATTCTGGCCGATGTGTTTTTATTGATGACCGGCGGACAGTCTTCGTTGCTGGATGAAGGGCAGGGAAGGCAGGAAGGGGCGGCTGTCAATAGGGAGATTAAACATTTGTCTGCGGATCGTCCCGCATTAAAAATCATACGTTGTACGGAAGAGGAATTAAACGCGCATCAGCAACGTCTGGAGGCTATTGAAAAAGCCGGAGGGGGGTGTATTTGGACTCAGTAAGTGTATTAACTAAAAGCATAAAACCACGAAGAGCGCTAAGTTTTTACCTTGGCTTTCTTCGTGGCTGGTTAGTCAATGTTATTGATTGAATATGCTTAACCGGATGCGTATGAGGCAGCCGGTCTTTCACAGCGTTGCAGGTTATTCAGCCGCTTTTGGCTTTGCCCGTCTGGATGGTGAACCGACCCTTTTTTTGCTTTTATCCACTTTTTTAGCGCTATCGTCGTCTTTCGCCGCTTTTTTAGCGCCTTCACTCATTTTGGAGATGTTAAGTTGCTGGCCGGCTACCCTGACTTTTTTCAATTCCTCAAACAATTCTTTCGGTATGCCTGCCGGTAATTCAACGGTGCTGTAGTCGTCCTGGATTCTGATGCGCGCGATATGGTCGCCGTCAATGCCGGTTTCATTGGCTATGGCGCCAACGATGTTACCGGGTTTTACGCCATGGGTGTGGCCGACTTCAATCCGGTACGTTTCCATTTCAATATCCGCTCCGCCGCCGAATGCGCGCTTTGGCTTGCGGTCTTTTTGCGGCCTGTCGGGTCTTGCCGATCTATCGTCCCTGGACGGTCTGTCGTCCCGGCTGTCTTTAGATTTTTTAGGCAGATTTTGCAGCAACAGCGGTGTTTCGCCCTGAACCAGCTTTGCCAGTGCGGAGGCTATTTCCAATGCGGTTACATTGTGCTCTTGTTGGTATTGTTCCAACAGTTGGCTGAAAAAGCTCAGCTCTTCTGCGGCCAGCGTATCGGTAATGTTTTGTTTGAAGCGTGAGATACGTTTATTGTTAATGACCTCGGTTGAAGGCAAGCCCATTTCTTCAACTTTTTGCTTGGTCGCTTTTTCAATATTAGCCAGCAGATTTCTTTCTCTGGGCGCAATAAACAAAATGGCGTCGCCGGTGCGTCCTGCGCGTCCTGTTCTGCCGATACGGTGAACATAAGATTCGGTATCGTAAGGAATGTCATAGTTAACGACGTGGGTGATACGGTCTACGTCCAGTCCGCGTGCAGCAACGTCAGTCGCTATTAAGATGTCCAGTTTGCCGTTTTTCAGGTTGGCAATGGCGCGCTCACGTAACGCTTGAGACATGTCGCCGTTAATTGCGGCGGCGGAATAACCGCGCGCTTCCAGTTTTTCTGCCAGCTCAACGGTTGAAGTTTTGGTTCTGACAAAGATAATCATGCCGTCAAACGTTTCCGCTTCCAGAATCCGGGTTAGCGCGTCCAGCTTATGTACGCCGCTGACCAGCCAATAGCGTTGGCGTATGTTTTCAGCGGATGCGGTGGTTACTTTGATGGTGATATGTTCAGGCTCATTAAGATATTGCTGAGCGATTTTGCGAATAACCGAAGGCATGGTCGCAGAAAATAAGGCTATTTGTCTTTTTTCCGGAATTTGGTCAAGAATCCATTCCACGTCATCAATAAAGCCCATACGCAGCATTTCGTCGGCTTCATCAAGAACCAGAAAGCCGAGACCTTTCAGGTTTAACGTGCCTTTACGCATGTGATCCATAACCCGGCCTGGTGTGCCGACAACCACATGAGCGCCGCGTTTTAGCTGGCGTAGCTGGGTAGTGTAGTCTTGTCCGCCGTAGATAGGCAGAACATGGAAACCTTTTAAGTGCGCGGCATAACGTTGAAACGCTTCTGCCACCTGAATGGCCAGTTCGCGAGTTGGCGCCAGAACCAGCACTTGCGGGTCTTTTTGCTTGAGGTCGATACGCGACAAAATGGGTAATGCAAAGGCGGCGGTCTTACCGGTGCCTGTTTGTGCTTGCCCCAGAACGTCTTTGCCTTGCAGTAGGAGCGGGATGGTTTGTGCTTGTATGGGCGAAGGTGTTTCATAACCGACATCTTTCAGTGCTCTTAGCACCGGTTCAATCAGAGCTAAATCACTAAAAGAGGGTAATGTAGAAACATCATTGGACATGGATTTACCTGTTGGAAGCTAGAAGGCGCGTAAGCGCGGAGAAATGTGTTTGTTTATCAGAGCATTATAACGCACTATATTAACATTTGCAGCAAAATTAACTGGATAAAGAGCTTGATTATGAGGATTTGGGTTGATGCGGACGCGTGTCCTAATGTGATAAAGTTATTTAATTAGACTGGGAGTCGCCATTTTTGCGAAAGTTTGTTTTGGGCATCCCTACCCAGTCAAGTGGCACAAATAACGCGATTGCTAATACTTTCGGCGACCCCAGCCGTCTTGCTTCCTTCGTTTGATACCCAACAAATGGCGTCAAGCATAAGCACGTAATGACTCGCAGCTTTCGCATCCTGCTCGCGCTAAGTACCTACATCCCTGTAGGCAACGCGATACACGGGAAGGCCGGCATTTTAACTATGATAAAGCTCCGTGAAAATACACGCACTATTGCTTCCGGGGTATAGGTATCTACACAACTTTTTTGCTTTATAAATATAGCGGATTGCAAATTAATCCTGTTAATTTACATTTTAAAAATGAACAAAATCCTGAACAATTCAGGTATATGCATCCTTGAACATCGCCTCAGTTATCCATAGCATGCAGTCGATTCAGGTTTTCGTTGGCCAGTTTGTGATAGGTCGGCGATGATGAAATCGCCTTTTGAAAATACTCGTAAGCCGCGGGTGTCCGGTCATTCATCATGTAAATATAGCCAAGATTATTGTAAGCGTCGGCTTCGTTCAGGACATGCATGAAAGCTTTAATGGCGGCGGCATCGTTGCCGAGACGGGCCTGTACTAAACCTTGGTTTAGCCAGGCCGAGTCATATTTGCCATCGAGTTTCGATGCGGCGTCAAACAACTGCATGGCCCCCTGTAAATCACCGGAAAGATACTTGGAATAGCCCAGGTTATTCATAAGTATCGGTAGATCCGGCTTGGTTCTCAATGCGCTTTTATAATGTTGCGCTGCTTGCACATAATCGCCATTCTTATCAGCAATCAATCCCAAGCCGTTACAGGCCCGCCACAGACTTGGATCGGCGGCTACGGCGGCCGTCAGCGATTGCTTGGCTTCGGCTTGTTTGCCGGTATTCAGTTGAATGAGGCCCAAACCTTCCAGCGCATGGGCATTTTTAGGGTCCAGCTTCAATGCCATTTGGTAGGCGACTTCCGCCGGTTCGTAGTTACCTTTTCCGGCATGAATTTGGCCTATCTTTTCGAACGTTTCCGGGTTCTGGTCATCAAACTCAAGCGCCCTGACGTAATAATAGAGCGCCTCGTCCTTGTTGCCCTGCTGCAAAAACCGGTCCGCGCGACTCATCGCCGACGAAGCGTCGATAGTCATGTCCTGTATATCATGAACCAGGGCGGATTTATCGTCGTACAGTCCGGTTATTTTTGGCTTTATTTCCATTGATTCAGCCCCGCAGCCTACTAATAGCGCGGTTGTATTGACCAGCACCAAACAGCAAACGGCACGGCGCATGGTATAAGCCATCTTTGCCAAGGTATTGACCGAAGTAATGGATTTAATTGGTTTAGACATGAAAATTCCCCTTCTGCATCGTAAGTAACTAAAAATTTCCGGATGGCTTCCGGCTATGGCATTGGTGAAACGATGAACTTGCCTTGTGTTAAAGACTGTCATCACAATAAACCCGGAATAAATCGATAACGGGTAGACGACATATAAAGCTTGTAGCCCGGATCATTGCTTAAAAAATTCTCCTCGATTCTGCTTCTGGAATATTGCATTGCGAACGACAGCACCAGTAACACGAAGTTAAAGAGGCTTTGATTGGACAAGACATAGCCGCTGAAGAAAAGCAGCTCTGAGGTATACAGGGGATGGCGGACTATTCGATAAAACCCGCCTATTTTTATCCCTCTATTGGCCGGCACGATGCCGAGGCTTCCTCTGATGGATAGCAGCGAGCCAACGATGGTCGCTACGCCAACGATCTGTAGATAGTAACCAACGCTTAAGAATTCCGGTAAAAAAGCCTCCTGAATGGGGCGATATAGAAAAGGCAGCACGGTGGTGACCATGCTGATCAGCCATGCAAATGGAAACTCAATCAAGGTGCGGGGTTCGCGTCGGACAAAATAAATCGCCAGGATCAGCCCGTTTATCAAGACGATAGTGAAGGCAAATAAGGAACCGGTTTTCTGATAGCTTTGGAAAGTGGCAGTGCAAAGAAACGTAAACAGCGCGATTCCAGTTAAATTACCCAGCGAATAGACCATTTTTTTTAACATGAGCATCTCCTAATAGTGGGATGTGAATTATTTTATGGAACCCATTTCAATTTTGGGTCGGCAACTTGCCTGTCCTTAGTCAAAGGCCGGGCAGGCGGTATTTTCATCGCGTTGACTCGCCGCGCGTGGGAGCGAGAGCAAAATTATTTCATGCTCATTCCTAACCCATGGTTGAGAACACCGCCATCGCTTTGATAACGGCCGGTCCCATCGCAATAATAAAAAAGCCGGGCATCACGCAGAAGATCAGAGGAAAGATCATTTTGGTGCCGAGCTTGGCCGCTTCTTCATCCGCTTTTTGCATCCGTTTGTCTCGAAACTCTTCGGAATAAATGCGCAGTGTTTGCGCAATACTGGTGCCGAATCGCATACTCTGGGCTAGCACCGTGATCAATCCCTTGATGTCCTCCAGGCCGGTGCGCCGGGCAAGATTGGACATGGCTTGGGTGCGATCGACGCCCGCACGTATTTCGGCGGTGACCATCAGTAATTCTTCGGCCAAAAGCGGGTGAATATCGGAGATCACTTGGGCGACCCGGAGTATGGCCGCATTTAAGCCCAAGCCTGCCTCGGTGCAAACCACCAGCAGGTCGATTGCGTCGGGTAGCCCATTCCGGAGCGAGCGCTGATGCTTAGTCGTCTTTTTATCCAGATAATAGCTGGGTCCAAGCATGCCCAACATACCGGCTATTGCGGCACTGAAAAAAAACTTATCCGGCTCGATCTTGGGGAAAAACGGGTACATTAACAAGACCAATAAAGGCAGTACGACCATTAATAGCAAGCGGATAAAATAATAAATAACTAAGCTGTTGGGGGAACGGTAACCGGCGCGGGTGAGGCGATCAATGGTGCTTTTTTGAAGGTCCTGGTTGTGAGGTAGGACAATATGAGCGAAACGATCCAGTTGTTCCGCCCATTGTTCCAGAACCGATACCGTGGATGTGTTTTGGATCATCAGCGCGTCCAAGCGTTTCTTCACCGGGTCCAAGTGCCGCGCCAGTAACAATAAGCCGATCATGCCGACCAAAAAAATGGCGGCTGCGAACAGAACAACAGCGCCGCTTCGAGCGACATCCGGGTTGTCCATTAAATCAAACAAGGTTTCTATAAAGGGTTTCATAGCGAATCAAATCTCCAGGGCAATTAGTTTACGTATCCAAAAATTACCGGCAATCTGCAAAACAATACCCCAAAGAATTATTTTTCTGCCTATCGGGTCTTGAGTTAAGTTGCCCACATAATCAGGATTGATCAGCGATATGCCGAGAAACAAAACGAATGGAATCATCGCCAATATCCAGGCCGACATCCGCGCCTCGGCCGTCAGCGTTAGAACGCGGCGCTGGAAGCGGAACCGGCTACGGATCAGCTTGCTTATGTTCTCGAAGGTCTCGGCCAGATTGCCGCCGGTCTCCCGTTGCACCATAACCGTGGTCACAATGGCCATCAGCGACATGCTGGGGATGCGTTCGACCATGCTATGGAGCGCCCAGCGGGTGTCGACGCCGAAATTGATTTCGTCGAAGGCGATGCGAAACTCTTTGGCAATAGGCTCATCCATTTCGGTCGCGACCAAATGCAGGGTTTCATTGAATGGATAACCGGCGCGCAAGGCGCGGGTCATAACATCCAGCGCTTCCGGCAATTGCTCCTCGAATTTGGCGAAGCGCTTTACAAGATCGCGCCTCAACTTCATCACAGGAATTACGCCAAATATCGACATGCCGGCCAGGACAAACAGCCACTGGTGGCTCAGAATCCAGGCCAACGCCGCTCCCGATAAGGCCAGAAAGAGGCTGAGCAGAACAAACCGATAGGCGGGAAACTCATGTCCGGAGCGTTCGATGAAGACTTCCAGGCGAGTCATGACCGGCAGCGACTCAAGCCAGGTTTCGAGCGGCGATAGCTTCTTGAAATATTTCTCCCTGACCAGCGAGATTTGGCGTTCGCTCTGGTAGTCATCGCTAAGGATGCCCAACCGCTGCTTGAGTCGTCGGCTTTCTTGCCGTCCCGTCCCGAAAGTCGGCACGACAATGGATTGGGTCAGAAAAAATACTGCGCCGAATACCAGCGCCAGGAAAACTAATAAGGTGTCTTTATCCATGAGTATTCTCCAATTATCCTAGAAAAATCATTTGATCCACGAAAAGCACGAAAATATTAAAATAAGGATTCCGGCAAAATTAATTTTCGCTTAGGGTTCCCACGCAGAGCGTTACTGCCATTAGGTTGAGAAAAAAGCTCCCTCTTTCTGCGTGCTAGTTCCCAAGCTCCTGCTTGGGAATTCAGTACGGGAAGCTCTAGCTTCCCGGTTCGCAAAGCTGGAGCTTTGCTCACTGGGTTCCCAAGCGGGAGCTTGGGAACCAGCGTAAAAATATTCAAATAAATAGCACCCGGCCGGTCATCGCCGAAAGGGCGAAGGCCTATGTCATGCAGCATACCAACGGCGCTAGCCGTCGCGCTCCGGATCGAACAGCTCGAAAGGCAGATCGATACCCCGTTTCTGGAGGCTTTCATGGAACTTGGGAACGATACCCGTGGCCTTGAATGAACCCACGATATTGCCGTGTTCGTCGAGACCTTTTCTCTGAAACCTGAAAATTTCCGACATCGTGATGATTTCGCCTTCCATGCCCTGGATTTCCTGGATGCTGATCAGCTTTCGCTTGCCGTCCTCCAGGCGCGACAATTGCACCACCACATTAATTGCCGAGGCGATTTGGGTTCGCACCATTTTGGTAGGCAAGTCCAAGCCGGTCATCGCCACCATGTTTTCCAACCGGCCCAGGGCATCGCGCGGCGTATTGGCATGTACCGTGGCCAGTGAGCCGTCATGACCGGTATTCATGGCCTGAAGCATGTCGAAAGCTTCGTCGCTGCGCACCTCGCCGACGATGATACGATCCGGGCGCATCCGTAGACTGTTACGAACCAGGTCGCGCATCGACACCTCGCCCTTGCCCTCGATATTGGGCGGACGGGTTTCCAGCCGGACGACGTGCGGCTGCTGCAACTGGAGTTCCGCCGAGTCCTCAATGGTAATGATGCGCTCGTTTACCGGAATATAACCGCTCAACACGTTCAGCATGGTGGTCTTGCCTGAGCCGGTGCCGCCGGAAATCAGCACATTCAACTGGGCCTTGACGATGCCGATCAGCATATCCGCCATCGACTGGGTACAGGTATTTAAATCGATGAGGTCCTCCATGCGTAAGCGGTCCAGGGTAAAGCGGCGAATCGACAAAGTCGGCCCGTCAATGGCCAAGGGCGGAATAATCGCATTGACGCGCGAGCCGTCCTTAAGGCGGGCATCGACCATCGGCGAGGACTCGTCGATGCGTCTTCCCACCGAAGACACGATGCGGTCGATGATATTCAGCAAATGGGCGTCGTTTTGAAAGCGCAGCGCCGTAAGTTCCAGCTTGCCGAAACGTTCTACGAAGATTTTACCGCTGCCGTTGACCAGAATATCGGCGATGCTCGGTTCGGACAGCAGCGGTTCTATAGGGCCGAGTCCAAGGATCTCGTCTTCTATGCATTTGGCGAGGAATTGCCGGGTCGAGATATTGAGCGGCACCGCCAGTTCATCCATGATGCGTTCGGCCAGTTCGCGAATCTTGTTCCGGGCCTGGCTTTTATCCAGTCGCCCGATCTGGGAAAGGTCGATCATTTCCATCAGTCTTTGATGAATTTTCTGCAGCCACTCCCGTTCCGCTTCACTGAGCGCCCTCACCCTCAAGGGCGGAACAAGTTCCGCTACAGGCAGCGCCGAACTAAGCTCAGCGCCAGTCACGTTAGAAGGCGGCAGCTCCTCATTGCTAAAATGTCCGATAATACGATTTTTCAGGCCCATGATTTACGCTCCAGCTAATAGTTTTGACAGGCATTTTCTGAACATCCCTGGGTTGACTGAAGGACTCTTGCCGTTCAGGGTTTCGGCCAACTTTTGGATTCTCTTGGTGGCTGATGAGTTGGGCGCGTGTTCGGCAATCGGCACCCCCAGATTGGAGGCCATGTGCAGGTTTTTGAAATCATTAGGTATCACCACGATCGGCGAACCCAACGCCAAAACCCGCTCCACTTCGTCAAGTCCGAAGTTATTATTACGTTCGTAGCGGTTGAGGACCGGTATGATCCGATCTAACGGCAGCCCCAAGTCTTGGGTCATGATCTGGATCATACGCTGCGCATCTCGGACACTGAAAAGCTCCTGCTGCATCACGACCAGGATATGATTGGCCTGTTCCAGAACCAGGTTGAAGACTGGGTCGATCAGGCGCGGCAGATCGACCACTAACTGTTCGTAACAATTATGCGCCAGCTCGATAAGGCGCTTAAGGCGCTTTTCATCGATTTCACCCGGCAGGATGATCTCCCGCTCCGGCCTATTCAAAACATGCAAACCGCTGGCATGTTTCGCCATATACCCCACCAAGGCAATTTCATCCAGGGATTCGATCGCGGCCAGCGCATCGACAAGATTTTGCGGTGACGTAAGATTCAAGCGCAGGCATTGCGTTCCGAACTGGAGATCCATGTCCAGTAATAGCGTCTGCATGCCCTCGTGGGTGGAGAAGGCGTGGGCCAGAGCGCAGGCGATGGTCGATGCCCCCGCTCCGCCTTTGGCGTTAACTATCGCCGTGAGTGCGGAATGCGCGTAGAGGTCTTCCTTGAGGATCTTGCGCACTGAGGCCAGCGTGTCGTCAACGAGCTGCGGTCCCATGATGAAGTCGCGCGCTCCGGCTTGCATCGCCATGCGCATAAGCCGCGGAGCGTCGGCCATGCCCCGGTCATAGACGATCAGCGTGGCAGGTCCGGCCTGCTTGTTTTGCTTGGACAAGGCTTCCAGTTCCAGTTCCGCCTTGAGACCCAGAAAATGGATCAATACATCGGCTTTGAGATCGGGGCCGCCCAAAAAATCGGGAGCATGACCGTTCAGGGCGCGGGACTGCGCCTTGACGCCGGGAAGCTGATTGACCAAGCCCTGAAGGATTTCCATGTTGCCTTCACCCTGGCCGGTTAGCAATATATGGTTGGTTCTGTTCATAGCATTCATCCCTTGGTTATAGATTGACTGTCGTCAAGGTAGCGAAACGGATTCGATCGCTGATTAACGAGCCTTCTTGGTTATCGTTCACGGACATTGCGTACTGCCGGCGCCATCCGGCACAGCTCCCAAGCTTTCCCGCGGCAACGTTGTTTCGAAGGCGGGGGCGGTCAGCGTCATAGCCGGAAGTCCTGGGAGCAATGCCGGAATCAGCAGGGTGTGCGTAAAACCGACAATACTCACGCGGACATAGCGGATATCGTTAAAAACGGCAGTCACCGCGCCGGTCTGATCCAGATAGTCGGTGACGACATCGGAGCTGTCCAGGCCGGGCAGTATAGGGCTGGCTCCTGCGGCGGCGGGGGCATTGAAAACCGTGACGTTGGCGATTGAAGCGTGACCCACCGGACAGACAACGGCCAAGCGCGCGCCTCGCCGTGTTGCTTCGGTTAGGGTGTTCCAAACGAACAACGTCCGAGCGAATTCGATCACAGCAAACAGCAGCACGAAAAACAGCGCGGCCACTAAGGCGAATTCGACGATGTACAGGCCTTTCTGTTGATGTTTCATATCGCCCTCATGGTGCTGGTGGCCGTCAAGATAAAAGGATTGGGCAGTGCGGAACCGAATAACCCGACAATTCCAGCCAAAGGGTTTCCCGGCAAAAAGCTAAAGGTATAGCTGCCTGTGACCGTTACATAAGTGCCGGTCGCATCAATCACCGGTGCTGGGATGCTAACGCTGACTACGCCGGGCAGCAGTTGTGTTCCTACCCCGGTTTGCCCGTATTTGACCAAGTTGATTGCCCCGGCAATGTCATTGCTGTTGAAAACTTGCGTGGAGTAATAACGGCTACTGTCACGTACCGCTTTGGACAAGGTGTTGTATTGAAATAAGGCGCGGCCCATTTCACTGACTCCCAAAAAAATCAGCAACAGGATCGGCGCGACGATCACTAACTCCATGATTGCGATGCCCTGTTGACGGCGAATAGCGTTAGGTTGCGTTTTACTGTTCATGAGTCTGCCGCTCCGAAATCTTTATAAAGGATAATGGTATGGGGCCCCAGACCAATGACCGGATTGGCGCTTGGAACCGATCCCTGACCTATGCAAGAAGTACCCAGGAATTCCCCGTATATTTCCTGATCGCCATTGTGATTGGCCGGCCGTGTCAAAAACATACAGGCAAGGCCCAGTACATTGACCGAACCGCTGCCGTTGACGGTTCCCGTACAATCGACCACCGGTACCGTCACTACTCGGCGGGGCGGGTCGAATTGGGCGGTGGGAGTCGAAATATCCCAGTTAGGTGTCGCTCTATCGGTCATATATTGACTGTAGGTATCCGGGTATCCGGAGCCGCCCGCATCAATGACGACATCCGGTTTATAAGTGGCCGTATCGGCAGGGTCGCAGCCTGGTGCGGGGCAATTGAATCGCGTATTTAAGCCCTGCGCGTTCGGTCCCACATTGTTTCCGGGCTTAGTCGGTACGGACTCGCCGGTAGTTGCGCAGCCGGTATAACCTCCGGCCATATTGTTTCTGATGCAACTGCCACCGCCGCCCGATCCACAACCCAGGTCGATATTCTGGTAATTGCCGGGGCCGACATCCCAGCCGTTGTTGCCCGAGCCGGTTTTCATGATCACTTCCTGGCCGACCGTATAACCGTAATTGGTCGCCGGTCCCCCCGTGCCACAGGGCGCAACAGGCAAAATTTCCGGACAGATCAGCTCGGGGCTCGGCCCCGCTACCGCTCTTGCGCCGACGGAGACATTAGCGACCCCGACGATCTGTAGCAGCCAGGAGGGGCTGGCGAAATTGGCGGAGTTCACGCCCACACGAACGAAGCGAGGATTTGCGCCTCCCGGTACGAAGGGGTTTAATGACTCGGAAAACTCGACGCTGACATTGCCGATCCCGATGCTCTGAAGTTCGGTATTGCCAGAGGCGCCCGCATTCAGCGTAAATGCGGTCTGTGCGGCCGTGGTCGCCAGCGCGGTGTTGGTTGTTTCATCCAGTGTTTTAGCGCCGCTAAGAGCGGATGCGTCCAGCGCACTTTGCAGCCTGGTTTTATTGAGATAGCCGTGGCCCATGTCCAGGGCAAGTCCGGCCACTGCCAGTAGAGCGCCTATTCCGACCGCGACCAGCGGCAGAATGGCACCCCGTTGAGCCATGGCAACACGGTGGAGCTTGCTCTCCAATAGCCGATAGCCGGTGCGCCGTAAACCGTAGTGAATCAATAAGCCGTTTTTCGTGTTCATAATGACTACCTCAATGCCGCGACACTTAACGCGCCGAGCCTCCCGATGTGCTTATGCCGGTGCCCCTGCCATCTACTCCATAGACCGAGGGCTGGGAAAGGCGTTGCTCAGGTTTGACGATCAGCCCTCGATAGGTGCCTTCCAATACGGAATTGGCCTTATTGCCCTCCATTCCGTCCGGTGCCTCGTCCGCTGGGTGTTGTGCCTTGTCCTCGCTATAGATTTGCTTGCTGACCATATTGCGTACCGAAGCGCCGTAGTCGGCCTGGGTGCGCGCCGGGTTGCTGCTCCACTCGGCGCATCCGCCCAGAAGCGTCAGGCTGATGGCCAAAAGTCCTTGTTCGATCCTGCTCAGTTGATGGGGTTTTAGATATTTCATGGTGTTCGCTCCTGGTTAGGGTTGTTGACCGAAATGGCCGCGCAAGCCGCCGGTGTAAGTCTGTCCGTCGCTAACACGGGCCGGCATCTTGCGTGCTTCTGTACGCCCCATCAGGTAATACTCCGCATCGCTGGGGTCAATGTAGTGGTCAGTGGGTAACTGGATGTTTTCGGGTGAGATCGGTTTGACCAAGTGCGGGGTGACGAAAATCACCAATTCCGTCTCGTTCTTCAGGTATTTCTGGCTGGTGAACAGCTGTCCGAGTACGGGGATGTCGCCCAAGCCGGGAAACTTGGAGATGCTTTCGCGCATACTGTCGTTGATCAGGCCGGCGATGCCCAAGGTCTGGCCGTCGGACAGTTCCAGAGAGGAATTGGCGCTACGCTTGGTCAGCGACGGGATGACGAAGGTGCCGTTGCCTGCCGGCAGCACGACGGCATTGTCGGCGGATATTTCGCTGACATCGATATTCAGTTTCATGCTGATCCGCCCAGAATCAAGCACCACCGGGAGGAATTTGAGCATGACGCCGAAGGGCTTGAACTGCACTGTGACGGTACTGGCACCGCCGACGCCCATGTTTTGCGGCACCGGGATCGGGAATTCGCCGCCGGACAGGAAATCGGCATCCTGGCCGGAAATGACGGTGAGATTCGGTTCGGCGAGAATCTTCGCCAAGCCGTTTTCCTTGGCGGCGTTGATGACGGTCTTAACTGCGACATCATGGCCGATGAAGCGGAAAAACATGCCGTAGGGGTTGATAACGCTGGCTCCGACCGATGCCGCATTGGACAGTGCGCTGACCAGCGCATTGCCGCCGACCGCGCCGGAACTGAAGTCGCCGCTGCCGCCGACGGCCGAGAAATCGACTTTGAAATCGCGCGCCAAGCGCCGGTCGATTTCCGCTACGGTTACGGCAAGCATGACCTGTTGCGGGCCGCCTATCTGCATCAGGTTGATTACCTTGGTTGTCTGTTCCTGCGGCGCGGCTTGTCCTCCCACATTAATACTCATCGGAGCGGGCGTGCCGCCGCCAGGCTGATGATCATCCTGCGGCAGAAAAGTTTCAGCAATTTTATAGATGGCGTCCATTTTCTGCGGACCGGATACCTGACCGCTCAGGACGATGGAGCCTTGGGAAGAAAGCACCTTGGGCGACTCATCCGGGAATAGTTCGTACAGCTTGCTCTTGAGGCCGTCCAAGTCATGGGTGACTTCCACATCGAGGTTGCGGCCGCAGGGATCATTGCCTTTTCCACACAGGAGAATCACATTGGTGCTGCCCATCTTTTTGCCGAGAACATAGAGGTGGGTTGGGTCCAGGATCTTGACATCGGCCACCTCCGGGTTGCCCACCGTCACGCCGTTGATTGCGGAAGGCAGCGAAATGAAGGTGGCTTTACCCAGCGTGACCCTGGAAGCGGAGTCTCCTGCCGAAAGGCTGAAAGGCATGCCTACTAATAGCAAGGCGCTTAACAGTCCGGTGCAAGGTAGCATAGTTCGGCCTTTTGAGCCGACGATGGTTTTAATTGGATTGGTCATGGTGACTCCCTAAATCGTGTTTTTATTGTTGTTTAGTCCTGCGCAGCATTTAGGATTAAAGATGTTGTTCAGAGCATACGTAACCTTTGCATTCGATCTTGCTCTGGGTCATTCCCCTGATGACGGTGAAGGTCTTGCCCTGCGGTTTATGGGCTCTCGGCAGGGGAGGGGTTGCCACATAAGCAATCGTCTCGGCTTGATCTAATACGGCTTTGTCGGTCGGATTGCGCAAGGCGAGCTGAATGGAACCTTGCTCTTGCCCTTTGAACACCGCTTCCGCCTGTTGCGGGGTCATCTCTAAAGTGACCGAGCGAACCACAATGGGCTTGTTCTTGTCGCCAGCCGCCGACTCCTGATCCACTGCCAAGACTTTGACGTCCTGAACTATGGTTTCCGTACGCACCTCCTGGCTCGCTCCAGGCAGCTTTTGGGCGGCCAGCACATCGACGTGGTTGTCCGGCAGCAGAAATCCGCCCACGCCGCTGACGTCGTTCACGCGCACGGTGAAGGCGCGTTTATTTTCGGGAAAGCCCAGGGAAAATATATTTCCGCCTTTGGCGTCGACTACGCGACGGCTATTCAGCGGTTCGTCTGTGAACACGTTATTGATCGCGACTTTGCCGACAACCTGGGACTTTTCCGTAAACATGTCTTTGGTTACGGTGTCTTTCGGCCAATCTTTTTCAGTCACATCGGTTTCCCCGACTTGCTTCCACTGGGGAATGTCCAGGGAGGCAACGATCACCTTACTGTATTGCACCTGTTGTGTGTCGTCGCTTCCCAGGGATTCGACCCAACGTTGTGCGATTAAAACCGCGACGACAGCTAAAGCCAGCGCCATAAAAAAGAGCGTGAGTGTTCTACTGTTCAACATATTCTGTTCTCCTTATTTATAACAAGTGGGTTTGAGGCGGGGTGTAAAGTATCGGGTTTACCGTGTGCGAGCGGTTCAGGGTCTGAAACCGGCCGCACAAAATAACTGTTCCATGCGCATGCCAAGCGTTCGTCGGTGACTTGGTTAGCGAGGCCTTGATAACGGCATTGATCCATGACCAAGCCTAACAAGTCCCTGGGTTGGCAAGGCAGCAGCGGCCGTTTTTCCCGGCGGTAAAGCTCCAGTACGTAGCGGAAGGCTGTTGCGTCGAATGCGATGGCGTGTTTCTTACACACCTGCCGCCAAATGCTTTCGTATTCCTCCGCAGTGAGAACCTCGAAGCGGACTTTGTAGCCGAGCCTGCGTAGGAAGGCCTCGTCGGCGAGTGCCAGCGGATTCAGGTTGGTCGAGAAAATCAGCACCACATCGAAGGACACTGGAAATCGGGTGCCGCAGCCTACGGTCAGATAGTCCTGCTTCTGTTCCAGCGGCACAATCCAGCGATTGAGCAGATCCGTACATTCAACCCGTTGCCGGCCGAGATCGTCGATCATGTAGATGCCGTTGTTCGCTTTCAGTTGCAGCGGCGCGAAATATTGTTTGGTCGTGGCATCGTGCGCCAGTTCCAGCATCTCCAGCGTTAATTCGCCGCCGGTGATCACCGACGGACGCCGGCAGCGGACAAAGCGCGGATCGTGACCTTCATCCAGCATGACTTGAGCCGATTTGTCCGTGCTAGCCAAGGGATGATGAACGGAGGGGTCGAAAAACTGCACCACATAATCGCCGACCGCCAGTGCATAGGGAATCAGTATCGAATCGTCAAGCAGGCCGAGCAGCTGCATTCCGGTGTAGGTTTTGCCGGTGCCCGGCGGACCATAAACGAAGATAGGGCGCCCCGAGTGCATCGCCGGGCCTAGTTGATCTAGCACCGATTCCCGGATTACAACGTCTTTAAAAACCCTGGCCATGTCTTCGCGGGTGACCACGTTGTTGTGAATGGATTGCGCTTGCACGACGCGTTCATAGAGCGCTAGCGGTACCGGCGCATAGCCTACGTAACCGCTTTTCATCTGGGCATCCAAGGCCAGGTTGCGGCCCCGTTCGGTCAAGGCATAACGCAGCAGCATGGAATTTTCGTTGGGGCTGAGTACCTCAATATAGCCTGATGTACGCATGAAATTGAGCAGGCTTTCCAGAACCGGCCAAGCCAGCGCGGTTCGTTCGACCAATTGCTGTTGGTTGAGGATGCCGCCCCAGTAGCAATGCTTGGCCAGCAGGTCGCAAAGAAAATCCTGAGCCAGTCCGGTTTCGGCAAGGTTGCGAGGTCGCGGCGCGATTTGCCGAATCGCTTCTTCCTCAAACGCCAAGGTATCGTTACGCATGGACAAAACCTCCTAAAGTTGCAATGAAAGGATCCAATCGCCCGACCCAGGCTAGCGTCGCCAAGGTGCCAAGGGCGATGGCCAGTGCATAGGGGAAAAGCAGTGATGATGATTCCTCCGGTGCGGGCGGCACATAAGCGACCTTGCCGGTGCAGAACAGACACTTGGCCATTAAGCCGTAGCGGCGTCCGTAGTCGGTCAAGCCGCCTTGTGCGGCCAGTAAGCCTAACGCGGCAATGGAACCTGTGCCGGTAGTTAATGCCACAGCGAGCAAGCTATCCGGCCAGCCGAGAAAGGTTCCCACCGCCGCCATCAGCTTGACGTCCCCGGCGCCCATCCAGTGCATGGCGTAAAAGGGTAAAAACAACAGCAGACCGGTAAAAAAACCGGCTAAGCCGTTTAAGAATCCGCTTCCCCCCAGTAGCCAACATTGCATTGTTATGCCCAACAGGGCTGCACTTGCGGTCAGGCTATTAGGGAGACGGTGATGTTTCATATCGATAACGGCGGCTGTTATCAAAACGGCTATAAGAACTCCCGTCGGTATGCTATTCAAAGTCATGTGCATATCCTTACTTTAAGATTTAAGGGAAAATTGAGTGTTTTTTAAGCTTAAATTGATGGTTTAAACTCTAGCAAGGAAAGTGCGTTAGTAAAATACGTGCGAATACTTACAAAATCAGGCGTTTAACCGGATTGTCCTTTAGTCTCCCGGCACCAGTCCGTTGCTTGGTTTTACCTATTATTAACCTTAAAATAACTTCCCGAAACCTGGGTTTATCGTTCCCGGCTCCGCGCTCATTGTTATACCCAACTTTGCCCAAAAGTCGTCATCCCTGAAATAGTAATTCAGCGCCATGCCTGTCCTGAACGCAGCCGAAGGGAACGGGTAACTTTCGAATCAAGCGGGATGGGGCATGTTGCTGTCCCTCCTGTTCAGTATGTTGCCGGTCAGACCTTCCAGGTTTTTAAAACCTGGAAGGTCTGCATATCCGCATGTTTGCTCTTGTTCTCACGCACTGCGTGGGAATGCAGTCAAGGCGCGCTGCGCCGCGAGTCGCGACCAACGCCAGCGTATACGGGACGACGGAGCGTGGGAATCCTAAGCGAACGTTATTTTTGGCAAAATTCTTAGTCCAGGAAAAGCATGAATCATATCCGTATGTTGCATTACACAGCCATTTACCCGCTGGGCGACGAGCTGCAATGTGAATTTTTCGCGGATCAAATAAGTTAAGGAGACGTTTCATAATTAACCTCCTCTTGGATGTGTATAAGGGTGGCGCGTTGCGTGCGGCTGATAGGGTTTTGAATACCCATACGCGGCATTGTCAGGCAAGTCTTATGCGCCGGGAAATGCAGTTAACTATGTAACGCTAAAACTCAGGGGCAATGGCTTCCGGGTGCAATCAGATTACGATAAAACTGAGAGCAAAATCAGAAACAACTGTTTTCAGGCTAGGGCTGCCGAGGTCCGGGTTTGCGGATGAAACGCATGTTTCATGCAGCGCTCGATTGTGTTCGGCACCAACAACAGGCGCCATTCGCCCTGAAAAAAATCAACAAAGGCCGCAACGCTCATCAGATCGACCTGCTGGGTGGCGGATTAAATCAGTTCGAGCTTTGCAAAAGTCCATTTTTGTTCTGCTTGCGCAGAACAGTCGCAACTAAATTAACCCGCCACTTCGCATTTTCAGTCGGGATGGGCAAAACGCAGTCCATCCCATTCTCCGCCCGTATTTTTTCAGTTAACTAGATGGCGGTGACGATCTTGCCGATTTGGGTCGTAACGGCAGTTCCAAGAGCTGTAAAAGCGGCTGCCGCTCCTAAGGTTATCAGCGTTCCTGCTACTGCGTACTCAACCATGGTCAGGCCTGCTTCATCTTGCCAAAAGGCTTTCAATAATGTGTTTAAAGTTTTCATGATGATTCTCCAAAAGTGATAATCAGGTCGAAAATTGTTTACCCCGTTGGCACACGACCTGTCTGTGTACGGGAGTTAGCTCCTTGGTTATATAAAGCTCCTTTCACTTGACTCCAATCAGAGCAAAATCTGAGTGGAATTTCTTTTAGTCTCAGGTGCTCAAGCGTATCTCGCGTTTCAGAGAACCGCTAACTACGGCAAAGCCTCTGCGGACAAATGCATGTTGTTACTCGAATACGGCTGCATGGGTAATGCTAATTTTGCGCACAGTGGTCGATGAACAGATAACGCGGCACAGACTTTGAAAAATATCTTAACTTCTCTTGTCTACCGCCGACCCCTTCGTCGCCAAACCGAAACCCCCTACATCAATACAATCTCAATTTGAAATCAATTTTACATAAAAAAATCGTTTGTTCTATTCGTGAGAATACTCATCGTAAGTTTACTTAGAGTTACCCGATTATCCACACTCTATCCTTACATCGCCGGCCCTTCGTCGCCAAACCGAAAACCCCCTACATCAATACAATCTCAATTTGAAATCAATTTTACATAAAAAAATCGTTTGTTCTATTGGTGAGAATGCTTATAGTGAGAATACTTAGAATTACCCGATTATCCGCACATTAAGCGCTGGGGATACAACAAGGGCTTTAAATCACACGATTCTTAAAAAAACATGAAGTCTGTAACCCCGCCGATTCTGAAAAAGCCATTTTACGGCTCCTTGGACTGTCGATTCCTCGCCAATCCCGGCTACATAAACCTTTTATGGAAAGGTGAAAGGTCAATCCGAATCGTTTTTTAGCTAAATACCCGTAAAATTACGTATCAGGCTGAGTTTTAGTTATTTGCTTGTTATAATGGCGTCAATTTTGTAACAGCATTAATTCTGATCGAGAGATTTCATGATTCAAGGTAGTATCGTCGCTTTAGTAACACCGATGGATGAACGCGGTGCGGTGGACAAGGAAAGCTTAAGAAGGCTGGTGGAATTTCATATCACAGAAGGGACCGATGCCCTGGTTGCCGTCGGCACCACAGGCGAGTCGGCGACGCTGGATGAGCACGAGCACTGCGATGTGATCAAGTCGATTGTTGAATATGTCGGCGGCAGGATACCGGTTATTGCCGGAACCGGTGCAAACTCAACTACCGAAGCGATCAACCTGACCCGCCTGGCCAAAGAAGCCGGCGCCGATGCCTGTCTGATTGTTACCCCCTATTACAACAAGCCGACTCAGGAAGGCTTGTACCTGCATCACAAAGCCATTAGCGATGCCGTCGACATTCCCCAGATTTTATACAATGTGCCGGGACGTACCGCTTGCGATATGCTGCCGGAAACCGTTGGGCGTTTGTCTCATGTCAAGAATATCGTCGGCGTTAAAGAGGCGACCGGGGATTTGTCCAGAGTTAAAAAAATCCGCGATCTGACCGGTGACGATTTTGCGATCTATACCGGCGACGATGCGACCAGTCGCGAGTTTTGTTTGTTGGGCGGCAACGGCAGTATTACCGTAACGGGCAATGTCGCGCCAAAGCTGGTGCATGAAATGATTATGCTGGCGATAGCGGGCGATGAAGAAAACGCTTTAGCCATCGACAAAAAACTAGCCGCGTTGCACAAAAACCTGTTTATTCAGTCTAACCCGATTCCCGTTAAATGGGCGGTTGCCGAAATGGGCTTGATGGGGAAGGGCATTCGTTTACCGTTGACGTGGTTGACCGAAGATTGCTTTGATGCGGTTCGTGACGCAATGCGTCAGGCCGAAGTTATTTAACACAGATTATGAAAACTAAAATCAGGTCGCTTATTATCGTTGCTGTTTTGGTCAATGTATCGGCCTGCAGCACCATAAAGAATTTATTTCCGGATAAAGAAAAAGATTATCAGTTTACGACTGAAATTCCACCGCTGATCATGCCGCCCGATCTTGCAGGCGATTCAATCACAAACGTTCCTGCCGCCGCTCCGGCTGCGGAAGCAACGGATGTCGACGCCGTCCCGCCAACTGAAACAGCTCCGACTGTCGACCGGAAATTAACTCAGGTTGAACTGGTTGATGCGGGTGAGGGAACGAAGCGCTTGCGCATCGGTGCACCCTCAGCAATAGCATGGCGTATGGTGGGTAAAGCATTAAGCAGAAAGTCTATTGAAGTGACCAATCGCAATCAGGACGAAGGGCGGTTTGATGTCCAATATGACCCGAATAAAAAGGAAGTGGAAGACGGTTCTGTTTGGGACGAAGTCAACTTTTTTTTCAAAGGATTTGAAGTCACTGAACAAGAGTATGTTCTTAAATTAGTGGAAAACAACCGGCAGACCGATGTTGTTATCTTGGACAAAGAACAGAAACCGGTGGCTGACGAGACGAGTTTAAGTTTGCTGACGCTTTTGCACGACACTATCAAAGCTGATTTGGCTAAGTGATTTATGAGGCGAAAGGCGAAAGGCGAAAGGTTAAAAAGCCCTTTTGCCTTTTGCCTTTCGTCTTTCGCCTTTAATTTGAATCTTTTTTACCCATGTTAAAAATCTCTGGAACTTCCGCGCTTTCTGTCTTCCGTATTAATAAATTGTTGGCCGAACTTCAGGCTATAGAACCCGCAATCAAGGCCGTCTCAGCGCGGTTTATGCACTTTGTGGATATTGAAAATGACTTGGATGACTGTCAAGCCGGGATTTTAAAACAGCTGCTGGCTTACGGTTCCACGCAAGCAGGCGTTGATGTTCCGGGCGCACGTTTACTGGTCGTGCCGCGCCCAGGCACGATTTCACCCTGGTCCAGCAAGGCGACCGAGATTGCCCAACGTTGCGGATTATCCGAGGTTAAGCGGATCGAGCGAGGTATTGAGTACACGTTGGATGCCGATGGGCCGTTATCGGCATCTGTGAAAGTGTTATTGCATGACCGTATGACCCAAACCGTTTTGGACGGCGACATCGAGCCTGAACTGTTTGTTCAGCATCAGCCCAAGCCGTTACTGCATGTTGCTATAACAGTACAGGGACGCGACGCGCTGGTTAGCGCCAATACGGAACTGGGTCTGGCCTTGTCCGATGATGAAATCGATTATCTGACCGACAGCTTTCAAACGTTGGGCAGAAATCCGACCGATGTCGAATTGATGATGTTTGCCCAAGCCAATTCCGAGCATTGCCGGCACAAGATTTTTAATGCCGACTGGACGATTGACGGCGTAGAGCAAGCGCAATCCTTGTTCAAAATGATCCGCAATACCGCGGAAAAAAGCCCGGAAGGCATCTTGTCAGCTTACAGCGATAACGCCTCGGTAGCGGTAGGTTCAACTGCGCAGGTTTTTTTACGCAATCCCCAGTCCGGCGAATACGGCTATGTCGAAGAAGACGCGCATTTGTTGATGAAGGTGGAAACCCATAATCATCCTACCGCCATTTCGCCTTATCCGGGCGCGGCAACCGGTTCCGGCGGTGAGATTCGCGACGAAGGCGCGACCGGTCGCGGTTCTTCGCCCAAAGCCGGTTTAACCGGCTTTTCCGTATCGCACCTGAAAATCCCCGGCTTCCCGCAACCCTGGGAAGCGGATAACGGCAAGCCGGAACGTATCGCCTCGGCGTTAACCATCATGCTGGAAGGTCCGCTCGGCGGCGCAGCCTTTAATAATGAATTCGGCAGGCCCAATCTGGCCGGATATTTCCGCAGCTTTGAGCAATCCGTACCGGGCAAGGACAATGAATTTCGGGGCTATCACAAACCGATCATGATCGCAGGCGGCATGGGTAACATACGGCCGATGCTGGTCGATAAACACCCGATCCCCGCCGGTTCGTTGATCATCATCCTGGGCGGCCCGGCTATGTTAATCGGGCTGGGCGGCAGTGCCGCTTCATCGCAGGCTTCCGGCGAAGGTTCGGAAGACCTCGATTTTGCCTCGGTGCAACGGGAAAATCCCGAAATGGAGCGCCGTTGTCAGGAAGTCATTAATCACTGCAATGCCATGGGCAACGATACGCCGATAGTCTCCATTCATGATATTGGCGCGGGCGGTTTGTCCAACGCGGTACCGGAAATCATCCATGATTGTGATCGCGGCGGCCGCTTTGAATTACGCAATGTGCATAATGCCGATAAAGGCATGTCGCCGATGCAGATCTGGTGCAACGAAGCGCAGGAACGTTATGTGGTTGCGATTAAACCCGAATCGTTGGCCTTATTTACCGCTTTTTGCGAGCGCGAACATTGCCTGTTTGCGGTGATCGGCGAGGCGACCGAAGAAGAGCATTTAACGCTCGGCGACGAGTTGTTGGGCGACAAGCCGGTCGATATTCCGATGTCGGTATTATTCGGTAAGTCGCCCAAGCTGCACCGTAATGTCGAGCATGTTAAACCCAACACCAAGGCACTGGATTTCAGCGGCATCACGCTGGACGAGGCGGTCAAGCGCGTCTTGTCATTCCCGGCCGTCGCCGATAAGAGCTTCTTGATCCATATCGGCGACCGCTCGGTCACCGGGCTGGTTGCGCGGGATCAAATGGTCGGTCCCTGGCAGGTGCCGGTGGCCGATGTCGCCGTCACCGCAACGGGATTTTATGCCGTGACCGGTGAGGCGATGGCGATGGGCGAGCGTTCGCCGATCGCGGTGATCGACGCTCCGGCATCCGGGCGTATGGCGATAGGCGAGGCCATCACCAATATCGCCGCCGCCAGCATCGATTCCCTAAAGAAAATAAAATTGTCCGCCAACTGGATGGCCGCAGCCGGTTACCAGGGCGAAGATGCGGCATTGTTCGATACCGTCAAAGCGGTGGGCATGGAATTGTGTCCGGCGCTGGGTATCGCGATACCGGTGGGCAAGGATTCCTTGTCGATGAAAACCGTGTGGAAAGATGATTCCGCGGAAAAAATCATGACCTCGCCGTTGTCGTTGGTGATTACCGCGTTTGCGCCGGTTGCCGATATTGGTCTTACCCTGACCCCGCAACTGCGCCGCGTACCGGATGAGGACAGCGCCTTGATCCTGATTGATCTGGGCGCGGGTAAAAACCGTTTGGGCGGTTCGGTATTGGCGCAGGTTTATAACCAGCTCGGCGATGACTGTCCCGATCTGGATGAAGCGGGCCTGCTGAAAGCCTTCTTCGATGCGATACAAACGCTTAATAGCCAAGACAAACTGCTTAGCTACCATGACCGTTCCGATGGCGGCTTGCTGGCTACGGTGGCGGAAATGATGTTCGCGAGCCGATTGGGCGTGACCCTGACGCTAGATAGTCTGGGCGATGATGTGCTGGCGGCATTGTTTAATGAAGAGTTGGGCGCGGTATTGCAAGTGCGCCAGAGCGACTGTAAGGACGTCGTGGAGCTGTTAAAACAATCGGGCCTGATCGATTGCATTTATGTCATAGGCAAGGTCATGGAAGAACAGCAACTGACCGTCCGCCATTTGGGCGAGGTTGTTTATTCCGCCGGCCGGGCCGAATTGCAGGGCAGCTGGTCCGAGCTCAGCTACCAGATGCAGGCCTTGCGCGACAACCCGGAATGCGCGCAGCAGCAGTTTGAACGCATCGCCGATGATCAAGATCCCGGTTTGAATGTTGCGTTGACCTTTGATGTTAACGACGACGTGACAGCGCTGTTTAAAAACGCAATAAGACCCAAAGTCGCGATACTGCGGGAGCAGGGCGTTAACGGCCATGTGGAAATGGCGGCGGCATTCGACCGCGCCGGATTTACCAGCATCGACGTACACATGAGCGATATTGTTCACGGCCGGGTGAGCTTGGCTGATTTCACCGGCCTGGTTGCCTGCGGCGGTTTCTCCTACGGCGACGTACTGGGCGCGGGCGGTGGCTGGGCAAAATCGATTTTGTTCAACTCGCGTTGCCGCGATGAATTCGCCGCATTTTTCCAGCGGCCCGACACTTTCGGCTTGGGTGTTTGTAACGGTTGCCAGATGATGTCGGGATTAAAAGACATCATTCCCGGCGCGGAACATTGGCCGCGTTTCATGCGCAACACCTCGGAACAGTTTGAAGCGCGGGTGGCCTTGGTTGAAGTGCAAAAATCGCCGTCCATCCTGTTTGCCGGTATGGAAGGTTCCAGAATGCCGGTCGCCATTGCGCATGGCGAAGGGCGCGCAGAATTTGCAGTGGATCCGGCGGTTGCGTTGGAGGCGGGCGCTGTTGCCTTGTGCTATGTCGATAACTATGGCGAATTAACCACGGAATTTCCCGCCAACCCTAATGGTTCGCCGTTCGGCATTACCGGACTGACCACCACGGACGGGCGGTTTACGATTATGATGCCGCACCCGGAGCGCTGCTTCAGAACGGTGCAAAACTCATGGCACCCGGATGACTGGAATGAATATGGCGCGTGGATGCGTCTGTTCAAAAACGCCAGAGTTTGGGTAGGTTAAAAGCGTTTTATTAACCGATGTTACGCACCGTCCATGAAAACATGGAAGGTAAAAATGGAAACCTAAAGCGTTTTCCGTCACAACGGGAGCGCATCAGGTGCAGTAGCCTGTGAAGGCATTATCGGAATCAGGCTAAAGAATTATTTAACACAGAGACAAGAACGACGGCATGGAGCAGTTGCCGGGAACACCAGGTGAATAATTATGTTAATTCAATAGAGTGAAAGCTTCGTGAAAGTAGCGGACGAACGGATTGTGCTATAAAGCTCTTTCGTGCCGCCGTCTAAAGGTGCCTACTTGGGGTTTTCCTGGACAGCGTGTAACGATTGAAGTGTGATAAGGGTATTCAAATCCTGGCAATATAAAGTTTAGAGGTTGTAGATTATGGATAAGATCAACGTGACGAAAAATAAAAACCGAAGAGTTTTTTTTCGAATTTATGATGAAGTTAATCTGTTTTACCAAAAAATAGATGAAAAACTGCTGACCGAACCGCAACCTGTTTTCGATAATATTTTAAGCACCCTTTCATCGCCTACAGGTCTTGAAAAGGTGTCTCAGGATTCGGCATTGCTATTGCCGAGGCTGGAAAAAAACTTGCCGGGTATCATGGCGCCGGACTTTCACGCTAATGAAAGCGAAACCCGCAACGTTAACATCAGTGCAAGCGGCATGGCTTTTGATTGTGAAGATGCGCTTGAAGAAGGCGACTGTCTGGTCATCAAGATACTGCTCGCATCCGGCATGACTGCCATCGTGACTTACGGCAAGGTGGTTTATTGCAAAAGCATCGGCAGTCAGTATCCTTATTTTGTCGGCACGCATTTCATCAATATGAAAGATGAAGACCGCGAATTATTGGCCGCACATGTCGCTAAAAAACGATCGCAACAAATCAGGGTTAGAGGATTGATGCTGGCCGCTGTCATAGCCGTTATCGCTGCCCCTGATGCCGTATTCGGCTTATTGTTCGAACTGGTTCATTTTCTGTTCGAGCATCTCCTCGAGATCATCCATCTTACCTTTGAGTTTATCGAGTCCAATCTTGATCACCTCATCGAACATCTTTTTCATACCGATCTTCATCAAACCCAGGTTATTGTTTTTTATGTCATAGCGTCTTCTGCCGTCTATGGACTTTACCGGCTGTTGCGGGTGCTGCCGTCTTTTTACCGGCGTTGTAAAGACAATCTGTTGTCAGCCTGTGCGCATCAGAAAGCAAGTTGGCTTTATTATTGGCGGGAGCAGTCTTTGGTCAATAAACTCAAACTGGTTGTAATCGGCGTGGCGCTCATTACCGGCTACATTTTTTTTGGCATGTAGGAGTGCGACTAAATCCCCTTCGTCGTCGGCAACCGCCTCTGCATTTGCGCATGCAATGCTTTATCCCCCTCCATCCTTGTAATCGTAAACGGATTTACGAAGTTGATCAAAAATGAGCGTTAAAGTTTGAAAAGTTGGCGCGTTGATCTACAATCACGGCAGACCGATCAGAGATAAATATAAGGTAAACATCATGTACAAGAAGGAGGTCGCACGTATTCTCATTGTAGATGATGAGTCGGTAAACCTGAAATTACTGGATAAAATGTTGTCGGCTCAAGGTTATAGTAATCTGGTGTTGGTACAGGATTCCAGGCAGGTATTGGAGATTTACCGACAGGCCCGTACCGACCTGATTTTGTTGGACATTAATATGCCTCATCTGGATGGTTTTGAGGTGATGGAACAACTCAAGGCGCTTGAGGATCCGCTATTTCCGCCCGTAGTGATACTCACCGCCCAGCATGGTCAGGATTTTTTGCTGCGAGCCCTTAACTCAGGTGCGCGCGATTTCATCACCAAACCTTTTTATTGCAATGAGCTGCTGGCGCGAGTGCGCAATATGCTTGATGCACAATTGATGCATCGCATGCTTTACGATCAAAAAGCCGTGTTGAATGAAATGGTGCAGACGCGTACCGACGAGCTGCGTCGGACCCGGTTACAGGTTGTACAACAGCTGGGCCGCGCCGCCGAATATCGCGATAACGAAACCGGCAACCATATTCTGCGGATGAGCCACATCTCGGCCTTGTTGGCAAAATCCATCGGTTGGAATGAGGCCGATTGCGAATTAATGTTACATGCCAGTCCCATGCACGACATCGGGAAAATCGGCATTCCCGACCATATCCTGCTCAAGCCCGGCAAATTCGAACCCGAAGAATGGGAAATCATGAAGACCCATGCCGTCATCGGCGCCAATATTCTCGAAGGCGATGATTCCGAGTTGATGAAGTGCGCCGGCGAAATTGCGCTTACGCACCATGAAAAATGGGATGGCAGCGGCTATCCTTACGGCCTGTCCGGTGCGGCCATCCCGCTGGTCGGGCGAATTGCGGCGCTGGCTGATGTATTCGATGCGTTGACTTCGGTACGGCCCTATAAAGAGGCGTGGACGGTTGAAGCGGCCGTTGACCTGATCAAGGAAAATCGGGGGACGCATTTTGATCCTGAGCTGGTGGCTGTGTTTTTGGAGCAATTACCCGGAATCCTCAAGATTCGCGATCAGTTTTCCGAGCCGGAAAATAATGCATGACTGCGAACCAACCTGTTGACCTGTTGAGCAGTGTTCACGATGCTGATTCATTCACGTAATGAGTTAGACTTTCTAATAAATGCGAGTTTAAAAATAAAAGAGATTTTTTGATGAATGCTGACTTTGCTCTATTACTTGCCGGGATGCGCGACGAATTCGTGGTGGAACTGCCTGAACGGTGCGACCTTCTTGAAGATGGTGTATTGGCTCTGGAACGGGGTACGGCGAACGCTTTTGATGAGCTATATCGTAACGTTCATAATCTTAAGGGCTCAGGCGGCACTTTCGGTCTGCCGCTTATCGCCCGTATTTGTCATCAGTTTGAGAGTTTCGTCAGTGAGGCTCGCGGGCGATTTGATTCTTTGGCGGTCAGCTATGCCCTGAGTTATGTGGACTTGTTGCGTCGCGTTGCCGAGATACCGCAACGGGACGGCGTTTTTGCAACGGCTATCGAACAGGATTTGGAACAACTGCGCATCTCCAGCATGCCGGGATGTGCGGCGGTGTTATTGGTGGAGCCATCGGTTGCTACACGAAAATTCTGTCAGGGAGTGCTGGAGCCGCTGGCGGTGCGGTTGGTGAGTCAGGATCGAGGGTTGTCCGCACTGGAATTATTGCTTCATCAACCTTTCGATCTGATGGTTGTCGCACGCGAACTACCCGATCTCAACGCTCTCGCACTGGTGGCGGCGCTTCGGGAATCGGATAGTCGTAACAAGAATATTCCGGTCATACTGATCAGCAGCAACTCAATTCCGGCACCGGGTTACCTGAATATTCGCACCACCATTAAGCGCGACGCGGAATTTGTGTCCACGCTTGCCCGATGTGCCGGTGATGTGTTGGCTAGCTGCAGCAATTAGGATTTGGCGCGCGGCGATCGACCAGCCGTAACAAAAACTGATCATGGAAAATGCTATTCAGGCTACTCTTTTCCAAATGCGGGAGGCGTTTATTGCGCGTCTGCCGGATCGTTTAGCTATTCTCAGGATTCTGCTGGAAGATATTGAGCGCGGCCGACATGAGTCGCTTGATGGCTTGCATCGGGCGGTGCATAGCCTGGTGGGTTCGGCGGGTATTCACCAACTGATGCCGGTTTCCGAGGCGGCGCGCAATTTGGAACGGGTCGTGGCGGCAATACCCGCTGACGAAGTGCTGGATGAACATGGGCTACATGCCATGCGCAAGGCGCTGGCGAATCTGGAAGCTCAGGCAGTCAATCCGGGCCACGGTTTCGTTCCTCAAATACCGAGAAGGCGGACGGAAATTCCACGCATCGCGGTCGTGGACGATGACGAGGAACAGGCCGGTCGGCTGCGTTCCATGCTGGAGTGGGCGGGTTACCGGGTTGACGTGTTCCACGAACTTGCGGCTTTTGCCGCCGCCGACCTGACAACCGAACCGCCGTCTGCGGTGATCATGGATAGCGTGTTTCTCGAAGGCGATAATGCCGGTGCGCGAGTTATAGCGAAACTGAAAAAGCAGAGCCTTAACGGTTTTCCGGTTATCGGCATCTCAGTGCGGCGGGATATGGCGGCGAAGCTTGCGGCCTATCGGGCTGGCGCTAGCTGTTATCTGACTAAGCCGGTGGATAGCGACGCTTTGTTGCGCGTAGTTGCCGACTCTGCCGCGCTGATGCCGATGGAGCCTTTTCGCGTGTTGCTGGTTGATGACGACGCCGACCAGCGGGCGGCTTACGGCTTAATTTTGCGGCAAGCCGGCATGACGGTGCTGGACGTGGGCGATCCCCTGGAAGTCCCTGAAATGTTGGAGGACTTCGCGGCCGAGGTGCTGGTGCTGGATAGGGTTATGCCGGAATGTTCCGGGCCGGAGCTGGCAGTCATCCTGCGTGATGATGAGCGATACGCTCAGGTGCCGATTGTTTATCTGTCGATGGAAACACATGCATCCAGACAATTTTCAGCGCTGAATTGCAGCGGCGACCATTTCTTGGCCAAACCGGTTGAATCGCACCCTCTGGTTGCGGCGGCGGCTTTGCACGCACGGCGTTTTCGGCAAACGCGGGAACAGACGGAGTCATTGCGCGCGACGCTGTATGAACGGGAACGACAGCAACAGGCGCTTGATGCCCATGCTATCGTCAGTGCAACGGATGCTGCCGGTACGCTTATTTATGTTAATGACCGGTTTTGCGAGATCAGCGGTTACAGCCGGAATGAGTTGGTGGGTCAAAATCATCGTATCGTCAAGTCGAGCGAACACTTGCCCGAATTTTATCTCGACATGTGGCATACCATTGTATGCGGCAATATATGGCGAGGCGAAGTGTGCAACCGTCGTAAAGACGGCCGCTTATATTGGGTGGAAACCAGTATTGTGCCTTTTTTGGATAATACCGGGCGACCCTATCAATATGTTTCCATTCGTACCGACATCTCCCGCATCAAGAAAGCCGAGCTGCGCCTGCGCTTGCTGGAGCGGGCCGTGGAGGCCAGCGCTAGTAGTATCAGTATGGTGGACATCAACAAGCCCGGCATGCCGTTGATTTACGTCAATCCCGCCTTTGAACGCATCACCGGCTATAGCCGCGATGAAGCGATCGGTCGTAACCCTCGTTTTTTACAGGGTAAAGAAACCGATCAGCCCGGAGTAGATGAAATTCGTGTCGTGTTACAGGAAGGGCGCGCCGGAGGCGCTTTGTTGCACAACTACCGCAAGAATGGCACGCCGTACTGGAATGACTTGCGCATCGCGCCGGTGCATGACGAGCAGGGCCGCCTGAGCCATTTCATCGGTATTGCCGATGATGTCACCGAGCGTCGCGATGCCGGTGATGCGCTACTTAAAAGTGAAGAGCGCCTGCGACGCAGCCAGCATTACGCTAATATCGGCACTTGGGACTGGAATATTCAGACTGGAAAAGTCATCTGTTCTGAACGTATCGGGTCATTGTTCGGTTATCCCGAGGATAAGCGGGAAATTTCCTTCAAGTATTTCCTTAATGGAATACACCCGGACGATCGGCAGAAAGTGATTGATGCGGTTGATGCCTGTGTGCAACAGGGCGCTGAATACAACATTGAGCATCGCTGCGTATGGCCGGACGGCACGGTGCGTTGGTTGCTGGAACGTGGCGATGTGGTACGCGCTGGAGACGGAACGCCGCTGAATATGCTGGGCGTGGTGCAAGACATCACCCACCGTAAGTTTGCCGAGCTCAAGATTTTAGAGAAACAGGCTCGATTGGTTATTTTTAATCATATCATCGAAAACGTGGCGGACGCTGTCATCACTATCGATTCTGTCGGTACCATCAGCTCTTTTAATCCCGCCGCGGAAAAACTCTTTGGTTATAGCGCCGCTGAGATCATTAACCGCAATGTTAATCTGTTAATGCCGGAACCCTATCGCAGCAAACATGGTCGATACATTGACCTGCACAATGCCGGGCAACCGTCGGGTATCATTGGTAAACAACTTGAACTGCCGGGGCAACACAAGGACGGTACGATTTTTTCGCTGGAGCTGGCCGTTACATTAATGGAAATCGACGACAGCAAACATTTCGTCGGTATCTTGCGCGACATTAGCGAGCGCAAACAGTATGAGCAAGAAATAATCGCCGCCAGGGATGAAGCGGAGAGCGCCAACAATGCCAAGTCCGAGTTTTTGTCCAATATGTCGCACGAATTGCGCACGCCGATGAATGCTATTCTGGGCTTTGGACAGCTGCTGGAAATAGAAGCCGGACTGAATGAGGATCAAGCGGACTATGTTGATGAGATACTTAAGGCCGGTCACCATTTGCTTGAGCTTATTAACGAAGTACTGGACCTGGCCAGGATTGAGTCAGGCAACATCAATTTGTCACTGGAACCGTTGTCTTGCGCTGAACTCATCGGGGAATGCCTGACGCTGATTAAACCGATTGCCCAAGTGCGAGGCATTACCATAAATGATGCGGCAATCGGCGATTATGTGATCCGCGCCGACCGCACCCGATTAAAGCAAGTGCTGATAAACCTGCTTTCCAATGCCATTAAATACAACCGTCCGCAGGGAGAGGTGTTGGTTCGGGTGGCTGCACAGGACGGTTTCGTGCGCCTGGAAGTGTCCGATACCGGCTACGGTATCCCTGCAACGCGGCGGCAGGAACTTTTTCAGCCGTTTTCACGTTTGGGCGTGGAAGACGCTGATATTGAGGGGACCGGCATCGGCCTGACCATCAGCCGCCGACTCATGAAAATGATGGGCGGCACTATCGGCATGGACAGCGAGGAGGGGCGGGGCTGTACTTTCTGGATTGAGCTGCCGGAAGTCGCTGCGGAGCCGGATATTCGCAGCAATAACGTAGAACAGGTAATGACATTCGAGGCGGCATCCGGCGGTGAATGCCGGTATACGGTACTTTATATAGAGGATAATCCGGCCGACCTCAGGTTAATCGCCCAGATTCTGGGCAGGAATCCGCAAGTACAGTTGATTACGGCGCATACTTCTGAATTAGGGCTGGAGCTGGCTTCGGCGCATCATCCCGAGCTGATTCTGCTCGATATTAACCTGCCGGGCATGGACGGCTATCAGGTGTTAAGTGTATTGCGTTCCCTGGATGCGGTAAAAAAGACGCCGGTGATTGCTATCAGCGCCAACGCCACGCCGCGCGATATTGAACAGGGCATGGCGGCGGGTTTCGATGAATACATTACCAAACCTGTTGATGTGATGCGCTTTCTTGCGGTCGTGAATCGTTTGCTTTCCGATGGTACGGAACAATGAGTCATTTAGGCGCGAATAAATTGAATGATTGAGTTGTGAAAAGGTACCTTAAAATCAGCGCAGCACTGGCGCTAATAGCTATCCTGATTGTTGCCGGGTTCATGATGAGGCAATATTATCCGGTTGTTATACTTCCCATTAAAATCGGCGTATTGCATTCGTTGACCGGCACCATGGCGGTCAACGAAAAACCGCTGGTGGATGCGGTACGCTTGGCGGTAAAGGAAATTAACGCTCAGGGCGGTTTGCTGGGGCAACCGGTGGAAATGGTGGTGGCCGATGGCAAGTCCGACCCGAAAGTGTTTGCTGCGGAAGCCGAACGTTTGATTGAAAAAGACCGGGTCAGTGTCTTGTTCGGTTGCTGGACATCGGCCTGTCGCAAAGCGGTGAAACCGATAGTCGAAAAACACCGACATCTGTTGTTTTATCCTGTGCAGTACGAAGGCATGGAGCAATCAGCCAATATTTTGTATACCGGCGCCGCGCCCAACCAGCAGATCGTACCGGGTACCCGCTGGGCTATGCAAACATTTGGGCTACGTGTTTATCTGGTGGGTTCGGATTATGTTTTTCCCCGTACCGCCAATATTATTATTGGCGATCTGGTTAACGCCTCGGGGGGGAAGATTCTCGATGAACGCTATCTGCCGTTGGGCGGAACCGACGTGGCAGAAATCATCAAGGATATTGCCCGGAAACAGCCTGACGTAGTGCTCAACACGCTCAATGGCGACAGCAATGCCGCGTTCTTTTCCGCTCTGGTCAAAGCCGGGCTGGGCGACCTGCCGCTGGTATCTTTCAGCGTGGAAGAAAGCGGAATGCAGGCTTGGAACGGCGGGCAACTGACCCGGCACTACGGTGTCTGGAGTTACTTTCAGTCCTTGCCGGGGGAAGGGAATGATCGCTATGTGACTGCGTATAAGGCTTGTTTTGGCGCTGACCGAGTCATTAGTGCTCCGATGGAAGCGACCTATGCGGGCGTAAATTTGTGGGCGCAAACGGTGCAGGAAGTGAACTCCAGCGAACCGGGCCGGGTCGATCCGGCTTTACTGCGGCAGAGCATCAAGAGTCCTTCCGGGATAACTGCGGTGGATGCGGATACCCGCCATTTATGGAAGATGATGCGGGTGGGGAAGGTAAGCCCCGATGGCCAGTTCGAACAGGTGTTTGCTTCGAGCGCGCCGCTCCGGCCAAGTCCGTGGCCCGGCTATCGTAGCCGCGATTCATGGCAAGCTTTGCTGGAAGGAAGTCAGCCATGATGACCTGCGGCAAAATTATTCCGCGCCTGATGCTGGGTTTTCTATTGCTCTCGCCATTGCCGCTGGCTGGGCTGGCTTGGCTTTACGTCCAGGCTTTTGAGCGCACCTTGCAGCAGTCCGAACAAGAAAATCTTTCTTCCTTCGCGGACAAAAAGGCGGATCAGATTGACGCCTATATTAATGAGCGTATGGCTGATGTCCGGTTGCTGACGCAATTATTTGTCGCTTTCGACGCACTGCAAGCTCATTCCATTCTATTAGCCAACCAGGAAGACCTCGGTTCGCTACGCTACCGGGCAGAGAACGGTGCTTATAGTCATTTTTTTCGCACCCTGTTTGAGGGTAGTCATTACTACGATTTGTTGCTGACCGATACGGCCGGTAATGTGGTGCTTTCCATTTTGCATGAGTCCGATTTCGGCAGTAATCTCAACACCGGCCCTTATCGCGAGACTGCGCTGGCCAACGCGCATCGGGAAGCTATCGCGCTGCTCGATATCCAAATTACGCAGGCTCATTCCTATGCGCCATCCGCCGGCAAACCGGCCATTTTCATCGTGGCTCCGCTGTTTAAGGCGGGCAAGGTAATCGGTACTCTTGCACTGCAAATGGATTTGGATAAACTCACCGCCGTCACCAGCGATACCACCGGTTTGGGCAAGACAGGCGAAACGGTTTTGGCGCAACTCGACGGTGATGAAGCGCTTTATGTCGGTGCCCTGCGACACATTCCGGATGCGGCCTTCCATTATCGTGTGCCGCTGGATAAGGTAGCCAAACCGATGCAGTCGGCTCTTTCCGGCGGCCATGACCAGGGTATTACTCGTGACTATGCGGATGTGGAGGTCATCGGCGCGTGGCGGTACCTGCCCGCTTTGCGCTGGGGCATGGTGGTGAAGATGGATGCCGTCGAAGCTTTCGCTCCGCTTTACCGCTTACAAACAATCAGCCTGATCGCGCTGGGTTTTTTGTTGCTGGTTGCAGGCATAGTGGCGCTGCTGTTTGGCCGTACCCTGGTCGCCCCGATCCGGCAGCTGATAACCGCCACGGAGCGAATTGCAGGAGGGGATTTGAATCGCCGGGTTCCGCTAGTCGGGTGTGATGAATTTCAGCAACTGGCTGTTTCCTTCAACACCATGGCGGAACATTTACAATTTCATTACACGGATCTTGAACGGCAGGTTGAACAGCGCACAACCGATATCCGGTTGGCTATGGAACAGTTGAATGATGCACAGCATATTGCCCAAGTAGGAAGTTGGGAGCTGAACTTAAGCAACAGTCTATTGATCTGGTCCGATGAAATCTATCATTTGTTCGAAATCGACAAAGATCAATTTGGCGCGACTTATGAGGCGTTTCTCAATGCCATACATCCGGAGGACCGCGATGCCGTTAATGAGGCTTACAGCCGATCTTTGCTGACTCAAGATTCGTACGAAATCACCCATCGTTTGTTAATGCCCGATCGACGGGTTAAGTACGTGACCGAACGGTGCGCATCGTACTTCGATACTGACGGCAAACCGGTTCGCTCGGTGGGTACGGTGCAGGATGTGACCGAACTTAAGCGGACGGAGCTGGCGCTTAAACACCTTAATGAAGAACTCGAACAGCGTGTACAACAGCGCACCGAGCTGTTACTTAAGGCGAAGGAAGAAGCCGATCGAGCCAATAACGCCAAGTCCGAATTTTTATCGCGCATGAGTCACGAACTGCGGACACCGATGAATGCCATTATGGGGTTTGCGCAATTATTGGAGACCGATCGGGAAACCCCGATCACGCTCGATCAGGCTGACAATGTCCGCGAGATCCGCCATGCCGGGCAACACCTGCTGGAGTTGATCAACGAGGTGCTGGATTTGGCGCGTATCGAGACCGGCCGGATCGAGTTATCGCTGGAGCCGGTAGAAGTGCCGTTGCTAATCGGGGAGTGCATGGCATTGCTACAGCCATTGACTTTGGGACGCCGGATCGAACTTAAGCTGAATGACATAGACGGCACCGGTACCGTGCAGGCCGACCGGTTAAGGTTGCGTCAGATTCTGCTTAATCTGTTATCCAATGCTATTAAATATAACCGCGATCGGGGAAACGTCCATATCACCTGCCAACCCGTAGCCGCGGGCCGGATCCGGATTGCGGTGTGCGACAGTGGGCGCGGTATTGCGGTTGATGCCATGACGCGCTTGTTTAAACCTTTCGAGCGTATCGAATCGGCTTATGACGGTATGGAGGGGACCGGCATCGGACTGGCGCTTTCCAAGCGCCTGGTCGAGGCGATGGGTGGAACTATCGGCGTGGAAAGCGTTGTCGGTGTCGGCAGCACTTTTTGGGTGGAGTTGCCCGCGGCTGAGGCAAAAGATTATCTGCCAGCGGATTTTCGTTCCACTGAAGACATGCAGAACACCTATGCTACGGCGCGCACTTTGCTTTATATCGAAGATAACCCGGCCAATCTGCGTTTGATACAAAAAATAATTTCTACGCATACCCGTCTGTTGCTGCTTGATGCCCGTACCGCAGAGCAGGGGCTGGACATTGCGACAGCACATCCCCCCGATCTTATTTTGCTCGACATTAACCTGCCGGGCATGAATGGATTTGAGGCCTTGCGTCATTTACAGGGCAATCCCGTTACTTGCGCTATTCCGGTCATCGCTATCTCCGCCAACGCCATGGAGCGTGATGTAAAAAAAGGCTTGGCCGCCGGTTTCACCGAATATTTGACCAAGCCGCTGGATGTTCCGAAGCTTCTGGCTTTGCTGGACACCTTGCTTAAATAAAAAGAGGTTTACATGTTGCCTGTCGGAGACCAGCTGAATGAAAGATAAGCCAAGTTGTCCTTGTTTCTGTCGATAACGCAGTCGATGTTTTTTATTCAACTCAATCATCAATCACATGCAAGATTTTATTAACATACCTGCCGCTGGGGAGGCGGCAGCGATTCGCACTGAGCAGGTAAGATCGCTTTACGCCAACACGCCAACGGCGGTGGTCGGGAATGTGCTGGTAGCATTGATTCTGGCGACTATGCAGTGGAGTATTGTGGCCCCGCCTGCTGTCATCGGTTGGCTGATGCTGCTGATGGTTACATTGGGCGCACGTATGCTGCTGTTTTTTGCGCATCGTCGCGGCGCGCCGGGCGATGATAGCGTCTGGTTGCAGCGTTTCCGTATCAGTATCGCTGCAATCGGCGTGGTGTGGGGGTTGGCAAGTCTATTGATGTTTCCCCCGCATGATCTTCCGCATCAGGTATTTTTGACTTTTGCGCTTGGGGGGATGGCGTCTGCCGCCATTACTACGCTGTCAATTGACAGGGTCTCCTTACTGGTATTCACCTTGCCTGCGCTGACAGCGGTGATTGTGAGATTGTTACTTGAGGGTACGGAAATCCAGACCGCGATGAGCGTGATGATTACGCTATTTCTGCTGCTCACCGACATGATTTCGCAACTCACCTATCGTACTTTGCGCGAGAATGTGATGCTACGTATTTCCGTCGCCAGCCGCGAGCAGGAACTTCATTCCCTGGTGGACAGTTCGCCGGACAATATCATTCGCTACGATCTGGATTGCCGTGCGGTTTACGTTAACCGTATGATGGAAATGACGGTGGACGTCAAGCCTGAATTGTTGATCGGCAAGACCCCTATGGAAAGCAGATTCGATGGCTGCATAGGCGTAGAGAACTATCAAGCGAAGCTGCAGCAGGTGATCTCTACCGGTGAATTGCAAGATATCGAGGTTCTGGTAGTAGCGCCTAACGGCGATCTGCGTATCCATCATGTCCGTTTTGTTGCCGAACGGGGCAGTGACGGGGAAATTATGGGGGCATTCGCTTTTGGCCGCGACATCACCGAGCAAAAGCAGGCGGATGAGGCGGTGCGCCGTTCGGAGACAAAGTTTCGCACCCTTTACGATATGACCGGCGATGCAATAATGCTACTGGATGATAAAGGCTTTTTCGACTGTAATAAGGCGACTCTGACAATCTTTGGTTATACGACACCGGAAGAGTTCTATTCAAAACATCCCTTCGATTTGTCACCGCCGCTGCAAGCCTGCGGTATCGACTCGATGACGCTGTCCGCCCGCTGGATCGATGCCGCAATCGAGAAGGGTACGCATCGCTTTGAGTGGATGCACAAGCGAGCCGATACCGGCGAGAGTTTCCCTGTCGATGTGTTACTGAGTGCCATGGAACTGGATGGCAAGACGGTTCTCCAGGCGGTTGTTCGCGACATCTCCGAGCGTAAGCAAGCGGAAGCGGATTTGCGTATCGCCGCAATTGCATTAGAGTCTCTGGAAGCCATAGCCATTACCGATGCAAACCAGGTTATTCTGAAGGTCAATCAGGCCTTCACCCGGATCACCGGATATACTGCCGAGGAAGTTATCGGTCAGACTCCGGGGAGCCTGCTTAAATCCGATTGCCAGAGCGCCCAGTTCTATCAGGCGATGTGGAAGAGCCTGAATCGCGACAAGTGCTGGCAGGGAGAGATTTTGAACCGTCGCAAGAATGGCGAGGTTTATCCTCAATGGCTCAGCATTATCGCTGCGACTGTCGAGGGTAAGCAGGTGACTCATTATGTCGCCACGTTTTCAGATATATCGCAGAAAAAACAGGCCGAAGAAACGATTCACAATCTGGCGTTCTATGATCCGCTTACCGATTTGCCCAATCGCCGCCTGATGCAGGACAGGTTACAGCAGGCCTTGGCGTTCAGCGCACGGCACCATAACCACGGCGCAATCCTGTTCATCGATCTGGATAATTTCAAGGAGTTGAACGATACCAAAGGGCATCATATCGGCGATTTGCTGCTGATTGAGATTGCTACCCGGATGCAAGCCTGTGTCCGCGCCGATGATACTGTTTCCCGTCTGGGCGGCGATGAGTTTCTGATCATTCTGGGTGAGCTCAGTGTGGCAGCCGAAGAGGCAGCGGTACAGGCCGAGACTGTCGCCGAGAAAATTCGCGCGGCCATTGATCAACCTTTCGACTTGCAGGGACACGAATACCATAGTTCATCCAGTATCGGCATTAGCTTATTCCTCAACCATGAATTGACGGCGGACGAACTGCTTAAGCGCTCCGACATCGCCATGTATCAAGCCAAGCGATCCGGGCGCAATGCTATCCGCTTTTTCGATCCGGCCACCCATGCCGCGATGGAGATTCGGATAGCGCTTGAAGCGGATCTGCGTCGTGCCTTGCCGGACAACCAGCTCAAGCTTTATTACCAGATGCAGGTCGATAACCTCGGCGCGATTTTTGGCGCCGAAGCGTTGTTGCGGTGGCAGCATCCGGAGCAGGGAATGGTTTCCCCCGCCCAGTTCATCCCTCTGGCTGAGGATACCGGATTGATTGTTCCGATCGGCCTGTGGGTGCTGGAAACCGCATGTAGTCAACTCAAGGCTTGGGAACTCGATCCTGACTTGAGTCATTTGCATTTGGCCGTCAATGTCAGCGCCTGCCAGTTTCACCAGTCCGGCTTCGTCGATCAGGTATCGGCCTTGCTGACAAAGAGCGCCATTGATCCCGATAAGCTCAAGTTGGAACTCACGGAAAGTTTGGTATTGGGCGATATTAACGAGACTATTTTTAAAATGCAGGCGCTCAAGAAGATCGGCGTGCGTTTCTCTATAGACGATTTCGGCACCGGCTATTCATCACTGGCTTATTTAACGCAACTTCCGCTTGATCAGTTGAAAATAGACCAGAGTTTTGTGCGTAATGTGGCCATTAAACCCACCGATGCGGTGATTGTGCAGACTATCATCGGTATGGCCACCAATCTGGGCATTGAAGTTATTGCCGAAGGTGTGGAAACGGAAGAACAGCGGGATTTCCTGGAAAGTAACGGCTGCTTTACTTATCAGGGATTCTTATTCGGTAAGCCTGTGCCGGTAGAGGAATTCGAAAGCGCGTTCATCCAAAAACACGTTTATGTTTCAGGTACGCGGCAAGTTTCAAGCGTTTAACGGGGTGAGTCTGCCGAGTTTTCTGCCTGAGACCGGTTGAACAGCTTACCCACAGAACAACACAAATCGGCGTGGCGGGGATAGCCATGCATCACTTCACACTCAGGAAAATTTTAATGATGGGATATTTACCGTTGGTTTTTGTTAACCGGGTGACGTTGTCAATTATCGTTTGATCCACAATACAATTTCTAATATAAGGCTCACTCCCAAAATAGATGCTATCCACTTTCATCCCGAGTCTCAGTTGCGGCAATGAAATTTCAACAATTGTCGAGGAATGGAGATCCTTATTCCGCGAATTAAGCAGGACTCCTTTCCTCCATCGCTCTGTAGCCACAGCGAGTAGTTTCGATTTAACGAGTGCGTCTTTGAGTTCATCAACGGTTGCGCCTTTGAGCACATTAATGAAAACGTCGACAACATCGGGATCATAACAGCTGTTTTTCCGAATCATTAATTGGCTGAGTGCGGCATCGGCAAACAGTTCTGCACCTGTCATTGAACCATCAAGAAACGCGATATAGTCACTGACCACACTGAGGATGCGCGATCCTAAGGGAATATCGTGTTCAACCAGGCCATCAGGGAAGCCTTGGCCGTCATAGTGTTCGTATTGATGGCGGATTAAAGTAATGGCACCTTTAAACTGCGTCAATCCATGCAATAAAACTTCACCGTCTATCGCGTGCCCTAAATAATGGTATTTTTCGACAGTAGACATTGAATAAAAAGGCTTTATCAGCAACCTATGCGGCAAATTTATCTTGCCGAGCTGTAGCAGCAATCCGGCATAGAGAATATCTACCTTTTCTTCTGCATTCATGTCCAATCCACCCGCAATCAGCAAGGCGTTTTCGGCGATAAATTTGGACTGTCCGTTTTTAATGCCGGGGTGCGTTTCAATGATATGTGAGAGTTTTCTGACGAAATCAATATCCAGTTTTTTCAGACGCATATCTGCATGGTCAAGATGTTGCGTAGCCTTTTTGAACTCTTCGATATATTTATTGATTTTTTCTTCCATTCGCTGAGTTTTTTAAGTGTTTATTTAGCTGCATTTCCATGCAGGAGCGATACATTGCCATGCACGACAAATCTGCCCGGAGCAGGTTTGCATTTACCCGCAGGGTGCATGGCAGGGATAGCCATGCATGAATCATTTCTTGCCCATACGAATTTTAATGACCGGGTTTTTGCCGGTGTTCTCTCTTAATGAGTTGATGTTGTTAATTATTTTTTGATCGACAATGCAATTCTTAATATAAGGCTTGTTCTCAAAATGGACACTTTCTATTTCCATACCGGGTTTCAGTTGCATCCATGAAATTTCCATAACCGGACGCTCCACGATAGTATTTTGTGATCCATTAAATAGTTTGCTGTTCTTCCATGATTTTTTAACCGTAGGGAGTTCCACAACCACATCCTCTTCAATGGATGTGTCTTCCTTGAGCACCTTAATAAAAGTGTCTATAACATCAGGATCGTAATAGCTTTCTTTTCGACTCATTAATTGATTGATCGTGGCGCTGACGGACATGACTTCACCTGTCATTGAACCCTCAAGATAGGCGATATAGTCGCCGACCACATTCAGAATACGGGAGCCCAGGGGGATTTTTTGTTTCGCCAGACCGTCGGGAAAGCCTGAGCCGTCATAACGTTCGTATTGATGCCGGATTAAAATAGATGCGCCTTTTAATTGAGTCAATCCCTTCAATAAAGTTTCACCTTCTACCGCATGTTTTAAATAACGGCGTATGTCGATAAGAGGTATTGAGTAGTAAGGCTCTGCCAGCAAGCTATCCTGCAAACTCATCTTGCCGATTTGTATCAGCAATCCGGCATAAAAAATATTTTGCTTCTCTTCCGTGTTCATGCCCAGTTTGCGCGCAACCAACAAGGCTTTTTCAGCGATATATTTCGACTGTCCGCTTTTAATGCCGGGGCGCATTTCAATAATGCGTGAGAATGCCTTAATGGAATCAATATATTGTTTTTTTAGATTGTTATTTGCCCGGTCGAGATGCTGCATAGTGTTCTTGAGCTGTTCGGTACGCTGCTCGACTTTTTCTTCCAGATGTTCGTTGAGCTCTTTTAATGCGGTATTTTGTTGGAGAACAATGCCGGATAAACGATCCCGTTCCTCGCGCAGATGCTTTTGTTCCAGGGCATTGCGAACCAGTAATTTAAGTTCCTCATCATTCCAGGGCTTATTGCAGTAATTGTAAATACGGCCCTTATTGACGGCATCAATCGTTGATTGAAAATCGGCATAACCGGTCAGTAAAATGCGGATAGTCTCAGGCCATTGCATGAAAACCTGGGCTAAAAATTCCGCACCGCTCATTTCCGGCATACGCATATCGGAAATAATCAGGTCAACGGCATTTTGTCGCAATATCTCCAGCCCTTCTGCACCGCTTGAGGCAAAGTAGGCGGTATACGGTTCATTATGAAATAAGCGTCGCAAGGCTTTAAGCACATTCGCTTCATCATCGACAAACAATATGGCAGCAGATTTGTCAGGCGCGTCGCTAGCCGGGTCAATCAGCATAATAATAGCTCCGGATTTATGTTAATCGGCATGGCTGCTATGTTTCGCATGTTCAAGAATGGCTCCGGCAATAGGCAGGATAATCCGAAAGGTTGTCCCTTGACCTAACTGGCTGGTCATTTGGATTTCCCCCTGGTGTTTTTTGATAATAGTGTAGGAAACCGAAAGTCCTAATCCGGTGCCTTTACCGACCGGCTTGGTAGTAAAAAAGGGATCGAAAATTTTACTTTGGTGCTCAGCGGCTATGCCTTTGCCGGTATCGCTTATTTCCACCCACGCGTAATCGTTTTCCGTTCCGGTGCGTAAGGTGATAGTGCCTTCGTTTTCAATGGCGTGTGCGGCATTGATCAGCAAATTCATGAACACTTGGTTAAGTTGGTGTGGCAGGCATTTTACTTCAGGCAGGTCGCCATAGGCCTTAACAATTTTTGCTTTGTATTTAATTTCATTGTTAACAATATTGAGCGTACTTTCAAGTCCGGCGTGCAAATTAGTCCATTGCCAGTCATCATTGCTATCAAGGTGGGAGAAGTCTTTAAGATCTTGAATGATTTTTTTCACCCGTGTAGCGCCTTCATGCGACTCTTCCAATAAATCGAGTACATCGGTCTTCAGAAACTCCAGATCTATTTTTTGTTTAAAGGCTTTAACTTGTGCAAGTTGGTCGATATTTTCGCTGGTTGCTTCAGACTTTTCGTAAAGCGCAATCAGTGCCAGTAAATTATCGATATAGTTTTTTAAGGAGGTCAGATTGGAATTGATATAACCAATGGGATTGTTGATCTCATGCGCCACGCCGGCAGCCAATTGACCGATGGACGCCATTTTCTCCGATTGCAGCAGATGCGATTGCGCTTCTTGTAATTGAGTATTCAGCAGCAACTGTTGGTTTTTTTCAAATTCCAGGGTTTGATTGGTTTTGATCAGTTCCCGGGTGCGCTTTTTAACTTCTTCTTCCAATTGCAGATTGCTGCGAGCCAGCACCGTTTCGGCTTGCTTTTGCGAGGTAATGTCCATGCCGCAACCCATCAACCCGGCAAAGCTCCCGTTCTTGCGCACTCTGGGGGCTGCTGTTTCATAGATCCAGGTGATTTTGCCGTCGGTGCTCAACAAACGGTATTGAATTTTGAATATACTGCGTTCCTCCGCCGCACGAATATAGGTTTGGGTCACTTTGTCCCGGTCTTCAGGATGAATGGCGTTTAGCCATTGTTCGCGGCTGGGTATGTCGGGTGGTAAATTAAAAGTGACGAACCAAAAGTGATTGCAAAAGATCGGTACATGATTGGCGTTGGTGATCCAGATTAATGCGGAAATATTTTCGGCTAATTCCTTAAAGCGGCTTTCGCTCTCGCGCAAGGCCGAGTACAGATTACTCTGAATGATTTCGCTGTGCTCGTGTTTATCGATGTTGATTTGGGCGGCATCAATGCCGTTGATCAGGCTGAGCGCCATTTTTTTGTCGGTATTGAGGATATGATGGTAAAGCCAATTGACCATATAATCCATCAGGTCCACTGAGATGGCGTTAATATCGGCCTGGACTTCGAGTTGGACCACCATCATTTTTGCTACAAATTCTTTATGTTCAGCGTCATGTATGGCGTGCATCGTTGGATTGAAATTTGCCTCCGACATCAGCTGATCTTCGTGCTGAAAGTGGTACACCGTGTAATCGATCAAGCCGTTTACAATTTTGATGATGGTGTCGCGGTCGGCGCCGATGGCGACAGCTTCGTCTAATTGGTTAGTTAAATCGATAAGATGTTTATGTTGCTTGTCAACGGATTCTATACCTAGCACCAGTTGATTGTTCCAATTCAAAATGGCCATATTGTTTGCAAGAAATTTAAGAAGGGGACTCTATGCATTATGGCACAATCCTTTAATGACATATTTTTTCCTGTTTAATGCAGGGTAAGGATTTGGTCGGCAAACTGTCGTCCGCTGTCAGTACAATGTGCAGCTTGGTCAATTGAAACGTTGAGTATGGTAAGCGCGGTGCAAAGGGGTTCGTGTTCCTCCAGAGCGGATTTATTCGGTTGTTCAGTATTGACGATCAACAAGTTGGCGGTATAGACCAGTAATCCGAGCGACTTGGTTGTAGCGGACTCAGGATAGGTTTCATGTTGTTCAATGGCTTCCTGAATCTCCTGAGGAAAATTCCAGTATTGTGCGGCTTTGCCGCCTATGATCGTATGATTAAAGCCTAATACCTTTTGTTCTTCCTCGATCCCGAATTTTTCAGACATTTTAACCAGTTGGCTGAATTCGTCAGGAAAAAGCATGACAATCACCAAGTCTCCGATGTCATGTAACAATCCGGCTGTGAAGGCAAAATCAGGACTGGTCGATGTACAGTTTGCAAGTTGCCGGGTACATTCGGCAACGGCCATGCTGTGATGCAGGAACAGGTCATGGTTAAAATCTTTATGTTGTGCAGGCAACATTCTTGAAAAACATAGACTCATCAACATGTCTTTGATTCGGTTAATGCCCAGTAACACAATGGCTTCGCGCAAAGAACCTATTTCCCTGGACATGCCGTAGAAAGGCGAATTGGCAATGCGTAAAATCCGAATCACTATTGATGGGTCCTGACCAATCTTATCAACCAGCAGCGTTAAATTTTGCTTGCCGTTAATCTGCTGTAACGCTTCCATAAGCAGTGTCGGCATTGACGGCAAATTCGCCAAACGTGCAAATTTGTTTTTTAGGGCGGGCATTTCAGCTCTCCTTTAATGGCGACAAGACAATAATGATGCCTTTCGATTGGCTGATATCTCCCATTGTGTTTATTAGCACTCGTATGGAAACGCCTTCATTCAAGGTTACGATTTCGTCGTCAAGTTGTACGAGGTCGTCAGGATAGATTTTTTGCAATAATTGTAAAAGCACCTCGGGTAAAGCATCACCCGCCATCAGTCCGAGTAGGCACGTGCCGGGAGGTTGGCCGAATATTTCTTCGGCGCATTTGTTGGAGACAACTATCATATTCTGTTCGTCGATACCAATAATGCCTATCGGTAAATGCTCAAGGATTTCCTGTGAAATTTGCAATAAGTTAATGCTGTGTATAATTTCGTGGGATTTGTCGACTACTTTTTGTTCAAGATTTTGATTCAGTATGGAAAGTTTGTCATTGGCAGAGCGAAGTTCCCGGCTTAAACGCAAATTTTCCTGTTCCATTTCATAGTACTGAAATGCCTCGCGAATGTTATCCCGAAGCAAGTCATCATCCCAGGGTTTAGTTAGAAATTTACAAATCGCACCTTCGTTAATGGCGCTGGTGACTGATTCAAGTTCGGTATAACCGGACAATACAATGCGTAATGTCTTGGGATAAAGTAATTTAACCTTACGTAGAAATTCCACGCCGGTCATGTGCGGCATGCGTTGATCGGAAATGATGACGCCCACTTCGTGCTCCGCCAATAAGGCAAGACCTTCTTCGCCGTTACTGGCGGTCAGGATGCTATAGCCGTCAGGTCGTAAAGTGCGCTTAAGGGCATTAATGATGTTGACTTCATCATCTACCAGCAGAATGGTGCGTGAAATTTGTGATAATTCACTCATGAATGGATCTCTAAAAATTGTATTTCAGCGCCCGCCACTAGTGGAGGGCTTCGAAAAATTCAAAAATCAGGACGTCTTATGCAGAATCACAACGGGTTCCAGGCAGAACGTGGAAACGAATGTATTTATATAAAATCTTGCTGATTTTTGAGCTCTTAGATTTAGACGCAGTCTTGGTATATTAGATTAGCGTCTCGGCAGAGTCGAAAGTGTCAATCATAATAGTCGCTTAGATTAATGATAATTGAACGATCCGGCCGCGCGTTTATCTTGATAATATCAGGCTGTTCTGCTTCCAAGGCATTGAGTATAGCACCTTTTTTCTCCGGTAGAGGAATTGCCTGCCGGTGTGTTACCTGCTGCGTGATCAAGTATGTGATACTGCACCGGTTGATGCCAAGGGTTGCTGGAAAGGGAAGTTAGCGATATCAGCTGTGTGAATGATTGTCGCCATGCTACCGAAAAATCCTACGATGTATGACGAGTTCGGGTGTTTGAGCGCAGCGGATTTCAATCGTTTAGCGGGGGGGTTTCTTGTTGGAGACAGGTGATTTGAGTAAGAGGATTTAGCCTCAAAATTCGTGCCGAATCCTCTTATTTGTTTAGCGAGCCCAATACTTCATGGCTGATTTGGATGGCTATCTTTGGTAACCGTCGCTCATTCCATTGCCCAGAAAAGAACCGGCGGCGGCACCCAGTCCGGTAGCAATAGGATCGCCGCTACCCAGTTCATAGCCGAAAACACTGCCTATCACGCCTCCCGCCAATCCCTGATGGGAGCGTGGATCGGCTGAATACTGTGCCTGCCGCTGATAATAATTAACCTGGGGTTGGGGGTAATAATTAATTTGCGGCGCCGGGTAATAGTTGACCTGCGGTTGCGGGTAATAGTTTATTTGCGGTTGAGGATAATAGTCGCCGTGATGGTGGCCATGATGATGCCCCCAACCGTGACCATGGTGTCCCCAATCGCCATCAGCATAAGAGGGTGGTGAAAACAGGATTACAGCGGCGGTTAATTGAATTAAAAAGAGTAGCTTTTTCATGGGATTTTTCTCTCTAAATTATTGGGTTTGTTGTTAAGCTAACAAAATCAAGCTTGCCGGTTAAACAGATGCGTCATTAAAATCAAATCGGGTTAGCGTCTTCCAGCGACGCCATTGCCGAGATAAGAACCTGCGGCTGCTCCCAGTCCTGTAGCAATAGGGTCGCCGTTACCTATTTCGTAGCCTAAAACGCTACCTACTACACCACCGGCCAAACCTTGGTGAGAACGTGGATCCTGGTAGTTTGAATGCCGGGGCTGCTCTGGATAATACCTCGGCCCTTCGGAATGATGATTGCGGTGTCCTCTGCCGTGACCATGACCTTCTCCCCCAGATGCGCAGGATACAGATGAATAAATAATTGCAAGCATAAACAGTGGGCTTAAAAAGAACGATTTTTTCATGAGTATCTTCCTTAAATAATTGATTTAATATAGGTCTGGATTGAGTCGGCAAAGACGGTTGGCCAGTGATAAACTTTGGATTCATATTATTCGCCTTAACCTTAATGGCCGCTTAACAAATGCAATTGTTTGATGGGTGTTAAAGCCCATTCTCGAATCACAATATCGCCAATTAATTGCCGGAATAATTCCGCTGTGTCGCTTATAATAATAGCTTACTTGAATTAATATTTACCCAATCTTAATGGCATCTTAATAAATGGAACAGTTTATCCCCGGTCAACGCTGGATTAGTAACACCGAGTCTGAACTCGGCTTAGGTCTTATTCTTGATGTAGCGCACAAGCGGGTCACAGTGCTTTTTTTGGCGTGTGACGAAAAGCGTATGTATGCGCAAGATAACGCGCCGTTAACACGCGTCCGGTTTTCGGCAGGCGACGTTATCGAGTCGATTGATGAGTACAAAGTGATCGTCACCGGTTTAACTGAGCAGGATGGCTTGATTACCTATCTAGGTAAGGATGAGGATGGACAGGACGTTCAGCTGGATGAGGTAGAACTGAATCATCATATTCAATTTAACAAGCCCCAGGATCGGTTGTTTATCGGGCAAGTCGACCCTACTGCCTGGTTTTTGCTGCGTTATGAAACCTGGCGCAGATTGCAACAACATCAGCAATCGCCGGTTAAAGGCTTGCTGGGCGGCCGCGCTTCGCTTATTCCTCACCAGTTGTTTATTGCGCATGAATCGGCTAACCGGTCGGCGCCACGCATCATGTTGGCCGATGAAGTGGGTCTGGGTAAAACCATCGAAGCCGGTTTGATTTTGCACCATCGGCTGATTAACGGCTTGAGCAGCCGGGTGTTGATTATCGTGCCGGAAACGTTGTTGCATCAATGGCTGGTGGAAATGCTCCGACGCTTTAATCTGCGTTTTAGTATTTTTGACGAGGCGCGTTGTCTCGATACCTATGCTGAAGACGACATGCTCGCTGAAGCGGAACCGGATGATGACGTTGCCGATAATCCGTTTTTAACCGAGCAATTGATTCTATGCAGTCAGGGCTTCTTTTCCAATTACCCGAGCCGCCAACAACAGGCCATAGCGGCGGGTTGGGATATGGTGATTGTCGACGAAGCCCACCATCTGGAATGGAGCGAACAAGCGCCCAGTCCCGACTACCTGTTTGTCGAACAACTCGGCCGGATTTCCCCCAGCCTGATATTGTTGACGGCAACACCGGAGCAACTAGGCAAGGAAAGTCATTTTGCACGGTTAAGATTGCTCGATCCCGACCGGTTTTACAGTTTCGCGGCTTTTGTGGAAGAAGAGCGCTTGTTCGAGCCGGTGGCGAACGCGGCCAAGTTGTTGCTGGCAGAGGAAGCGTTGAATGAAGCCGCGCAGCAACATTTAACCGTGCTGCTCAAAGATGACAATGTCGACGGCTTGCTGAAAAATCTGAATGATCCTGAACAATCGGCGGCGGCACGCGATGCCTTGATTAAGGTGTTGCTGGATCATCATGGCACCGGGCGGATTTTGTTTAGAAACTCGCGGCAAACCGTGCAGGGTTTTCCCGAGCGGGAACGTTATGGATATGCCTTAACCGGATCGGCTAATGTCGATGATTTGCAACAAGATCCGCGCTACGTATGGCTGGTGGACAAGGTTAAACAGCTGGCCGGTCAAAAAGCCCTGGTGATCTGCAAACAGGCGCAAACCGCGATCGATCTGGAGCAAACCCTGAAAAACCGCGCCGGTATTGCTTCGGCGGTGTTTCACGAAGGCATGAGCATTATCGAGCGCGACCGGGCGGCGGCTTACTTTGCCGACCCTGACAGCGCGGCGCGGCTGTTGATCTGTTCCGAAATCGGCAGTGAAGGCAGGAATTTTCAGTTTGTGCATCATTTGATACTGCTGGATTTGCCGACCAATCCCGATTTATTGCAACAGCGGATAGGCCGTCTTGATCGTATCGGCCAGAAACATATTATCCAGATTCATGTGCCGTATCTGGAGCATACCGAGTGTGCCGTGTTGTACCGTTGGTATGACGAAGGCCTGAATGCATTTGCCTGCAACAGTTCATCAGCCCAGCGGGTTGCCGATTTGTTGCACGATGAGCTGGCGGCGGTTTTGGATAGTAAAAACCCAGCCGATATTGATGCACTTATCGCCCAGACTCAAACACTCAGCGTCGAACTTGAAGCGCAAATGCATAACGGTCGCGATCAATTGCTGGAGTTGAATTCCTGTCGCAAGGAATTGGCCGATGAGCTTATCGAGCAGCTGAATAGCTACGAGAAAGAAGGGGTGCTTTGGCCTTATATGGAAGACGTCTTTGAATGCTACGGCGTGGATACCGAGTTTCATTCGCCCGATTGCTTTATTGTCCGTCCCAGCGACCATTTACGCGTTTCACATTTTCCCGGATTGACTGAAGACGGCTTGACTCTGACCGTTAACCGGCAAATTGCCCTGGCGCGGGAAGACATGCAGTTCATGACCTGGGAACATCCGCTGGTCACTGCGTCGATGGATATGGTGCTGTCCAGTGAGACTGGCAATGCCGCGATCAGCGTGATCAAGCATAGCGATCTTAAAGCCGGGCAGTTTTTTCTGGAATGTCTGTTTATTGTCGAGTGCAGTGCGCCTGCCGAATTGCAAATCGGACGGTTCCTGCCTCATACCCCGATTCGGGTCTTGATCGATCAAAACCAAAAGGATGTAAGCGCGGACATTGATCATCGCGATTTGGTTGAAGTCGGCATCAAGTTTGATAAACATAAAATCATTGCCTTTTTGAACAGCCAGCGTCCGCACCTCATCAATATCTTGAGCGTGGCCGAGCAAAAAGCCAAAACCGATATGCAGCAGTTAGTCGATGAGGCGACCCAAACCATGCTGGAATCGCTAAGCAATGAGATCAAGCGACTGGTCAGGCTGAAAAAAGTCAACCCGACCATCAGGACTGAAGAAATCGAGCAGCTAAAGGATATGACCATGCTGGCGCATGAAAACATCCAGGCCGCGCAGCTAAGACTGGATGCGGTCAGGTTTGTGATTACCAGTTGATTTTTTTCTGTCCACGAAAAGCACGAAAAGCACGAAAAATGGATGGAGTATAGGTACAAAAAGAGCTTTGCCGGATGTGTAAGGCGGTGCTGTGTTTGTGCAACGTCCATAGCAACAGTCGAACGGAATGCTCTATTAAAATATTTTCGTGCTTTTCGTGGACAATATTTCACTTCAGTTACCAGTTGATGTTGAATGCTTATTAAACCCAAATCTACTCAATAAATTATGATAAATATCGGCAAAATAAATAAGCTGAATGTAGTTAAACAACAAGGCGCTGATGTCTACCTTGATGATGGCACCTCTGGAAAAGTGTTGCTGGCGGACAGAAAACTGCCCGCCAACTGTAAGGTCGGCGATAGTCTGGACGTATTTGTTTATGTGGATTCGGAAGGCCATCTGGCCGCCACCGCCAAAAAACCGTTAGCCGAGGTGGGTGATATTGCCTGGCTGAAAGTCGTGTCGCTTAATTATGTGGGGGCGTTTTTGGATTGGGGGCTGCCTAAAGACTTGCTGGTGCCGTTCAGTGAACAATACCATGAGATGGAAGTAGGGCGCTCTTACCTGGTCAAAGTGTTTCTCGACGACAAAAATCGCATCGCCGCGACCACCAAGATTGATAAAGTGCTCAGCGATGAATCGGTCGATTTCGAAGTCGGCCAAAAAGTGTCGCTGATCATCGCCGATCCTTCTGATTTGGGCATCAAAGCGATCATCAACAATAGCCATTGGGGCATGTTATATCAAAACGAATTATATCAGCCGGTCAGGAAAGGCCAGAAACTGGACGGCTACATTAAGCAGATACGGGAAGATCATAAAATCGACCTCAGTCTGCATCAGCCGGGATACGGCAAAGTCGTATCGCTCACTGACAGCATTATAGCCAAGCTGAAAGCCAATAACGGTGAGTTGATGCTAAGCGATAAAAGCCCTCCGGAAGCCATTTATGCAACATTCGGAGTGAGTAAGAAAGTATTTAAACAGGCTATCGGCGCACTGTATAAGCAGCAATTGATCACCATTGATAAAAACGGAATCAAGCTTGTTGGTTGATAATCGTCAGGCACAATACCCCACCTAAGCGAACGCTGTATGGCTAAGATCAGAACCCATTACGACAATTTAAATGTGTCGCGCAATGCACCTGCAAGCGTTATCAAGGCCGCTTACAAAGCACTCTGCCAGAAATATCATCCCGATAAATATATCGGCGGGCATGAAGAAGCGCTTCGGATAATGAAAAGTATCAATAGCGCTTATGCGGTGTTATCCGATTCCGGAAAAAGAGCCGAGCATGATCAATGGATAGACCGGCAAGAAAGGAAACGCGCGACCGATGATGCGCAGCGGATAATGACAATTATTAGCCAAAGCTATGGAGCTCCACCGGTAACGGCCACAAAAAATCCCCCCGCCTACTTTGCAACGATCAATAAACTCAGGGAAAAGGTCAGCTCGGTCGGCAATAAGGTGCGGCTTGGCAGTACCCGGTTATTCAACAAAATAAACGTGGCTCTTTGGGGCAAGGGTGTTGTTGGTATCGCATTGGCGGCAACTATTTGGTATGTAGTTGACTTACAAACAACGACGGCACCGGTTAATCAAGATGTCGCGGACAGGCTGCAAAAAGCCAATCAACTGCTTAAACAGGGCCAAGTGGTCAAAGCGTTGCCGCTTTATTTGCCGCTGGCTGAGCAGGGCAATGTAGATGCGCAGTTTCAAGCAGGCATGATCTACGCGATGGGAAAGGGTATCGCCGAGGATGATAAACAGGCGGCCGGCTGGCTTGGCAAAGCCGCCGGACAGGGGCATAGGGAGGCGCAAACCAAACTCGGCTTTATGTATGCGACCGGAAAAGGCGTGGCGCAAAATTATAATACGGCCGTTGATTGGTTTTACAAAGCTGCCGAACAAGGCGATGTCACTGCGCAATATAATCTGGCCCTGATGTACGCATCAGGGCAGGGGGCTGCGAAGGATAATAGCCTGGCTTTTTCCTGGTACAACAAGGCGGCTGCACAGGGCGATCCCCGCGCCCAATATAAGTTGGGCGATATGTACGCAAATGGCTTGGGAATGGAAAAAAACAACAAGCAGGCGGCCGTTTGGTATCGCAAGGCGGCAAAACAGGGTTTGGCGGAGGCAATCGCCGCTCTAGAAAAAGTGGAAAGTAGTGAGTAGCGGCACGATTCGCCCCCGCTTACTACCTTTCGACTACCCGCTTTTCTTCAAGGTTTGCTTCATCTCCGGCAGCGGCATGCCGATATGATAGCCTTGGGCGTAATTGATGCCCATATCCTTGAGCGCTTCCCAAATTTCCTGATTTTCGACAAATTCGGCAACGGTGAGAATGTCGATGTCCTGGCATAACCGGGACAGGTTATGCACCAACGCGTAATCCACTTTAGAGGTCAGTATGTTGCGTACGAACGCGCCATCAATCTTGACGTATTCAAAACGCAGTTCACGCAAATAATGAAACGAATTATAACCGGTGCCGAAATCGTCCAGGGCAAAGGCAAAGCCTTTGCGGCGCAAATTGGTCAGGAACCGGCGCATGTTGGTCATATCGCCAATCGCATCGCGTTCCAGTAATTCAAAGACAATGCTTTCGGGGGGGAGTTCCAGTTTCTGGCAGAGTTCTTCGGCATAACCTAAAATGCCGCGGCCTTGAATTTCCTGCACCGATAAATTGATAAAAATTTTCGCGTTTGCCTCCGGGCGGTTGGCATCCATGCAAGCGCGTTTAGCGGCAAAAGAGTTGTTGATCATGGCGAGGTCGAGTTCACGCGCCAAGCCGTATTTGTCAATGGTTTCGATAAACATCGCCGCCGAAGTTGTTTCTCCCGTTGGAGATTTAAGTCGGGCCAGCGTTTCAAAAGCAAATAATTCGCCGGATTGGCAATTAACGATCGATTGATAATAGGGGACGATACGCCCTTCCTTTAAGGCTTCGCGCAGGTTTTCCGCATTATCGCGCGTTTCGCGAATACTGACGCGTGTTTCCGTTGCGTCAAAGGTACAGACGCTATCTTTACCCATGTCCTTGGCTTTGTACATAGCGGCATCGACACCCTCCAACAGGGTATCTATGGTTTGCCCATCAATGGGATAGCTGCTCACGCCGATGGAGACGGTTAAATGGAAACGGTTGCCTTGTGACGATGTTATAGCCATTTCCCGTAGCGCACGACTTACATTTTCGGCGACTACCCGCGCGCCTTCGGGGCCTGTTTCAGTCAGGATAATGGCAAACTCATCCCCGCCAATGCGGGCGCACAAATCGCCATTGCGAGTATGCTCAAGCAGGGCGTCGGCGATTGCGCACAGCGCTGTATCGCCGGTGGGGTGCCCGTAGGAGTCGTTAATGTCCTTGAAGTCGTCCAGGTCGAGCATCAAGACACTAAACTCATGTTTATGGCGCTCGGAACGACCGATTTCGTAGTGCAAGATGTCATTAAACTGGCGGCGGTTGTGCAACCCGGTAAGGGGGTCATGCACGGCGTAGTATTCAAGTTCCAACAGCGTACGCGATAACACCTTGCTGGACCCCACCACCATCACCATGACCGCAAGTATCGCGCGGATGACGCTGGCTTCTTGCGCGGATAGGTTGTTTTCGGCGGCGTAAGCGACCCCCAGTAAGCCCGCCAAATTGGGGGAATGATCAGGCACGGGTACACTGATCATGCGAATATTGAGATCTGTTTTGGTTTTGATTTCGGCTCCACAGTGGATATTGAATTCTTCAATATCCAGTGCTGAATCAGCGGGCAAGCCGATACTTTGCAGCATCTGTTGACTCAGTAAGCCGCGCGCCTGTGCGCGCACCTCGTCCGAGCACTGGCCCAGGTAATACAAATAGAGGGATAAGCCATTCGCTTCTGCAAAGGCGATGTAAAAAAAGTTAAACGGGAAAATGGCGTAAAAATCCGCCAGAATTTCTTGCACAAACTCTTTCCATTGCGAGATGTGTTCGTGCGACAGGATGATCCGTTCCAACACCCGGCTTTGCCGTTCCAGTAAGTCTTTTTCAATCAAGACAGAAGACAGCTCAAGCAAGGTTTGATTAAACTCGATCATCAGGTTCTGGATGTGCTGATCGCTCGATGCCCACTGCTGACTGCGTTGCCGGAATAATAAGTCAAGACTTTGATCCAGCCGGGAGCAGGTATCAATGACCTGTGAAATCGTTGGGATCATGGCAATCATGGCGGCAGAGTCGTCGGTAGCCATAGTCGCCATGGCCGCGACTAATTTACTGACAATCTCTTGATGCATGTTATGGTTAAGTTCGGATAAACCTATTGCATAACGTTGGGTGTGAGTTTGATTTTCCAGGATTTCGGCAATCTGGCTGATAATTCTCAAGCGCAAGGCTTCCAGATGAGTGGGCTGCGATAGATAACTCATAATCAGTCCTCAGGCGGAAAGTGCCCGCCAGGTTGCATTATATCAACGCCACATTGCAGGTCTTTGAGCCAGTTTAGAAAATCCTGCACCGCAGCACCCCGGTAAATCGGGCCGTGTTGCGGGGCGATCATCGCAATATCCAGGTCGGCAATGGTGTCCAACCAACAGCGTATTGCCTTGTTAGAGCACATATAGCGGCGGTGAAAGCCCTTGATATAAGGGATGTGAGCGGCAAAATCATCTACAAATGCTTCGTTTTTATCTACGGGCAGCATTGCCGCACCGATGTCGCCGGTGAACAGGATTTTAGAAATCGGGTCATAGACATTAATCTGGCCTTCGGAATGCAAAAAATGCGCGGGTACGATTTTTAATTTAAAACCGGGTGCCGGCTCGCAATCCTTGCCTTCGTTGGGCACCCCGATAAATCGCGTCATGTCTTTTAAACCGTAATGGGGCAAAAAGCGTATCCAGATGCTGGAAACATAGACGGGCGAGTGACACAGTTCCAGCCAGGTTGACAGACCGCCGACTATATCAGGGTCTTGATGAGACAGAAAAATGGCTTTAATTTGCTCCGGCCCTACGTAACGCAACATCTCCGCCAGCACCCGAGGCATCACCCCAAAGCCGCCCGGATCAAGCAATACCCCGTCATTATGATGCGTGATCAGATATTGGTTGGAGCGTACGCCGTCCTCTTCACCCGGTTCACTCTCGTTGAGCAAAATAAAACGGTGATCAACGGATTCAAATAATTTAATGTTGCGCATATTTTCCCTAATCTTCTGGCAGGCTGGAATTTTTATATTTTCCCTAGTTTACTTCAGGTTATTTCAAAAAGTATAGATATAGTCTTTTTTTAATAAATAAGATTGGAGAAGCGTGTATTGCCGACGCAAAACTGATGTTAAAAATAGCCATGAGGCAGGCGATCGGCGACAAGACGGTGTGCCGATTATTTCTCGGCACACCGCGCTACACATGCTCCATGCATTGCTGTCCGTGGGGGGTATTGTTTCTTATCCGTGCAGTCGTTTGCCGGTTTTATTGCCGCTAACCAGAAGCGGTAATGCAAGGATGGCAAGGCACATTAGCCATACCATCAGTTGACAATTGGTTACGGAAAAAACAAAAGCGATGCCAAGTCTCTCGCCGACATTAGGATAAGCAAGGATAAAATCGCGGCTTATCAGGAAGGCTTTGGTTTCCCAGATAACAAGAATCAAGCCTACGACCAGCAAGGCGTAGCCCATTATCTTATCCTGATCGGCCTTGGCCTTAAGGTGTCCAGTCAATCGGTTAATCTCAATTGCCTTTAGCGACCACGGACGTTCAGTCATATAGCTGATGAGCATTAAGCCGAAGATACCTATAACAGGGATGTAAACGGCTACCGTGGGGAAACTGATATAACGCCCATTTATTGCCAGTCCGAAGGTTTTATAAACGGCATAGCCGGCAAACAGCATGCAGAATGTATATATCCAGGCGCCGAATTTTGGATTGGCGGCCTTGTTGGCTAACAGGCCGTAGCCGCGCTGCAATATCAAACCAGCCAGGATGGCGTTTAAGCCCACGATTAACAGGGTCTGAAAACGCTGCCAGTCGCTATAACTGGTGTACCACAGGTTTTCGAGCATGTTGGGCAGCAAAAAAGACAGCAGTTGCGAGAAGGCCAAGAAAAACGCCAGGCGCATTGTGGATAAAACTTTTAACGATTTCCAGCCGAAGGCAACGATGATCAGGAACAGTATCGTTGACGCGATAACGCCGTTAAGCCAATCAGGATTTTCGTAGACCTTGCCGGTTAAAGGGAAAACCTCTTTACGATCAACCGAAAAAAGCCCCCAGTTAGCGCCGACCACGCCTTCAAGTTCGCTTTTCCATGATTGGTTAAAGGCTTCGACAATGTTGTAATCGAAGCCGTTTTTAGTGGCGACTTTAATTAATGCGCGGATGAATTTCGCTTCGTTGACCACGCTCGGCACCGACCAGCCGCGTTGACGACCTTCGCCCGGCCATCCCGATTCGCCGATCAGTATGGGTTTGCCGGGAGCAATGGTGTCGGCCTCCTGCTGAACCTGCTTGAAAATACGTTCGATATGCGCCGGTGCCTGGTCTACGGTGATAGGTTCGTCTTCCCAGTAAGGCAGAATGTGGATGGTAATAAAATCCACTTCTTTGATTAATTCCGGGTATTTCATGTACATGGACCATACATCCGCATAAGAAACCGGTTGTTTAACAGACCGCTTTACTTCCCGTATGTATTCAATCAGCTTCTCCGGTTTCAGGTCGCCGCGCAACAATACTTCGTTGCCGACGATAACCCGCTTGACTACATCGGGGTTTGCGTTGGCGGAACGGATGACTTCGGCGATTTCCGCTTGATTGTCTTCTTTAATATTGCCCAGCCAAGCGCCTTGAATCATCTTCAAACCATGCTTTTGCGCCAAGGAGGGAATGATCTGCATACTGCCTTCCGCACTGGCATAGGTGCGGATAGAGTGGGTTGTTTCACCCATCAAACGCAAGTCAGCGTCAATTTGTTCGGCAGTCGGAAATTTTTCATCCAAGGGGCCTTGGCCTTCCCGAAACGGCGCGAATGATAGGCTGTTGAGTTTTCCTGATGGGACGTCCGGCCCTACATCTTGGGGTAAGTTGATTGACCAGCTCAGCAAGCCGTTGAGCAAAACAACCAATAAAGCGAATGAAGCAATTTTCATAAATAAAAGTAAGTAGGGGTTGTGAGTCGTGAGTGGCGAGTGGCGAGTGGCGAGTGGTGGCTGTGTGATTTTCACTCGCCACTCACTACTTTCTACTCCCCGCTTTTCATCGCTCATCATCTCATAATTACCACTTTTTGAATACGGCCAGCGGTGTTGAGAAGGCTGGCGGAAATCGATTTTTTACCGCTTAAACTACGCAAACCATGAGCAGTTCAGCTAAAATGCGATTCTTTTTGCTTTTGTAATCTTATGGCTAAAGATATTCGTATTGAAAGATGGAGCGGTCCGGCTTTGGAACAATTTATCCCGGAACTGGCACGGCTCAGAATTGAAGTGTTTCGCGACTTCCCGTATTTGTACGACGGGGATATCGATTATGAAAAAAAATATTTACAGACTTATATTAACTGTCCCGAGAGCGTTATTGTCATCGCTTTTGATGGCGATAAAGTGGTCGGGGCATCGACAGCCATCCCGATGAAATATGAAACCGATGAACTGAAAAAGCCGTTTCTCGACCAGGGTTACAATCTTGACGAAGTGTTTTATTGCAGTGAATCGGTGCTGGACAAAAATTATCGCGGCCTGGGTATCGGCGTGCGTTTTTTTGAGGAGAGGGAAGCTCACGCGAAAGAGTTGGGCGGCTTCAAGTATATTTGTTTTTGTTGTGTAGAACGGCCTGTAGATCATCCCAGACGACCGGCCGATTATGTGCCGTTGGATCAATTCTGGAACAAACGCGGCTACGTCAAACATCCTGAGCTTAACACAACCTATATCTGGAAAGATCTGGATGATATTAATGAAACGCCTAAACCCATGACCTTTTGGCTGAAACATGAACGTTAAAATTGCGACCGCCCAATACGACATCAGTTTTCTGGAAAACTGGTCTTCGTATCAAAGCAAAGTTGAACGCTGGGTTGTTGAAGCGGCTGAACAGGATGCGAAAATTCTGCTTTTTCCCGAGTATGCCAGTATGGAGCTGGCCTCGCTATTCGGCGAGGCCGTTTATTCATCGTTAAGCCGGCAGCTGGCCGCCATGCAGTCATTGCTTGATGATTATCTGGACTTGTTCCGTAGCTTGGCTAAAAAATACCAATGCATCATTCAATCGGGTACGTTTCCGGTAAAAACGGATTCAGGCGCTTATCGAAACCGGGCTTACCTGTTTATGCCGGACGGTCAGGTTGATTATCAGGATAAACTGATGATGACCCGTTTTGAAAACGAGCAATGGCTGATTCAAAAAGGTGAGGAATTAAGGTATTTCGATACCGAATACGGAAGAATCGCCATCAACGTTTGCTATGACAGTGAATTTCCGATGCTGGCCAGAAAGCAGGTCGAAGCCGGAGCGAACCTTATTTTAGTGCCCAGTTGCACCGATACGCTTGCCGGTTATCATCGCGTTAAAATAGGTTGTCAGGCAAGAGCCTTGGAAAACCAGTGCTATGTCGCTCAATCCACACTGGTAGGCGATGCGCCGTGGTCTGAAGCCGTGGATGTCAATATCGGCGCGGCGGCTATCTATACGCCTGTGGACCGCGGTTTTCCTGATAACGGCATTCTAGCGGAGGGCAAGCTCAATGCCGTGCAATGGGTCATTGCCGAAGTATCGCTCAGTGCTTGCGGTACAGTTCGGGAACAGGGGCAGGTCTTTAACTATAGAGATTGGCCGTTGCAAAACGTATTTAATGTGTAACCGATAGATCGCGCAATTTCATAGTAACTTATTCACCACGAAGACACGAAGAACACGAAGTTTTTATCTTAGCTAAGCTTCGTGAACTTCGTGTCTTCGCGGTAAAAAAACATCAATTAAAAATTGCTTCAAAAGAATAGCCGTTAAATTCCAGAATTTCTTTCATTCTTTTTAAGGCATCCATTTGAATCTGTCTGACCCGTTCCCGGGTTACGCCCAGCTCTTGAGCAACTTGCTCAAGAGTTGAGCCTTCATAACCGCAAAGTCCATAGCGACGGCAAATGACTTCGCGCTGTTTTTCGGAAAGTTGGAATACCCATTTGGCAATATTGTGTTTAATGCCGTCTTCTTGTATTTTTTCAGCGGGCGACAAGCTCTCGCCATCGGAAATGGACTCGACTAACGGCTTGTCGAAATCCTTGCCGCCCGGCATATCGATGGATGTAACCCGCTCATTGAGTTTGAGCATTTTTTCAACTTTGTTGACCGGTATATCCAGATGCTCCGCTATATCTTCGGCATTGGGTTCATGTTCGAGTAATTGCGACAAATGGCGTTGGGCTTTAAGATAAGTATTCATTTCTTTCACGATATGAATCGGCAAACGAATGGTTCGCGTCTGATTCATAATGGCGCGTTCGATAGTTTGCCTGATCCACCAAGTTGCATAAGTTGAAAATCTAAAACCTCTTTCGGGATCGAATTTTTCAACTGCGTGCATCAAGCCAAGATTGCCTTCCTCAATCAAGTCAAGTAACGGCAAGCCTCTGTTGAGGTAACGGCGGGAGATTTTAACGACCAGGCGTAAATTACTTTCGATCATGATTTTACGGGCAGTCTCATCGCCCAGCAAGGCCCTGGAACCGTAGATTTTTTCCTGGTCCGCGGTCAGTAATTGCGAGCGGGACAGCTCATTTAAATAAACCCGCGTCGCATCCATGCTTTTGTCTTGCCGCGATTCAATGGTAATTATCTCATCAATATCATCGGCTTGCGCTCCATGCCTTGCTCTGCTTCCTGCATTCATGCCGTCGAATACTTCACTGATAGCCGATGTCTGGAGTTCATCGTCGAAAGACAAATCGTCATCAAATAATACACAAACATCATCGTCTAATAGCTCAACCAATTCTGCTTTCATGATAACCTCTACATTGTTCGACCTGAGTCGAAATGGTTTTATTATTTTTCCGGTAAAAAACTAAGTGGATTCACCGGTTTGCCGTTTTTTCTTATTTCAAAATGCAGCGATGTTTTGTTTGATCCTGCTTGCCCAACTTTTGCAATAACCTCACCTTTTTCTACGGTGTATCCTTCGGCAACGAGCAGTCGGCTATTATTTGCATAAGCGCTTAAATACAAATCGTTGTGCTTGATAATCAGCAAATTACCGTAGCCAATCAGGCCTTGTCCGCTATACACAACTTTACCCGCCTCCGCCGCACTTACGTCCTGCCCCATTTCGCCGGCTATATCGATGCCTTTGTTATCGGCTTGAGAAAAAGATTTTAAGACTTTTCCCCTTACCGGCCATTGAAAGTTTAACTTTAACATGTTTCCATTATCAGTTGAAATAATTGGTTTTTTTTGTGGACTACTTCCGTTTTTTTCAGTGATGTTATTAAAAGGTTGGATCTTATAGGGCGGTTTGTAAGTTGGATTGGGTTTATTATTTAATGAAATAGCGGTTTTTTTCTGTGAGCTGATTCTATTTGTTGCAGTGGCAGTTACGAGGTTTTGTTTTGTCTTTGTTGGTGCGCCCGCATCCATGTGGTCGTGGATGGGCGTGATGTTTCCCAAATTCGGGTCGGAGAGCCTTATTTTTTGACCTATTTCTATCGTATAAGGTGGCGCAATCCGGTTCCATTGCGCTAATTGCCGATAATCCAGGTCATAAATCAAGCTTATTGCATATAAAGTGTCGCCTTTTCTTACCTGATGATATTTTGTCTCGTCTTTAGCAACATCGGGATAATTTGTGCTGACAGGGGCATAGTTTGGACTGACAGGGGCACAGCCATTCAATAAAGCCGACAGCATGGCAAGGAAAATAAGCTTTGAAGTAGTGGATGTCATAGCGGGTTATTTTTTTAACAAAAGCTTTTTAGCCAGATTTATTTTTGCGGCCAAATAATCCGATCCACCACGATCGGGATGCATTTTTTGCATCAATTTGCGATGCGCGGCAATAATTTCAGATTCCGATGCGCCCATCTTTAAACCCAATACTTCATAAGCCTCTTCAACCGACATGCCGCCTTTGGCACTGGTTTTATTTTGCCGTTGCGAGGTATTCTGTTTTGCAGCGTTGAAGTCTGACCATAGCCGCTGTAAATAGGGCGAATAACGTAACAATACCGGCATTAAGCGGAATAAGAAGGCGATAACCACCCCCGCCAACGCAAAAAAACCGTTCAAGCGTCCGGTTGCGGTCAAATAAAGCACGATCAGCCCGGTAACGAATAGAAATAAGAGCTTGCTATAACGGGCCAATACGGTCGGCGAGGTTTTTAAAAGCTTACGTATCCCAAAAAATGCGATGATAAATAACAAAATCAGATAAATTCGAATCAAGGTTTACTCCTGAATTAATGATCCGTTCAAGATCGTTCACAAGGCTTCCGCTCCTTGGCAATTGCTCCCGCATTACTCTCTACCCGCTGCATCCCTTGCCTGGATTTGATCGCCATGGAGGGTTGGAAATATCGCAAGACCCAGCAGCAGCCACAGCCATGTAGGCATAGTATTTGGATAAATAATACCTTAGAATATGACATCTTATGATAACAATCTAATAATTTGGTTGATATGCAGAATGCTCAAATTCCGATTTTAGGTTTTGTTGCCGCAAGCGGAACCGGCAAAACTACGTTACTGACCGAATTGATCCCGATTTTAAAACAAAGCGGCTTGCGCATCGGCCTGATCAAACACAGTCATCATGATTTTGAGATTGATCAGCCCGGAAAAGACAGCTTTCGTCTGAGGGAAGCCGGTGCCTCGTCCGTCATGCTGGTATCCCGGTACCGACGCGCGATCATTACCGAATTCACCCCGGAAAAAGAACCCCGCTTGGATGAGCAGTTAAAGCAATTCGATCAATCCGAACTGGACCTGATCCTGGTTGAAGGCTTTAGGGCGGAACAGTTTCCTAAAATTGAATTGCATCGACCCTCGCTTGAAAAACCCTTGCTTTACCCAAACGACCCGGACATCATCGCGATAGCGACAGATGCCGCACTGGAAACGCCGGATTATTTAGCGCAACTTGAACTTAACCGGCCTGAAATGATTGCCGCCTTTATCCAAAACCATGTTATGAACAGCCATGATTGATGCATGCAGCCAGGAATCCAGGCCATTATTGTCTATTGACGACGCGTTGGGCAGAATCAAGACGGCCGTAAACCCTGTAAACGGCACAGAAAAAGCGACGTTAAAAAACGCCTTGGGACGGGTGCTGGCAGAATCGGTTTATTCACCGATCAACATTCCTCATGACCGGAATGCGGCTATGGATGGCTATGCTTTTGCAAGTCGAGACATGGCTGACGGGCAAGCGTTTACGTTAGCTTTGGCCGGAACTTCCTGGGCCGGGCGGCCATTTCAGGGACGGTTGCAAGCCGGCCAATGCGTCAGGATTTTTACCGGCGCGGTGGTACCTGAGCAAGCCGATTCAGTGATCATGCAGGAACATGTGCAGGTTCAGGAACAAACCGTACATTTTCCGGCTGACACACGGGCGCTACAAAATGTCAGGAAAATCGGCGAAGACGTTAAACAAGGCGAGTGCTTAATAGCCCAGCCTAAAAAGCTGACGGCGGTTGATCTGGGTTTGTTGGCCTCAGCCGGTATTGATGAGGTTACCGTTAAGCGTCAGTTAAAAATCGCTCATTTTTCCACCGGCGACGAACTGACCTCATTAGGCCGACCGCTGGAGCCGGGTAAAATCTACGACAGCAACCGCGCTATGCTGGGCGGATTGTTGTCGGATCCGGGCTACAGCGTTGTTGATCTGGGTGTCATCCCCGACAACAAACAGTTGCTTGAAGACCGCTTTATCGAAGCGTCCCTGAGCTATGATGTGATCATAACCACCGGCGGCGCTTCGGTCGGTGAAGCCGATTATGTCAAAGAAATCCTGCAAAGCTGCGGTGAAGTCAATTTCTGGAAAATTGCGATAAAACCCGGTAAACCGCTGGCTTTCGGCAAAATAGGGCAGTGTCATTTTTTCGGGTTGCCCGGCAATCCGGTAGCCGTCGTCGTGACTTTTCAGCAGATTGTAGCGCCCGCGCTAAGGCAGCTTTCCGGCGCACCGTCTGTCAAACCGTTAAGGTTTACTGCGACTTGCACCTCGGCATTGAAAAAATCTCCCGGACGGCAGGAATATCAGCGCGGCATCCTCAGTCAAGATGAAAACGGCGAGTTCTTTGTCGCTTCAGCGGGTCAGCAAGGCTCGCACATCCTCAGCTCCATGAGCCGGAGCGGCTGCTACATCGTCTTGCCGGAAGCGTGCAAGGGCGTACAAGCCGGTGACAGGGTAACGGTTGAACCGTTTAGTTTGCTGATATAGCGGGTTGCAAGCTGACGGGACTGTGAAGGTATCATTTAAATCAGGTTAAAAGCGTTATTCACCACGAAGGCACGAAGAACACGAAGTTTTCAGGTATTTTTCTTCGTGCCTTCGTGGTTATACGGGTGTTGGTACGTTCACAGTCTCTGATGTCCTGAAACACGGATTTTCCGGCATCGCGCCCGCCATGGTCGGGTCCGTAACGAAGCTCAAACAAATTATAAAAATGGGCGCATTCGAGTAACGCAAAGCGTTCGCTCTTCATCAATTCCTGAATGAGCTTGGGCTTATATATCAGGCCTTTTTAACAAACTCTGATTTAAGTTTCATTGCGCCAATACCTTCGATTCTGCAATCAATATCATGGTCGCCGTCGACCAGACGGATGATTTTGACTCGAGTGCCGACTTTGACCACCGACGATGAGCCCTTGACTTTAAGATCCTTGATTACAGTGACGGTATCGCCGTCTTGCAACACGTTGCCGTTTGCATCTTTAACGATACGGACATCGGAGCTATCTTCGGCTGTCCCATCTTTTGGCCATTCGTGTGCGCATTCAGGGCAGACATACATCATATCGTCTTCGTAGGTAAATTCTGAGCCGCATGCGGGACATTTGGGGAGACTATTCATTGCTTTCCTTAATGTAGAGTTGTTTCAACCTTGTGGAATACAAGGCGTATTGAGGCGACATAATGCCAGATTTAGGCGTTTATTTCCATTTCACGAGGGATTATGTCTATTCGGGACGTGCAGATTCAGGCCATTATGGGTGAAAGCGGCGGTATGCGAAGAGGGCAGTCGGCGATTTTAGATAATGCTTATTTCATTCCGCCAAAAACTAAACAACCACAGGCTTTTGCAGCGCCGGTTTCAATTTTGTAACAAGATCCACTAATCCACCCGCTCGACTTTAACCAAAATATGCATCTGGCTTTTGTCGCTTTGGCGCGTATTAACCAGTGCGCTGTTTGTACTGCTGCTACTGCTTTCGCCAGCGCCCCCAAGTTCCACCCATTCGCCAAGATTAACCCTGATTGTTGATTGCGCATCCCGGGTCTCGATCTGTCCCCGTCCGTTCATTTTGTCCGACCAGGGCGATACGCTCAGAATGACTTGTTGTCCGGCCAGTCTGGGTATTACCGCAAAACCGGTGGTCGCTTCAGTATATTCGGTCGTCGTGGGGTAACCGTAACCGGAAAAATTTTGTCTCGGGTAAACATTGCCCGCTTTAATCTGGGCCGGGACGCCTTCCATGGTTCGAACGGTCTGGGTGTTTTCGTCGGCGCCTTTATCTTGAGTCTGATACAAATGACCGATGATCCTGCCGCCGGATCTTGATGGGTCATTGACCGGGATATTCAGTTGAGCCCTGGCGGCCGCGTTAAGTTCATCGGCGGTAGTCTGCCTGCTCTGAATGACCGTGATGAGCAGATTGCTTTGGCGTACATCCAGTTGATTGATAATAGCCTTGATTTCAGCCAGCTTGTCGGGCGTAGTTTTGACCAGCAGATTGGAACCGTTATCAACCAGTTGGGCGGTATCCCCAAGCAATGGAGCCAGCAACGGCACTATCTCGAACGCCGGTCGATTGGTTAAGGGAATTACTTCGATAACTGTTTCCGCGGCAACAGCGCCGCTGCCAAGCAGGGTTACGAAAATCAAGGCTAAAAGTTTTTTCAAGGCGGATGCTCCGGTGCAGTAACCATTAATCGCTATGGTATAACGATGTGTGTGCCATCTGAAATTCTTTTTCGTGATACCGGCCGGATGATTTGATGCCTGCTTCCGGCAGCCGATTTTTCCATGGCCAAGCCGGATCGATTACCTGGGAAACAGTGGTGAGGGAAAAATCACAATCAATCGTCCACCCTGTGTTGGAGCAATTTAGTTCCGAACGGGTATTGAGTTTTCAAATATATTGGGGACGGTTATGAATGAATCACAACGTATCGAAGCGGCGAAAACCGGCGACGCTAATCGGCGGCAAGCCGGACAATTGTTGATATGAATGCGCAACTATCGGTCTCAACCAACGTCGTCTGGCACCGCGCCACCGTAACCCGCGCCCGGCGTGAAACGCAAAACGGCCATTGCGGCGCGATCTTATGGTTCACCGGATTATCCGGGTCGGGCAAATCGACACTGGCTCATGCCGTCGAAGAAGCGCTGCACCATCGGGGCTGTCGCACCTTCGTGCTGGATGGCGACAATGTCCGCCACGGCTTGTGCGGCGACCTGGGCTTTTCGGCGCAAGACCGCCAGGAAAACATTCGTCGCATCGGTGAAATGGCCAAGATTTTTATGGAAGCGGGCGTCATTGTGCTGACCGCCTTCATATCGCCCTATCGTGCAGACCGCGAACGGGTGCGCGGCATAGTGGAGCGCGGCGACTTTATCGAAATTTATTGCGACACACCGATCGAAATTTGCGAGTCGCGCGACGTAAAAGGCCTTTATAAAAAAGCTCGGGCCGGACAATTAGCGGAATTTACCGGCATCACCTCACCTTACGAAATACCCGAAAATTGCGAACTCACCGTGGATACCGGAACAACAGCGCTGGACGCCTGTGTACGACAGGTTATCGATGAAATGACGCAACATGGCATTATTGCCACTGCAAATTCCAACCGGGAACGCGGCAGAAAAGCGTAAGCCTAAAAACTGCAATCGGCTCACGAATAGGCAAATGAGGAAAAAATTACCGCCAGTCGTCTGCTCTGTGTTGAGGTAATTTAATCCCGGTTCGGCGATGTCATGAGTTTCTTCAGTATTTTTAACATTATTGAGTTTTCCACCTGGTTATAGGAAATGATTTATGAATGAAGCGCAGCTGATCGAAGCCGTGAAAGCGGGCGACATTAATCGGGTGCAAGCCTTGATTGATGATGGCGAGGATGTGGAGCAAAAGGACAATTACGGTTGGACGGCATTGAACTGGGCAGCCGGTCATGGCTATTTGGCTATTGTTCAGCTTTTACACAAAGCTGGAGCCAATGCAGTCAATAGCGGCCGCGATCTCAGAACGCCTTATCAAATCGCCTTGGCGGCCGCACAGGTGGAAGTTGCAAGCCTGCTGCAACAGGTGGAGCAAGACAGCGGCATTGGGTCGGAAAGACCTGTTCGTCCGTATTGCAAAGCCTACCCGGCCAAAGTGTTCGATCAATTTTCCAGTTGGCGGCCAACGCTGGCGGACGACGCCGTGGTCTATCTGCATCAGGATTTTAGCGTTACCGCGTCGATGTGGCATGGGGAGGATGTGGTGTTTGACCTCGTTTCGGAAGACTGGCGAAATTATTGCCGGGATCGGCTGGGTTTTCATGTGCCGACCGATTTGGAACTTGCCGCTGATTATCGGCAACGCAGGCCGGAATAAGGCTGTCCTGCGCTTGTCGAAGGGCATAGCGCGAGGCGGCTTTTCCGGCGATTCCCGATGGTGTTTTGCAGGAACCTCCCGTTTTCGCTGTCGCTCAAACGGGTTTATTACGGCCTACAGGGCGGCAATTCAACAGACGACTCATTCAAAGAGAGTAGGGCGAATATGTTAAACAAACAACACAGTTTTGACGGCGTAGATGAGGATGCATCATTCAGCAACGCCGGATCCCTGATTGAGTTATTGCAGTTGCGGGCGGAGCGGCAAACGCATCGCACCGCCTATACGTTCCTGGAAAACGGCGAACAACCCATTCAGTCGATGACTTACGGCGAGCTGGACTTGCAGGCCAGACAGCTGGCCGCGCAGTTGCAGACGCTGGGCTTGCAGGGCGAGCGCGCTATTTTGCTGTATCCGCCGGAATTGGACTATATCGTGGCGTTTTTCGCCTGCCTTTACGGCGGACTGATTGCAGTACCCGCGTATCCGCCGAGCAACGGCCGACACATGCCGCGGTTGCAGGCGATCATCGATGACAGTCAGGCGGCGGTGATACTCAGCACGCAAAGCGTCGCCGATACGGTGCGCCAGTTTGCAGTCGACAGTGCCGGTTTGTTAGATAAACGATGGCTGATTACCGACAATCTTGCCGCCGTCGACGCAAGCGCCTGGCGCTTGCCGACCTTGCACGACCATGATCCGGCTTTTTTGCAATACACCTCGGGTTCCACCGGCAACGCCAAGGGCGTAATAATCAACCACGGCAATTTGATGGCGAATCAGCAGCTGATCAAGCGGCGCTTCGGCCACAATGCCCAGTCGACGGTGGTCGGCTGGTTGCCTCTGTACCATGACATGGGCTTGATCGGCAACGTCATGCAGCCTTTGTATTGCGGGGCCAGCGCCATTTTAATGTCGCCGATGGCGTTCCTTGAAAAACCCGTCCGCTGGCTGCAAGCCATCAGCGATTACCGCGCCCATACCAGCGGCGGGCCGAATTTTGCGTTCGAGTTGTGCGCACGGAAAATAACCGCCGATGAAAAAGCGGGGCTGGATCTTGGCAGCTGGCGTCTGGCTTTCAATGGCGCAGAACCGATTAGCCCCGACACGATGAACCGATTTGCTGCCGCTTTCGCAGCCTGCGGATTCAGCCGTAAAGCTTTTTATCCCTGTTACGGTTTGGCGGAAGCAACCTTGCTGGCGACCGGCGGCGATAAAAATGCCGAGCCTACGGTGGCGGCTTTTTATAAGGCCGGTCTGGAACAAGGCAAGGTGCATCCGGCCACCAGCGGCGATGACGAGACCCGCCGGCTGGTCGGCTGCGGCGGCATCGATGTTGATGCCGGGCAACGGATTCGTATCGTCGACCCCGAAACCGGCGAGCCGTGCAAAGCCGATCGAATCGGCGAGATTCAACTCGGCGGCCCCAGCATCAGTCAAGGTTATTGGCAAAATGCGGCGGCCACCGGGCAGGCGTTTATCGGCGCTGCAACCGATCAAAACCGCTGGCTGCGCACCGGCGATTTGGGCTTTATCGAGGGCGGCGAATTGTTCGTTTCAGGACGGCTGAAGGATCTGATCATCATCCGCGGCCGCAATTACTACCCTCACGACCTGGAATATGCAACCGAAGCGGCGACCGATGCGCTAAACCCCGGTTGTGCGGCCGCCTTTGCGGTGAACGGAAACGACGGCGAAAAGCTGGTTGTGTTGGCCGAACTGAAACGCAACCGGTTAAGACAGCTCGACTACCGGGCCGAGTTTGCGGCAATACGCAGCAGGCTGGTCGAGGAATGCGGCATACAGGCCGATACCGTGATGCTGTTGAAACCGGGAGCGATCTTGAAAACCAGCAGCGGCAAAATCAGGCGTTCGGCTTGTCGGCAGGCCTTCGAGCAGCAGCAACTTAAGGTTGTTGCCGTCGATGAGCTGAACGGCGGAGGTAGCGTAGAACCCGACACGGCTAAACCGGCGCAAAGCGTGGAGCCGACTTTATTGAGGCAGGTATTGCTGTCGATTGTCGATGCGGAGGGCGCTCGTTTACTGGCGCAAGTTCTGGTTGAAAAGGCGGCGGCTTTGTCCGGCTTGGCGGTCGAGGCTGTCGATATAGCGCAATCGCTGCCAAGTCTTGGCATGGACTCGCTGAAAGCCGTGGAGCTGAAATACGTTATCGACGAGTTACTGGCTATCGATTTGCCGGTGGCGCAGCTGCTCGGCAACCATTCCCTGGCTAGGTGCGCCGAACAGGCTTTAACGTTGGCGAAATCCGGCCAAGCGCAAATCGCCCCGGTGGCGGTTGAAGACAACGATGAGCAGCCGTTATCATTCGGGCAGCAGGCGCTGTGGACCGTCAACCGTATAGAAACCGACAGCTCGCTATATAACATGCCGGTTGCCATGCATGTCCGCGGCAAGCTGGATAAGTCGGCATTAAACGGCGCACTGGCCGCGCTGTTCGAACGCCATGCGCAATTACGCAGCGGCTTCCGGCTTAACCGGCAGACCCAAACGGTGCGTATCCCGCTGGCCCAGCCCCAGTATCGATTGGTCAGCGTGACTTACTACGACGAGCGGCAACGCAGAGAAGCTATCGCCGCTTTCGTGCGAAAACCGTTCGATTTAGAGCAAGGTCCGTTACTGAAAGCCGCCTTGTTCAGCGGTGCCGACGACGATCATGTGCTGGTATTTTGCGCACATCATATCGTCGTCGATTTCCGCTCGTTGTCGATTCTGCTGGAAGAGTTCAAGACGTATTATCCCGGGCAGGCTCCGGATTTTCCGGAGCCTGCGGCGAGTTATGCCGATTATGTCGCCTGGCAATCGGCGTATTTGGCCGACCGGCGCGCCGAACAGGATTGGCAATACTGGCAACGACAGTTGTCCGGCGATCTGCCGAAACTGGCGCTGCCTGGAGAACGGAAAACAGCCTGTTCGTCGTCATGCCGGGGACAAGCGGAAACGCTGACTATCGCACCGGATATCCTGCAAAAACTCAAGCTATTGGCCGCCGAGCAGCACACGACCTTGTATACGCTGTTGCTGACCGTGTTCAAAACCCTGCTTTACCGCTACAGCGGCCAGCAGGACATCATCGTCGGCTCGCCGACGCTGGGCAGGCCGAAGCGGGAATTTGCCGATACCGTCGGTTATTTCGTCAACCCGGTGGCGCTGCGATCGCACCCCACTGCCGAGCAGCGTTTTAGCGATTATCTGGCCGAAGTCAACGCGACCGTGCTGGATGCGCTGGCGCATCAGCATTATCCGTTTTCGTTGCTGGTGGAAAAGTTGCAGCCCGAGCGGGAGCAGGGAGCGTCGGCGTTTTACCGCGCCTGGTTCGGGTTACAGAGCGGCGGCGCATCCGACACTGCCGAACTGGCTTTGGGTATGCCGGGCATCGCGCTGGATTGGGCAGGGCTGTCGGTCGAAAGCTATGCGCTGGAGGACGTCGCCGTACAATTCGATATGACCTTGCTGATGGCGGAGACCCAGCAGGGCCTGGCCGCTTCGTTCCAGTACCGCAGCGAGCTGTTGTCCCGCACCACAGTGTTAAGATTTATAGCCCATTTCCAATGCCTGCTGCACGGCATGCTTGCCAATCCCGACAGCCGCTTGTCGGAACTGCCGCTGTTGACAGCGCCCGAGCGCAAACAGTTGGCGGAATGGAACGCAACCGGTATCGATTATCCGCACAGCAACACGATACACAGTGTTTTCGAAGCCGTTGCCCGGCAGCACCCGGACGCCGTCGCGCTGGTTTACCGGCAGCGGCGTCTTAGCTATGCCGAACTGAATGCCCAGGCCAACCGTCTGGCGCAGTGTCTACTGGCGCAGGGCGCGGGGCCGGAAAGACGCGTTGCCTTGTGCATTTCGCGCTGCCCGGAACTGGTGGTGGGGATCTTGGCGATACTCAAAGCCGGTGCGGTGTATGTACCGGTCGACCCCGCTTATCCAAAGGATAGGCAAGCTTATTTGATGCAGGATGCCGGTTGCAGATGGCTGTTGACCGATACCGCGTTGTTGCCCGGTCTCGACTGCGGCACGATGGCGACGTTGTGTGTGGACGATATGGACGCTTACGGCAATTGCAGCAACGACAACCCGGAAATACCGCTGCATGCCGACCATGCGGCCTATGTCATTTACACCTCGGGTTCGACCGGCAAGCCCAAAGGCGTGGTGGTCAGTCACGGCAACCTGATGCACTCGACCTGGGCCAGAAATGTCTATTACCAGGAGCCGGTCGGCTGTTATCTGCTGCTGTCGTCATTCGCGTTCGACAGTTCGGTGGCGGGGATTTTCTGGACGCTGAGCCAGGGCGGCTGTTTGTGTTTGCCGGAGGAGAACCAGGTTAAGGACCCGGCCGCTCTGGGCGCACTGATCGAATACCGGCAGGTAACGCATCTGCTGGCGCTGCCGTCGCTTTACGAACTGCTGCTGGAGCATGCGCCGACGGTCGCGCTGAAAACCTTGAACACCGTTGTCGTTGCCGGGGAAGCCTGCGCTAACCCGCTCACCGAACTGCATTTCAAACGCCTGCCGGATACGGCTTTGTTTAACGAATACGGCCCGACCGAAGCCACGGTGTGGAGCAGCGTTTACGCGGTTACGCAGCCGCAAGGCGAGGCCAACGTGCCGATAGGCAAGCCGATCGGCAATATGCGTGTCTATGTAGTGGACGATACGTTGCAACTGCTGCCGGTCGGCGTCGCCGGGGAATTGCTGGTCGGCGGAGAAGGCATCAGTCGCGGTTATCTCGATCAAGCCGGTCTGACGGCGGAAAGGTTCATCCCCGACCCGTTCGGCGCGACAGGGGGCAGGCTGTATAAAACCGGCGACCGGGCGCGTTATCTGGCCGACGGCAATATCGAATTTTTAGGTCGTCTCGATCAGCAGGTCAAAATCAGGGGTTACCGGATAGAGCTGGGCGAAATCGAAGCCTGTCTGCTGCGGCATCCGTCGATAAAAGCGGCGGCGGTAGCCGTTTGCGAGGATATGCCGGGCAATAAACGCCTGACCGCTTACCTGGTCGGGGAGTCCGGGAATACGACGGATACCGAAGATGTAAAAGCGCATATCAGACACTGTTTGCCGGAGTACATGCTGCCCAAGGCCTGGCTATGGCTGGACGCGATGCCGTTGAACGCGAACGGCAAACTGGATCGCAACGCATTGCCCACGTCGTCAACCCAAACCGACAACACAGTGTCGTACGTTGCTCCGCGCGATGAGGCGGAACAAGCGGTGGCCGACATTTGGCGGGAAGTGCTGGGCGTTCAGCAATTGAGCATTCATGACGACTTTTTCGAGCTGGGCGGTCATTCATTGTCCGGCGTGCAGGTGACCGCAAAAGTGCAGGAGCTGTTCAATATCGAGGTGCCGGTCAATATTTTGTTCGAGGCCGCGACCATCGCCAAGTTTGTCGACCGGATGGCGGAGTATCAGGCGACGGAGGCTTTTGAGATTGCGGAATGAACAATACGTATAAACCGGGAAAAATCGATTTGTCCACGAAAAGCACGAGACTTATTCCCAAAGCCGGACGGGGCATGTTGCCCCGTTCGAAACGTTTGGCGGCTGTTACGTGTTGCCGCATAGCGTAGAGATTGAAGAAACGTTAGGGACGGGGTTACAAACCCCGTCCCGCCTGTTAAGAACGCTGCCAGTTAGACCTTCCAGGTTTTTAAAACCTGGAAGGTCTGCCTATCGGCATGTTTCCCGCCTAACGCCAGGCAAGAGACTGCCGGAATGACGATCTATCGCAGACACTTGTGTATAACGATGAGAGCTGGAGCTTGGGAACTAGCACATAACTGGAGAACAACATCATGAACGATAAAACCCTGTACCGCCTGGCCGACTCGGCAGCGGTAGAGGCGCTGGTCGATAACTGGGCGGCATCGACCGTTACAGCTTCCAGGACTTGCCGCCGCATATCGATTATGTGCTGATCACCCATGTCCATCACGATCACTACGTATTTGAAACATTGCTGCGGCTTCGGCACAAAATCGGTTGTCTGGTGGTGCCGAAAAGCTCGGGCATTTTCTACGGGGACATTTCGATGAAACTGCTGGCCCGCGAGCTGGGTTTTAGCCATGTGATCGAAGTCGATCCGCTGGATACGATTGCGTTTCCCGGTGGCGCAATTATCGCCGCGCCGTTTCTTGGCGAGCATAACGACCTGCCGTTTGCCAAAAGCGCCTACCTGATCAGCGCCGGTGAGCAGCGCCTATTGTTTGCCGCCGATTCCAACTGCCTGGACCGGCGCATGTACGAGAACCTGTGCGCCGAGTACGGCCCTATCCAGACCGTATTTTTGGGCATGGAGTGCATAGGCGCGCCGTTGTCCTGGGTGTATGGGCCGCTGCTGCCGAAGTTGCCGGAGCGCAAGCATTGCCAGACGAGGCGTTCGAAGGGCAGCGATGCCGATGCGGCTTTGAGCCTGCTGGACGCGGTGCAATCCGAGCGGGTTTATATCTATGCGATCGGCCGGGAACCCTGGCTGCAATATTTCATGGCCTTGGAGCCGGAAGATGATGACGCCTATATCAGGGAAATCGGTAAGGTGTTGGAGGCCTGTCAAAGCAGAGGTTTTGCCGATGCCAGGCGGCTGTATGGCAAGGATGATATTCATTTGGGCGATTGATTCTAAAAACGACGATTTGTCCACGAAAAGCACGAAAGATACGAAAGATACGAAAGACAAGACATTTCTCGTTCCTACTTGGCGCTCGTCCTTATACACAAGTCTATCGAAGAGCGTCATTTCGGTATGAACGCTGGAATGGCGGACTCGGATGTAGGCCGGAATAAGGCCATCCAAGCGCGTAGCGCGAGGTGGCGTTTCCGGCGAGTTCGGGAGGTATTTGCCGGAAAAGCTTCCGCTCCTGCTCACGCCCCTTACCTACATAATCCACAGGGATGTGGTGAATGCAGATATTGCAGGAGCAAATATCTGTCCATGTAGGCAACGCCAGTTCTCGCTGTCACTCGAACCGGCTTATTCCGGCCTACGTCGAGATGTGTATAACGATGAGCGCGGCATGGGGGAACGAGCGAAATACGAGGCGCAGCACATGGGAACGAGGGTAAATAAATCATGACCGACACAACAACACAAGTCGAACACCAACAAGCTAATCGCACACAGCTGATTGCCAGACTCAGAAAAACCGATACCCCGGCCGACGGCGTTATTGCCAAACGCAACGGCGACCAACCGTCGCCCTTATCGTATTCTCAGGAGCGCTTGTGGATCATGTCGCAGCTGGAGCCGGACAACCCGATCTACAATGTCGCCGGTGCCGTGCAGTTCGACGGCTTGCTGAACGCGCAAGCTTTGCAGCACAGTCTGGACGAGGTGGTCAGACGCCATGAAATCCTGCGCAGCCGTTTTACCGCAGAGGGCCAGCAGGTGGAACCGGGCGGCGGATTACCGCTGACCCGCCTGGATCTCGTCCGCTTCAATCAGGATAGTGCGATGGCGCAGTTCCAACATTGCGCCGACGCTTTTATTCGCCGCCCGTTCCTGCTTGCCGAACAGCCGCCGCTACGCGCGCTGCTGGCCGTATTGGGCGAGCGTCGGCATATCTTGCTGTTGACTTTGCATCACATCGTCTCGGACCGCTGGTCGGTAGGTGTGCTGATGCAGGAAGTCGCCGCATTGTACGGCGCATACAGCCAAGGCAAGCCGTCGGCCTTGCCGGAGCTGCCGATTCAATACGGCGATTATTGCGTCTGGCAACGCGGGCAGCAGGAAAAAGGGGCCAAGCATCTGGATTACTGGCGGCAAAAGCTGACAGGCGCGCCGCCGTTGCTCGCGTTGCCGACCGACCGGCCGAGACCGCCGACGCCCAGCTACCGCGGCGACATGCACCATTTCGAACTTTCCGCCGAGCTGAGCCGCGCGCTGCAACAACTGGGCAAACAATACAAGGTCACGCTGTTCATGGTGATGGCCGCCGCGTTCAACGCGCTGCTGTACCGTTATACCGGCAGCAAGGATATTTGCATCGGTTATCCGGCGGCCGGGCGCAGCCAAAGCCGGACGGCGGCTTTGATAGGCTTTTTTGTCAACACGCTGGTGCTGCGTTGCCAAGTCGAGGCCGAGCTGCCGTTTTCGGCGCTGCTGTTGCAACTGCGCGGACAGGCCTTGCGGGATCAGGATCATCAGGGGCTGTCCTTCGGTCAATTGCTGGAAGCGCTGAATCCGGTTCGCAATACCAGTCATGCGCCTTTGTTCCAGGTGATGCTGGCGGTGCAGAACGTGCCGATGCCTGATTTTCGGATGCAGGATGTCTTGGCCGTGCCGCTGAGGATGGATAGCCGGGTAGCCCAATTCGACCTGAGCCTGTTTGTCGATGAGCGCGACGGCAAGCTGCTGGGGAGTTTCGAATACAGTACCGATTTATTCGACGCGGGGACTATCGAAAGAATGGTCGTGCATCTGCAAATACTGCTGGCAGGCGCGGTCGGCAACCCCGAACTGCCGTTGAGCCAATTACCGCTGCTGCCTGAAGCGGAAACCAGACAGTTGCTTGATGACTGGAGCGGCGTAGGGCGCGCCGTGCGCGCCTTGGCTTCGACAGCGCGTTTTACAGAGGATGCCCTTTTGATTCGTCAGGCTCCGAAGCACCCTACGGATGGCTTATTAATTCACCGGCTTTTTGAACAGCAGGCGCAACTGACGCCGGATAAAACGGCACTGGTTTTCGCCGATCAACGCATCAGTTACGGCGAACTTAACAGCCGTGCGGCATTATGGGCCGAACGGCTGCTGGACTTGGGTATCGGCCCCGAATGCCGGGTTGGCGTCTGCGCCGAGCGTTCCGTAGAGTTGATTGTCGGCTTGCTGGCCGTGCTCAAGGCCGGGGCCGCTTACGTTCCGTTGGACCCGAGCTATCCCGAAGACCGGCTGGATTTTATGCTAAGCGATGCCGGTATCGAGTTGTTACTGACCCAAAGCGCATTAGTCGATAAGTTTAAGCATCGCGCCATCGAGATGCTTTGCCTGAATAACGATTCAGCCGAAGGCCAGGCAAAGCGTACAGCTTCCCGCTCGCTATCGCCGGACAATACCGCCTACATCATTTATACCTCGGGTTCCACCGGGCAGCCTAAAGGCGTCGCGGTCAGCCACGGAAATCTGTTGCACTCGACACTGGCCAGGACGAATTATTACCGCGAACCGCTGGGCTGCTTTTTGCTGCTGTCCTCGTTTGCCTTCGACAGTTCGGTTGCCGGAATATTCTGGACGCTAAGCCAAGGCGGATGTTTGTGCCTGCCGCAACAGGAGGACTTGACCGATCCCGCCGCCCTGGCTGGACTGATCAAGCAACACGAGGTCACGCATCTGCTGGCCCTGCCTTCGTTTTATACGGCCATTATCAATGACGGGAATCTTCCAAAGTTAAATACCCTGCAAGCGGTTATCGTCGCAGGGGAGGCCTGTCCGGGCGACATCGCCGCGGAGCATCGCCGCAAGCTGCCGGAGGTTCGGTTTTACAACGAATACGGCCCTACGGAAGGCACGGTTTGGAGCAGCGTTTATCGCAGCATAACAGCTGACACCGGCGTTACGCTGCCGATAGGTCGGGCCATCGACAAGGTGCGGATTTATATTCTGGACAAGCAATATCAACCGGTGCCGATAGGCGTCAGCGGCGAGTTGTGCATAGGCGGCGCCGGTTTGGCGCAAGGCTATTTGAATCAGCCTGCGTTGACTGCGGAAAAATTTATTCCCAATCCGTTCGCTGCGAACGGCGAGCGGCTTTACAAAACCGGCGACCTGGCGCGCTTTCGCGCCGACGGCGAGATTGAGTTTCTGGGCCGCATCGACAACCAGATCAAGATTCGCGGCTACCGGATCGAGTTGGGCGAAATCGAAGAGCGCCTGCACCAGCATCCCGCCATTAAGGATGCCGTTGTTCTGGTCACAGAGGAAGCATCCGGCAATAAAAGGCTGGTTGCCTATCTGGTTGGGCGGCAATCCGCCGTGATGCCGGAAGCCTCCGTTTTTCAGGCCTATCTTAAACAAACGCTGCCGGATTATATGGTGCCGTCGAGCTATGTCGCTTTGGACGAGTTGCCGTTAATGCCGAACGGCAAGCGGGATCGCCTGGCGCTGCTAAACATCAAACAACCGGCTGCCCAAGCACGGGCATTTAAACCGGCGTCGAACTGGATCGAGGCCGATCTGGCCGATATTTGGCGCGAAGTATTGGGCCTTGAAGCAATCGGCGTCGATGCGGATTTTTTCGAACAAGGCGGACATTCGTTGGCGGCCATTCAAGTCAAGTCGCGTATTCAATGCGTTTTCAACATGGATGTTCCGGCGAAGATGCTGTTCGAATCGCCGACCATCGAATTGCAGGCTGCCGAGATAGCCCGGCTGCAAATTCAACAGCACGATGACCGTTCTTTGGACGAGTTGATAAAAGAACTCGAACAGCTTTCGGATGAAGAAGTCAGTCATTTGCTGGTTGGCAAGTGATAGTTGCCCATTCAAAAAATTTAAACGTTACGGTCGGGGCGAATGCTTAGACCGGCATCTGGAGCCATGCAGCTCAGACATCGCAACAAACGTTAGGGACGGGGTTGCAAACCCCGTCCCGCTAGAGGATTTCACGAGACTAACCTTGATAATCAGGATTTTTTAAACATGCCCAGCCATACCGCACGAATCGCCGATCTGTCTAAAGAAAAACAAGCCCTGCTGTTGAAACGCATTAAGGAAAGGTCGGTTTCCGTCCACCAGTCCATCGCTAAGCGAGCGGATGCTGCACCGTGCGCGTTATCGTTTGCGCAGGAAAGGCTATGGTTTTTGGCGCAAATGGAACCCGATAACCCGTTTTACAACATGGCCGGGGCGGTACAGGTACAAGGCAACCTGAACATACCGGTATTGGAACAAGCACTGAACGAAGTCGTCCGCCGCCACGAAGCGTTAAGAACCGCGTTTCGGATTATCGAAGACGAAGCCCGGCAAGTCATCGACGACTCGGCCGCAATAACCGTTGACGCTATCGATTTAACGGCGCTGAACGCAGTTCAACAGGAAGACACGCTTAAGATCCTTGAAGCGCAGGAAGCGCATCGCGTTTTCGATCTTGAGCAAACGCCGCTGTTAAGGGCGGTTCTGGTTAAGCTGGATGACGAGCGCTATGTATTGCTGATGACCTTGCATCATATCGTTTCGGATGAATGGTCGCTAAGGCTGCTTATCAAGGAAGTGGGCACGTATTACCAAGCCTTCAAAAACGGCAATCCGTCATTAGAACCTGAGTTGCCGATTCAATATGCCGATTTTGCCGTTTGGCAACGCGGCGAGCTGTATGACAAGCAAATCGCTTATTGGAAACAATACCTGGAGGCCGCGCCTACAGCGCTGGAGTTGCCGACTGACCGGCCCAGAGCATCGGTCATGTCGTATCGCGGCGCAAACCATGAGTTCGAGCTGAGTCCTGAAACCTCGGTCGCACTGATCCGGTTAAGCCGCCAGGCCGACACGACTTTATTCGTGGTGATGATGGCCGCATTCAATGTCTTGTTGTCGCGTTGTTCCGGGCAAGACGATGTCTGTGTCGGCTACCCGATCGCAAACCGCAACCGGCGGGACATCGAAAACCTGATCGGCTTTTTCGTCAATACCCAGGTGTTGAGAACCGATTTGTCCGGCAATCCGACCTTTACCGAACTGCTGAACCGGGTCAGGAAAAATACTCTCGATGCACAAAACAACCAGGACCTGCCGTTCGAGCGCTTGATCGAAGCATTGAAACTGGAACGGGAACTGAACCGGACGCCGTTGTTCCAGACGATGCTGGTTTACCAGAACGCGCCGATGGATGCGCTAAGCATCTCGGAACTGCATTTTAAGTTGGCCGATGCCAACATGAACGCCGCCAAGTTCGATTTGACCTTGAATGTATCGAAGTCGGAAGACACCTTGCGTTGCGGTTTTAATTACAGCACCGATTTGTTCGACGCCGCGACTATGGTGCGCATGGCGGAGCATTTGCAACAGCTGCTGGAAGGCATCGTCAACTGCCCGGATGTCCCTGTTTCCGAACTGCCGCTGCTGACATTGGCTGAAAGATGGCAGATGCTGCTCGACTGGAATGCGACCGAAGTCGACTATCCGAAGGACCGCTATATTCATCAACTGTTCGAAGCGCAGGCGGAAAAAACGCCGGATGCAGTTGCGGCGGTTTTTGAAGGGCAGACGCAAAGTTACGCGGAACTGAACGCCAGGGCTAACCAGTTAGCCCATTATCTACAGGGCAAAGGCGTCGGGCCGGATGTACTGGTTGGCATTTGCGTCGAGCGTTCGGTGGAAATGGTGGTCGGCTTGCTGGGGATTTTGAAAGCCGGGGGCGCTTATCTGCCGCTGGACCCGAGCTACCCGCAAGACCGGCTTGAGTTCATGCTGAGCGATGTTGCCCCGCCGATTGTTTTGACCCAGGCGGGATTGCTGGAAAGACTCGGTTTCGGCTCGGCAAAAGTGCTGTGCCTGGATAGCGACTGGCCGAAACTTGCGCACGAAATGGCGACCAATCCCGGCGTAAAACTGAGGCCTGGGAATCTGGCCTACTGCATCTACACCTCCGGTTCCACCGGGCAACCGAAAGGCGCGGGCGTACCGCACCAGGGCATACTCAACCGCCTGCAATGGATGCAGCAACAATACCGGCTGGATGCCGGCGATTGCGTCTTGCAAAAGACGCCGTACAGCTTTGATGTTTCGGTCTGGGAGTTCTTTTGGCCGTTGATGACCGGCGCGCAACTGGTCGTTGCCAAACCCGACGAACACAAGGACAGTCTGGCGCTGATCGATACCGTTATGCGCGAGCAAGTCAGCACGATTCACTTCGTGCCGTCGATGCTGCAAGCCTTTATCGACACGCCGGGCGTGGAAAACTGCACCTCGCTAAAGCGCGTGATCTGTAGCGGCGAAGCCTTGCCGGCCGATCTGGTATCGCGCTTTCAGCAAAAATTACCGGCCGAACTGCACAACCTTTACGGCCCGACCGAAGCCTCGGTAGACGTCAGTTATTGGCCCTGTTTGCCGGGCAGCGCAGAAACCGCGATTCCGATAGGCCGACCGATAGCCAATATTACGCTCTACATTTTCGACCGGCAGCTCAACCCGGTTCCGGTCGGCACGCCCGGCGAACTGCATATCGGCGGCATCGGCTTGGCGCGCGGCTATCTCAATCGCCCTGAGTTGACAGCGGAAAAATTCATTCCCAATCCTTATGATCAACAGGACAGTCGGCTGTACAAAACCGGCGATTGGGTTCGCTACCGGCCGGACGGCAACATCGACTATTTGGGGCGTATCGATCACCAAGTCAAAATTCGCGGTTTCAGGATTGAGCTGGGCGAAATCGAAGCCCGGCTGCTTGAACACCCGGCTGTTAAAGAAACGGCCGTCATTGCACGGGAAGACCAAGCGGGCGATAAGCGGCTGGCGGCTTATCTGGTTGCCGCCCATGAGGATTCGCCTGACAGCGAGTTGTTGAAAGCGTGGCTCAGGGAAGCGTTGCCGGAGTATATGGTTCCAAACGTCTTTGTGACGTTGCAAAGTATGCCGCTCAGCGCCAACGGCAAGCTGGATCGCAAGCGTTTACCGCAACCGGATAGGAGCGGCCTGTCGATGCCGCACTATCAGCAAGCGCAAACGCCGGTTGAAGGTATTTTGGCCGATATTTGGCGAGAGTTGCTGGCAGTTGATCGGGTCGGGCGGCACGATAATTTCTTCGAATTGGGCGGCGACTCGATAATGAGCATTCAGGTCGTAAGCCGCGCACGGCAGGCCGGTGTTGTCATTAGCCCCAAACTGCTATTCCAGCACCAGACCGTCGCTGCCTTGGCGTTGGCGGCCGGGCAAAGTCAGCGCATTTCGGCCGAACAAGGGCCGGTATTCGGCAAGGTGCCGTTGACGCCGATCCAGCAATGGTTTTTTGAGCAAAACCTGGGCAATCCCGATCACTGGAATCAGGCGCTGTTTCTGGAAATAAATCCCGGCTTGACCTCGGATATTGTAGAACGCGCCGTCAAGCAGCTGTTGATTCACCATGATGCATTGCGGATGCGCTTTAGCCGGGACAGCGGAGAGTGGCAGCAACACATGCTTAAGGCCGAAACGCAGGCCATTTTCGAATGCATCGATTTATCCGGCGTCCCGGCGGAACGGCAAGCAACGCTGCTCGAATCGGCGGCATCGATTCAGCAAGCCCGGTTGCATTTAAGCGAGGGGCCTTTATTGCGCGCGGTGTGGTTCGATTTGGGCGAGGGCAAAGGCAGCCGGGTATTGATCGCGATTCACCATTTAGTCGTCGACGGCGTTTCGTGGCGGATTTTACTGGAAGATTTGGCGGTCGCCTGTCGGCAACTGATGTCGGGACAGACGCCGGAATTACCGGCAAAAACCACCTCCTTCAAACAGTGGTCTGAACAAATCGTTAAACAAGTCAGCTCCGGCGGTTTGCCGCTCGACAAAGCCTATTGGCTGGATGCCCGACGCAACCCGGTTTTAGTGTTACCGGTAGACCGGCCCGGAGGCGGCAACAAAGTTGCCATGGAAGAGGAAGTCACGGTTATGCTGACCGACGCCGAAACGCGCGCCTTGTTACAGGATGTTCCAAGCACTTATCACACCCGGATAGATGAAGTGTTGCTGACCGCGCTGACGCTGACATTGCGCGACTGGATGTACTGCGAATCGGTGTTGATCGATTTGGAAGGCCACGGCCGCGAGGACATAGCCGGCGAGCTGGATGTGTCCCGCACTGTGGGCTGGTTTACCACGGTTTATCCGGCGTTATTGAGCATTGCCGACCATGCTGCGTTGGGCGATGCACTGAAATCGGTGAAGGAGCAATTACGCGCAATTCCGATCAACGGCATGAGTTACGGTTTATTACGCTACGTTGCGCAGGATGCGGAGTTACTAGCGCAGCAGCCTAAAGCGCAGATCATATTCAATTATCTCGGCCAGCTGGATACGGTCATGGCGGTCGATGCGCCGTTCATACCGAGCCGCGAAGCGACCGGTGCGAGCTGCGATCCGACCGGCATTCGGACGCATGAGTTGGCAATCGTCGGCGCTATTTCGGAGGGACGGATGCAGCTGAGCTGGCGATTCAGCCGGGAGCGCTATCGTAAGGATACGATTGAAAGCCTGGCCGGTAATTACGCGCGGCAGCTTCAAGCGTTAATAGCGCATTGCCTATTGCCCGATTCCGGCGCTTATACGCCGTCGGATTTTCCGTTAGCCGCCTTATCGCAACCGGGCCTGGATGCGATGGCCTTGAAGCCGCGCCGGATTGAGGATATTTACCCGTTGGCGCCGTTGCAATCCGGCCTGATGTTCCATAGTTTTTACGATCCCGAACCCGGCGTTTACTGCATTCAACTGGGTTGCCGCTTGCTCGGCGAGCTCAATGTTCCGGCCTTCAAACAAGCCTGGCAGCAACTGGTCGATCATCACCCGGTTTTGCGTACGCGGTTTCAGCTTGAGCATCAGGATCAACCCTTACAAATCGTACACAAACAGGCGCAACTGCCGATTATCGAATACGACTGGCGTGATGATTCGGCGCAGCAGCAAGCGCTACGTTGGCGACAGCTGTTGGCCGACGATCAGGCCAAGGGTTTCGATTTCACCCGAGCGCCGTTGATGCGTTTGGGCTTGGTGCAATGCTCGGATAAGGAATACTATTTTTTATGGACGTATCACCATGTGTTGCTGGATGGCTGGAGCGGGCCGTTACTGTTAAAAGGCGTATTTGCCGCCTACGAGGCGTTACGGCGCGGGGAGGCGGCCTTGTTACCGGCAGTGCGGCCTTATCGCGATTATATCGGCTGGCTGCAAAGTCAGGATATGGGGGCAGCCGAAGCTTACTGGCGAACGGCGTTGAGCGGTTTTACCGCTCCGACGCCGTTAATCATCGATAACATCGCCCAGCAACACGGCTATGCCAAGCACAGCCTGACTTTATCGGCGGCGCACAGCCGGGCATTACAGCATTTCGTCAAACAGCGGCAACTAACCTTGAATACGCTGGTACAAGGCGCATGGGCGGTATTGCTCAGCCGTTACAGCGGCGACAACGATGTCGCCTTCGGCGTTACAGTGTCGGGAAGACCGGCTGATTTAATCGGCGTTGAAGACATGGTCGGGCTGTTCATCAATACTTTGCCGCTCCGCATCAAGATAGCGCCGGACTGCACGGTGCTGGAGGGATTGCAGGCAATCCTCGAACAAAACCAGGACATGCGCGCTTATGAATTTGCGCCGTTGACGCAAATTCAAGGCTGGTCCGAGGTGCCGCGCGGCACGGCGTTATTCGAAAGTTTGCTGGTTTTCGAAAACTACCCGATCGATCAGGCCTTGACCGAAAATTTAGCCGGTTTGGCTATCGACGCGGTCAGTGTTGTCGATCAAACCAATTATCCGTTGACCTTATCCGCTTATCCGGGAACAACCCTGCGCCTGGAAATAAGCTATGCCGCCGGTCGATTCGAAGCCGAAACGGTTAAACGGATGCTGCTGCATTTGCAAGGCCTGCTTGACGCTTTTGTCGAGCAACCGCAAACGCGTTTATCCGAATTGTCGTTGTTGAGTGTAGCGGAGCGGCAGCAAATCCTGCTCGACTGGAACGCAACGGCAGTCGACTATCCGCAAGGCCGATTCATTCATCAACTGTTCGAAGCGCAGGCGGAAAAAAAACCGGATGCTCCGGCAATCGTTTTTGAGGGACAGACGTTAAGTTATGCGGAACTGAACGCCAGCGCTAACCGGTTAGCCCATTATCTCCGAGGCAAAGGCGTCGGGCCGGATGTGTTGGTAGGCATTTGCGTTGAGCGTTCGCTGGAAATGGTGGTCGGTTTACTGGGCATCCTTAAAGCCGGAGGCGCTTATGTGCCGCTCGACCCCGGCTATCCGCAAGACCGGCTGGATTTCATGGTGCATGATGTCGGCGCGCCGATAGTGCTTAGCCAGGCATCCTGCAAAGCAAAACTGGCGGCGAGTACGGCGGCCGTTCTGTGTCTGGATAGCGAATGGGAGCTTGTCGCCGATGCCGACGATAGCAATCCCGACATCCTGCTGATGCCTGAAAACCTGGCCTACTGCATCTACACGTCCGGCTCCACCGGACAGCCGAAAGGCGCGGGCGTGCCGCATCAGGGCATACTCAACCGGCTGCAATGGATGCAGGACGCATACGCGCTAAAGCCAACAGACCGGGTATTGCAAAAAACGCCGTACAGCTTCGACGTTTCGGTTTGGGAATTCTTCTGGCCGTTGATGACCGGCGCGCAGCTGATCGTTGCCGAACCGGACGTACACCAGGACGCTTCGGCGCTGATCGATATTATCAAGCGTGGGCAAATCAGCACCCTGCATTTCGTGCCGTCGATGCTGCAAGCCTTTATCGGTACGCCGGGCGTTGCAACCTGCACTTCGCTGAAACGCGTGATCTGTAGCGGCGAGGCCTTACCGGCCGACTTGGTTGCGCGTTTCCAGCAAAAATTACCGTGCGAACTGCACAATCTTTACGGGCCTACCGAAGCTTCGGTAGATGTCAGCTATTGGGCCTGTTTGCGAGGCAGCGCCGAAACCGCGATTCCGATAGGCCGCCCGATAGCCAATATCTGTCTCTATATCCTCGACCGGCAGCTTAACCCGGTAGCGGTCGGCACGCCGGGCGAGCTGCATATCGGCGGCATCGGCTTGGGCCGGGGTTATCTGAATCGCCCCGGGCTGACCGCGGAAAAATTCATCCCCAATCCCTTCGGCGCAGACGGGAGCAGGCTGTACAAAACCGGTGACTTAGTACGTTACCGGGCGGACGGCAATATCGATTACCTGGGCCGCATCGACCATCAAGTCAAAATTCGCGGATTCAGGATCGAGTTGGGGGAAATAGAGGCGCAACTCGTCAACTGTCAGGGGGTGCGCGAAGCGGTTGTTATCGCGCGTGAAGATAAACCGAACGACAAGCGGCTGGTGGCTTATTTGCTGACTCAAAACAACATCGAACTGTCGGCGGCCGAATTACGCAGCCAACTGGCCGAGGTTCTGGCCGATTACATGATACCCGGAGCCTTTGTTTGCCTGGCGGAATTCCCGCTGATGCCCAACGGAAAGCTTAACCGCAAAGCCTTGCCCGCGCCGGGCATCGCTTCGGTCATCACCCGCCACTATGAAGCCCCGCAGGGCGATGTGGAAACGGCTGTTGCCGCTATTTGGCAAGACCTGCTGGGGCTCGAACGCATCAGCCGACATGATCATTTTTTCGAATTGGGCGGACACTCGCTGATGGTTGTTACCTTGATCGAACGCCTGCGTCAGCAAGGACTGTCGGCGGATGTACGCACGGTATTTATCGCGCCCACACTTGCGGCCATGGCGGAGGCTATCGACGCTAACCGGCATCGCTCCCGTGTTTTCGACGTGCCGCCTAATTTGATACCTAGGCATTTTGAACAGTCATTAACCAGTACAAATACCGAGGAGTTTCGGCTATGAATTTGCAAGCGGTGTTTGCTTACATGCAGGAAAAAAATATCACCCTGGCTGTAGATAATGGGGAATTAGTGGTTCGTGCAGCACAAGGTGTTATCGATTCGAAAGTCATGGCTTTATTAAAACAGCATAAGCATGAATTGCTGGTTGCGTTTGGTCAGAATCAAGGGCAGGATCAAGCCGCGCGGGTATTGGAAGACGCTGCGCAACCAGCGTTACCGGCTAAAATCACCCCGGATATGCTGCCCTTAGTCGATCTCACGCAAGAACAAATCGACCGGATTGTGCTCAGCGTTCCGCAGGGTGTCGCCAACATTCAGGATATTTACCCCTTGGCTCCGTTGCAAGAGGGTATTTTGTTTCATCACCTGCTTGAAACCCAAGGCGATACCTATTTATTACGCTCGGTTGTCGCTTTCGAAAAACGTAAGGGTCTGGACGATTTTCTGGCTGCATTGCAGACCGTGATTAACCGTCACGACATTTTGCGTAGCGCGGTGCATTGGCAATATCTGCCGCAACCGGTTCAAGTAGTGCATCGGCAAGCTCCGCTATGTATTGAAGAACTCACGCTCGTTGGGGACGATGACGCGCTACAGCAGTTGCTCAATCATACCGACCCGCACCATCTGCGTTTGGACCTTCAGCAAGCACCGTTACTGGCGGCTTATATCGTCGCCGACCCGCATTCGAACGAATGGCTGCTGGCGCTGCTGAGCCATCATATCGTCTGCGACCATATCAGTTTGGAACTGATCATCGCCGAGATTCAGATGTTGCTTCAAGGGCGGGGCGATAAGCTGCTCGCATCCTTACCCTATCGCGACTTTATTGCTCAAGCGCGTTCCGTGTCCCCCGCCGAACACGAGGTTTATTTTCGTAGGCAGCTTGGCGACATCAGCGAACCTACCGCTCCCTTCGAACGGCTCAACGTGCAGGGTGGCGGGGAGCCAATTATCGAGACCGGCTTAACGCTGAGCGATGACTTGGCGCAGCGCATTCGCGATAACGCGCGTCAGCAAGGCGTTACCGCCGCAGTCCTGTTTCATGCGGCATGGGCGCAGGTTTTGGCGCAGTGTACCGGCCGCGAAGATGTCGTTTTCGGCACGGTCTTGTCCGGACGGCTGCAAGGCTCGGCCGGGGCGGATCGGGCTTTGGGCATGTTCATCAACACCTTGCCCATGCGCGTATCCCTGACTGACAGCAGCGTAGCGCAAGTTGTCGGCGAGACCTACCGCTGTTTGAGCGAGTTGCTGATCCATGAACAAGCTTCGCTTGCTCTGGCCCAACGCTGTAGCGGGGTTGCGGCCTCCATGCCGCTGTTCACGACATTGCTTAATTATCGGCACAGTCGCAAAACAGACGGTCCGCTGGATTGGAACGGGATGCGTATTATCCGCAACGGTGAAGAACGCACCAATTATCCGGTTACCGTTTCGGTAGATGACTTTGGACAAGGTTTTGGCTTGACGGCCCAATGTGTTCAGGGGATTGATCCCGAGCGCATCGTCGCTTACCTCGGCACTGCAATAGAAGAACTGGTTAATGCGCTGGCTAAAAATCCCCAAGCATTGCTTGGAACACTCAATATTCTTCCCGGCGCAGAGCGTCGGCAATTACTGGTTGGCTGGAACGCTACAAGCGTTGATTACCCGCGAGATCAATGCATTCATCAGTTATTTGAACGACAGGTAGAAAAAACGCCGAATGCGCTTGCGGTGATTTTTGATGATGCGGCGTTGACTTATCGGGAGCTGAACGTCAAAGCCAATCGCTTGGCGCATCATCTGTTGGGGCTCGGCATCCGGCCCGACGTCCGGGTGGCGATTTGCGCGGAACGCAGTCTTGAGATGGTCGTCGGCTTGTTCGCCATTCTGAAAGCCGGAGCCGCGTATGTGCCGCTGGACCCCGATTATCCGTCCGAGCGCTTGGCGTATATGCTCGACAACTGCTCGCCTGCGGCATTGCTGACCCAAAGCGCCTTGCTGAATATCCTGCCGGACCTGTCCGTGCCGCTGATCATGCTGGATGACGAAGCAGGCATCGGACAGCAAGCCGAATGCAATCCCGATTCTGTTGCGCTCGGCTTGACGACCGGACATTTGGCTTATGTGATCTATACCTCGGGTTCAACCGGACAGCCCAAGGGCGTGATGAATCAGCATGACGGCGTCGTCAACCGGCTGCTGTGGGCGCAAAGCGAATACAGGCTGACCTCCGATGACCGGATTCTGCAAAAGACGCCGTTTAGTTTCGACGTGTCGGTCTGGGAATTCTTTTTGCCGTTGCTGGTTGGTGCTCAGCTGGTCATGGCGCGTCCGAAAGGCCATCAAGATCCGCATTACCTGGCCGAATGCATCGAAGCGGCGGGCATTACGACGATGCACTTCGTGCCGTCGATGTTGCACGTTTTTCTGGACCAGATCGGGGCAGGGCGATGCCGCAGCCTCAGGCGCGTGTTATGCAGCGGCGAGGCCTTGTCTTATGCGCTGCAACAACGGTTTATGGCGCAATGGCCGGACGTCGAATTGCATAATCTGTACGGACCGACGGAAGCGGCGATAGACGTCACTTCCTGGCTTTGCAGTCCCGATTTGCATGCGGGCATTGTTCCCATCGGTCATCCGATCGCCAATATCCGCATTTACATCCTCAATGCCCGGTTGCAACCGGTGCCTTTAGGCGTGTCGGGCGAGATTTACATCGGCGGGGTCGGCGTTGCCCGCGGTTACCTCAATCGGCCTGAGCTGACCGAACAGCGTTTTATCGGCGACCCTTTTAATGCGGATGCTAACGCGCGACTCTACAAAACCGGCGATTTAGGCCGCTGGCTGTCGGACGGTAATGTCGAGTATCTGGGCCGCAACGACTTTCAGGTCAAGATACGCGGTTTCCGAATCGAGCTGGGTGAAATTGAAGCGCTGCTGGCCAAGTGCCCCGGCGTGCGCGAGGCGGTCGTTATCGCCCGTGAAGACAAAGCCGGAGACAAGCGGCTGGTTGCTTACCTGGTGGCGCAAGAGGAGAGCGACTTGGCCGCAGCCGATCTTCGGGCCCGGCTGGCCGAGAGCTTGCCCGACTATATGCTGCCCAGCGCCTTTGTGATGTTGCCCGCCTTGCCTCTGACCGCCAACGGTAAGCTGGACCGGCAAGCGCTGCCGGTACCGGATGGCGATGCATTGATCACTCGTCCTTATGCAGCGCCTCAAGGCCCGGTCGAAACAGCGATTGCCCGCATCTGGCAAGCGCTGTTGGAGATTGAACAAGTAGGCCGAGATGATGACTTTTTTGAGCTGGGCGGTCATTCCCTGCTCGCCGTGCAACTGATTGCGCGGTTGCGGCAAGAGCTCAATGTCGAAGTGGCCTTGCGCGAATTCTTCGCCCAACCGACACCGGCAGCTTTGGCTCGCGTTGTAAGCGATGCCGGTGTGGCGGTTTTGCCGCCGATTATACCGGTTGACCGCAGTCTGCCGCTGCCCTTGTCTTGGGCGCAGCAGCGCTTGTGGTTTGTCGACCAACTCGATCATGCGGCGGCAGGGGCGGCTTACCACATCGCCGCCGGAGTGCGTTTGCAGGGCAGTTTGGATAGCGATGCATTGCGGGCGGCGCTTGACCGTATTGTTGCGCGTCACGAAGGCTTGCGCACCTGCTTCGTCTGCATCGACGGTCAGCCGCTTCAAGTCATAATCCCTGAGAACGTCGGTTTCGCCCTGAACGAACGCGACCTGCGCGACCTATCCGAACACGAACAGTCGGCCACCGTTGATCAAATCAGCGCCGCTGAAGCCGGACGCCCGTTCGACTTGTCCCTGGGTCCCCTGATTCGGGGCGAGCTGTTGCAGCTGGCCGACGATGAATATATCTTGCTCCTTACCCAGCATCACATCATTTCCGATGGCTGGTCGATTGGTTTGTTGGTGCAGGAGCTCGGTGCCATTTACGCCGCCTTTAGCCAAGGTTTGCCGGATCCGCTGCCTGAACTGGCGGTTCAGTATGCCGACTATGCGGTTTGGCAGCGGCAATGGCTGCAAGGCGAAGCGCTGGCAACGCAAATCGATTTTTGGCGGCACCATCTTGCAGGAGTCCCGGAGTTGCTGGAGTTACCTGCCGACCGTCCCAGACCGGCGCTGCAAAGCTATGCCGGTGGCCGTATCGAGCTCGAACTCCCGGCCGAACTCACTGCGGGACTGCGGCAATTAAGCCGCCGCCACGGCACCACCTTGTTCATGACCCTGCTTTGCGGCTGGTCGGCGCTGATGGCGCGGCTTAGCGGGCAACGGGATGTGACGATAGGCACGCCGGTCGCCAACCGGCAACATACCGAGATCGAAGCGCTGATCGGCTTTTTCGTCAATACCTTGGCGTTACGTGTTGTTCTGGATGACGATCCCAGCGTGGCGCAACTGCTCGAGCAGGTTAAAGCGACGACCTTGAGCACCTACGCGCATCAGGATCTGCCTTTCGAACAAGTGGTGGAAGCGGTCAAACCGCCGCGCAGCATGAGCCACAGCCCGGTCTTTCAGGTCATGCTGGCCTTGAACAACACGCCGAAAGGCGATGCGCTGACGCTGCCGGGGCTTTGTTTATCTCCGGTAACCCGGCCAAGCACTACCACGCAGTTCGATCTTACCTTGTCGTTAACGGAAGTGGATGACGTGATCGTGGGTAGCCTGGACTATGCGAGCGACTTGTTTGATGCGGCGACCATAGAACGATGGGCCGGGCATTTGCAAGTGTTGTTGAACGGCATGGTCGCCGACGATCAACAACGCATCAGTTGGCTGCCGATACTCACGCAGGCGGAAATCGGCCATATCGTCGTCGACTGGAACGATACCGGAGCCGATTACGCTCAAGACAGCGGTATCCATCAATTATTTGAACAGCAAGCCGAACAAACGCCCGATGCCGTTGCTGTCGCGTTCGAGGGCCGGTCTTTAACTTATGCCGAACTCAGCGCCAAGTCTAACCGGCTGGCGCATTATCTGCGGGAAAAAGGGGCCGGACCGGCCGTATTGATAGGGCTTTGCGTGGACCGTTCGCCGGAAATGATTATCGGCTTGCTGGGCATATTAAAGGCCGGTAGCGCTTATGTGCCGCTGGACCCCGATTATCCGGAAGAGCGCATTGCTTATATGATCAAGGATGCCGGAATGCCTTTACTGCTTACCCGGCAGCGCTTGCTGGAAAAATTGACCGCATGCCCGGCCGATCTGATTTGCCTGGATCGCGACTGGCCGGAGATTGAGCAGTTTGATGCTGAAAATCCCGTCAGCCGCAACCATCCGCTGGATACGGCTTATATCATTTATACCTCAGGCTCTACCGGTCAACCCAAGGCCGTTGTGGTTTCGCACCGTAATGCGGTGCATTCGACTAGCGCCCGGTTTTCCAATTATCGGGAACCGGTCCGGGCTTTTTTGCTGCTGTCTTCCTTTGCTTTCGACAGCTCGGTTGCCGGAATATTTTGGACTTTGGGGCAGGGCGGCTGCTTATGCTTGCCGACGCACGATGATGCGAGAGACCCGGCCGCATTAGCCAAGTTAATCGAGCGGCACAAGGTTTCGCATTTACTGGCGCTGCCTACCCTGTATTCGTTATTGCTGAAGCAGACTGTCTTGCAACTGCATGCCCTTACCACCGTTATCGTGGCCGGAGAAGCGTGCCCGAACGATGTTGTTAAACAACATTTCGGCGCATTGCCGGATGTACGTTTATATAACGAATACGGCCCCACCGAGGGTACGGTCTGGAGCAGCGTTTATCTGGCCGGCATTGAAGATGTAGGCCGGGTTTTACCGATAGGCAGGCCTATCAACAATGTCCGGCTTTACCTGCTGGACCCTGCGCTGTTTCCGGTGCCTGTTGGTGTTCCGGGCGAGCTGTACATCGGCGGCGAGGGCGTGGTCAGGGGGTATTTACGGCGACCTGATTTGACTGCCGAAAAGTTTGTGCCCGATCCGTTCGGCAACAATGGCGGCCGCTTATATAAAACCGGCGACCTGGCGCGTTATCGTGCCGACGGCAACATCGAATTTCTGGGGCGCATCGATCACCAAGTCAAAATCAGGGGCTTCAGGATCGAATTGGGCGAAGTCGAAGCGCGGCTTTTGCAGCACGTCGATGTGCAGGAAGCCGTTGCACTGGCTCGCGAAGACAACTCGGGAAACCGGCAGTTAATCGCCTATCTAGTCGACAATCCCGGCAGTTCGCCGGAGCCGGATGCCTTGCGCGACCATCTCAAGGCAACGTTGCCGGATTATATGTTGCCGAATGCGTTCGTCTTTCTTGACCGGATGCCGCTAAGCGCGAACGGCAAGCTGGATCGCAAGGCGTTGCCCGCGCCCGATTTTTGCGGGCAATTGCAAAAACAATATGTCGAACCGCGCACGGAAACCGAGCAAATTCTGGCCGGCATTTGGGCCGAAGTGCTGGATTTGGAACGCGTCGGCGTAAAAGATAATTTTTTCGAGTTAGGCGGACACTCATTACTGGCGACTCAGCTGGTTTCCAGATTGTGCCAAAAATTTAATATTGAACTGCCGCTCAAGGCAATCTTTGAAGACGGCACCATCGAAAAAATAGCCCAAAAAATCGACCTGACGGTATGGACTAAAAACAATGAAGCCGTCTTGTCGGCAGACGATGAAGTCGATTATGAGGAAATAGAATTATGATGTTAACTGAATTGCTGGCTACGTTACGCGATTTGAATGTCCATCTTTATGCCGAAGGCGATGCGTTAAAATGCAAAGCCCCTAAGAACGCATTATCCGATAACGTTAAAGCGCAACTCAAAGCCCAAAAAAAGGAGTTGATAGAATTGCTTTCGCTAGCTGGAAAGCACGGTCATACGCCGATAATCCCGGTGTTGCGCACTCAGCCGATTCCTCTTTCTTATGCCCAGCAACGCTTGTGGTTCCTGGATCAGTTGGAACCGGGCAATGCTTTTTACAATATACCGGTTGCGGTGCGTTTAAGCGGCGAGTTGAATGATGCGGCTTTGGAGCAAAGTCTTAACGAAATCGTGCGTCGGCACGAAAATTTACGGACGACTTTTATCACCACCAATGGACAAGCGGAGCAAACGATTGCCGCCCGGCTTTTTGTTCCGGTGGCGCGCACGGATTTAACCGCTTTACCCGAACCCTCGCGTCAAACAGCATTAGTGGATTTATGTCATCGGGAAGCTTCACGCCCGTTTGAATTATCAACCGGGCCTTTGATACGGGTAAGCCTGCTTACGTTAGCCAATGAAGCGGATAAACAGGAATGCGTCCTGTTGGTCATCTTGCATCACATTATTTCCGACGGTTGGTCGTCATCGCTACTGATCCGTGAATTCGGTTCGATTTACGAAGCCTTCAGTCAGGGCAACGCTTCGCCATTGAAGGATCCGGCGATTCAATATGCCGATTTTGTTTATTGGCAACGCCAGTGGTTAGTCGGCGACGTTTTGCAACGGCAGACGGATTACTGGCGCAAGCAACTGGAGGGTGCGCCGAAACTGCATGAATTACCGACCGACCGGGTCAGGCCGGGAATAATGAGTTATTGCGGCGCCAATTATCGGTTTACGGTGCCGCTTGCGCTAGCAGAAAAACTCCAGACGTTAAGCAGAAGCCATGATGTCACTTTGTTCATGACCTTGCTGGCCTCGTTTAAGGTGCTGTTGTTCCGTTACAGCCATCAGCAGGATTTGTCAATCGGCACACCGATTGCCAATCGTAATCGCCTGGAAATCGAAGACTTGATCGGCTTTTTTGTGAATACCTTGGTGTTACGTTCCGACCTGTCGGGCGATCCGCAATTTAATGTTTTACTCGGTCAAATCAGGCAAACAGTCCTGGACGCCCAGAGCCATCAGGACTTGCCTTTTGAGCAAGTGGTCGAGGCCTTGCAGCCCGAACGGAATATGAGTTTCAACCCTTTATTTCAGGTGTTGTTCGTGTTGCAGAATACGCCGCAAAGTGCGTTGAAGCTATCGGGCTTGCAAATCAAGTCAATGGATGATGAAAACACCACCACCAAGTTCGATCTAACGCTTTTTATGACTGAAAGAGCAGGGGCGCTGGAGTGTACCTTTGAATATAACGTTGACTTGTTCGATCACAGTACGATCAGCCGATTAGCCGAACACTATTTGGTTTTATTGCAAGGCATCGTGAACCGGCCCCAAGCGCGTCTGTCTGAATTGCCGTTGTTGACGCAAAAAGAACAGCAACACATCCTGATTGACTGGAACGATACGGCGGTCAATTACCCGCAGGCTCAATACATTCCCCAACTTTTTGAAGACCGGGCGGCGCAAATGCCGAATGCGGCTGCGGTAGTCTTTGACGATCGGTCGCTAAGCTATTGCGAACTTAACGCCAGAGCCAATCAGTTAGCGCATTATTTGCGGGCTAAAGGCGTTGGACCGGATGTTTTGGTGGGGCTTTGTGTTGAGCGCTCATTGGAAATGATCGTTGGGCTGATGGGCATTCTCAAGGCGGGCGGGGCTTATGTGCCGTTGGATCCGGGCTATCCTCAGGATCGGCTCGATTTTATGATAACCGACGTCAATGCGCCGATAGTTCTGACTCAAGCGGGTTTGCTCAATAAACTCGCTGTCTGTTCGACCAAGATCCTCTGCCTGGATACGCAATGGCATGAAGTCGCCATTGAACCGGCAACAAACCCTGCGGTAGCGATCGTGCCGGAGAATCTGGCTTACTGTATTTATACCTCGGGTTCGACGGGGCAGCCGAAAGGCGTAGGCGTACCGCATCAGGGCATTTTGAACCGCTTGCAGTGGATGCAGGAACAGTATGGCCTGAATGAAATGGACCGGGTTCTGCAAAAAACACCGTTCAGTTTCGATGTCTCGGTCTGGGAGTTTTTCTGGCCGTTAATGACAGGAGCCTGTCTGTTCGTAGCCGGGCCGGAACAGCACAAGGACAGCATCGCGATGATGAACATGATTGTTGAGCATCAGATCAGCACCCTTCATTTTGTTCCGTCGATGCTGCAAGCGTTTGTCGACACGCCCGGCGTAGAGCGCTGTACCTCATTAAAACGGGTCATCTGTAGCGGGGAAGCGCTACCGGCGGATGTCGTCCGGCGGTTTTATGAAAAATCGGCCGCGCAACTCCATAATCTTTACGGGCCGACTGAGGCGTCCGTGGATGTGACCGCGTGGTTTTGTGTGCCGGATAAAGCGGATGATTCGATACCTATCGGGCGGCCTATCGCCAATATCTCGCTTTATATCCTGGACAGGCAATTAAACCCGGTTCCCGTTGGCGCTTTGGGGGAGCTGCATATCGGCGGGATCGGCCTGGCCAGAGGGTATCTTAATCGGCCCGATTTGACAGCGGAAAAATTCATTCCGAATCCGTTTGGCGCACCGGGAAGCCGCTTATACAAAACCGGCGATCTGACCCGTTACCTGAGCAACGGCGACATAGAGTATGCAGGCCGTATCGATCATCAAGTTAAAATCCGGGGGGTCAGGATCGAGTTGGGCGAAATCGAGTCGCTGCTGATGCAGAGCCCGGAAGTGAAAGAAGTTGTCGTTTTGGCGCGAGAGGACATTCCCGGCGATAAACGCTTAGTGACGTATGTGGTGCCTGACCGGATAAATCAAAATCCGGATGCCGAAGGATTTCGGAGCAATATATCGGGAGAGCAGGTCAGTCAATGGCAAATGCTGTGGGAGCTGACTTACGATAAGGAAACCGTGCTGGACGCAGGGTCCAATTTTGCCGGCTGGAATAGCAGTTACACGGGCTTGTCGATACCGGAAGATGAAATGTATGAATGGCTGGATAATACCGTCAAGCGGATCAACCGTTATCAGCCGCATAGTGTTTTAGAAATCGGCTGCGGGGGAGGGCTGTTATTGTTTCGTGTCGCACCCTATTGCGGCCGGTATGTCTGCACCGATTTCTCTCTGGGGGCTTTAAGTTATATCCAGTCCCAGCTGGATAGTTTCGGGCAAGACATGTCTCATGTCCAAACGCTAAATCAACCGGCCAATGATTTTACGGCGATTGCCGAAAAATCATTCGATACGGTGGTTATTAATTCCGTGGTGCAGTATTTTCCTACCGCCGACTATCTGACCGAGGTGTTGAAAGGCGCCATACGCTCGATAATACCGGGCGGGCGGCTGTTTATAGGCGATGTCCGTAATCTGGCCTTGCTTTACCCGTTTTATGTTGCGGTTGAATTGCAACAGGCACCGGCTTCAATGGCTATTACGGAACTGAAACAGCGTATCTACGGATACCAAGCTAAAGAGGAAGAGCTTGTTATCGATCCTCATTTTTTCTTGATGCTTAAAGCGCAGATTCCGGAAATCAGTTATGTGGAAATACTGCCGAAACGGGGCCGCTTCCGCAATGAGATGTCACAGTTTCGTTACGATGTTGTGCTGCACATCGATACGCAAACCGATGACTTGGGAGATTTAAACTGGATAGACTGGAAAGTGGAGAAATTAACGCTGTTAGATCTGCGCCAAATACTGACGGAGCGGATGCCGGAAATTTTAGCCGTAAAAAACATCCCGAATGCGCGTGTAATACATGAGGTTTATGCTTTTGAATTACTTGACGGCATGAAATCTCCCCAGACCGTTAAGGACTTGCAAAAAAGCCTGGTTGCTTGCCAGTCGGCAGGCGTCGATCCTGAAGATTTATGGGATTTGAGCCTGGATCTTCCTTATACCATTGAAATCAGTTGGGCGAATGGCTCAGGAAACGGCAGTTTCGATCTGGTATGTCTTCGCAATTATTCGTCAACGATAAAACCCTTGAAATGGCTCGTCAATGAAAGCGACGATTACAAGCGCCGGGATGCCTATGCGAACAACCCTCTTCAAGGAAGAATGCATCAAGATATAAAGGCTCGATTGCAGGGACTGTTGCAAGAAAAACTGCCCAGCTATATGGTGCCGTCGCATTTTGCCTTCTTGGACGCTTTGCCGTTAACCGCCAGCGGTAAGGTTGACCGCAAAGCCTTGCCGGCTCTTGATCTAAGCGTGCAGCTGCAAAAACAATATGTCGCCCCGCGCACCCAAACAGAAGAAATCTTGACCGGTATATGGGCTGAGATATTGAATGTTAATCGAATCGGCGTTCACGATAATTTTTTTGAATTAGGAGGGAATTCCTTATTGGCGGTGACATTGGCTCATACCATTCAGTCGGTGCTCGGCGGCAACCTGGATTTGATCGCTTTGTTCCAGGCTCCGACCATTGAGGAATTCGCTAAGTTATTGACTGATGAGACCACCGCCGTATCGTCGCCGCTGGTTACACTGAAAAGCGCCGGGACGCGCGCGCCGCTTTACTGCATCGATCCGGGCGGTTATGTTTTCGAATATAAAACCTTGGCCCAGGCAATGAGCCATGAACAACCGGTTTACGGCATAGATTCGCGCAGTTTATTGCTTAATCCGACCCGGCAGTACGCGTCGTTTACTGATGCCGCCGAGTATTATGTTCAGGCCATTTTAAAACATCAGCCGGAAGGTCCGTATTATCTGCTGGGATGGTCGATGGGCGGCACTATCGCGCTGATTATTACGCAAATATTGGAGAGCCGGGGCCATCAGGTGGCCTTTGTCGGACTCTTGGATACCCGGATTAATTCATTGGCTAAAGCAGACCTGAATTCAGACCTGCTAACGCATTATGCACGTTATCTCAATCCTGCCGAGCGCCAGGCTTTCGATCAAATAGATGCCGCTACACGAGAGGAATTCCAGGCTTTTCTTTCAACGCTCCCCGTTGATGAACAGTTGGAACAAGTCATCTTATGGGCGACCAAGCAGGGTTGCCTCCATCGTAACTTGCCCGTTGCTTTGATGAAGCTGCAATTTATCGTTGCCGAAAACTCACTCAGGTTGATGAACGCGCATCAATGGGGCGTTATCAAAGCGCCGCTCTATGCATGGTGGGCGAGTGATACCTTAAAAAGGCATGGGCAGATACCTGAAGATTGGCGTTTATATACTACCGGCAGCGTTGTTAACCAGGAAATTGAAGGCAACCATATGGATATTATCAAGAATCCACAACTGCATAGCAGTCTTGCCGAAATATTGAAAAATAGTCGGACATCATCATGAATTAACAGGACAAGGCAGGGTCGTGCGAGTGTCTGTAATGCCTTCGATCGGCATAGCTATTTATCGCAGAATAATGTGAGGTAATACCTACACCCGCTCGTCTTCCTCTTGAACACAAAAATAAAGCACTTTTTACATAATACTCATGATGAGAGAAACATGATGCACATTGTTATTAATAGCTGTAGACCGTTAGTTTTGCGGGGACGAGAGTCTCATTTTGAAGAGGTGTCTGCAATTCAGGCGGATCGAAAAATCAGGACCTATTTTTTTAGCGCTTTTTTTATCTTAATGTTATGCCATGCGCTTCCGGGACGCGCAGACGTCGATGGAAATTCAAAAGTCTTTAAATTTAATATTCCAGGCCAGACTATGGCGGCGTCATTGGTTGCTTTTTCGGAAACAACCGGCAACCAATTGAGTTATCCGGCAGCGTTAGTTAAAGATATTAAGTCCAAGCCGCTCTCCGGCAGTTATACAGCAGATCAGGCTTTACAAAAACTTTTAGCCGGTTCCGGCATTGCTTATCGTCATACCGATAACGATGCGATTGCGCTGGCGGCGGATTCCTCAGCGCAAGGTTCACCGTCCGCCCAAGCCACTACATTGAAAGCAATGACAGTGGTTGGAACAGCCAAGACAGACGACGATCCAACGGCTTACAACGTCACCAACGCTTCCACTGCCACCAAAACCGATACGCCGATTATGGAAACGCCTTATTCGGTGGCGGTCGTGCCTCAACAGGTGTTAAAAGATCAACAGGTTATAAGAGTTGAAGAGGCAGTGCAAAATGTGGCTGGGGTAAAATCAAATTTTACCAGTGGCGGCTTATTCGATGCTTTTACTATACGCGGCTTTAATTACACCAACGTGTATCGCGACGGCTTTCTTCTGCCAGGAGGATTGGGTGCCAGCGACGCCAGACTTCAAACCGCCAACGTCGAACGCGTTGAAGTGTTGAAAGGCCCCGGATCTATTCTGTTCGGTCGCAACGAACCCGGCGGGATTATCAATCTGGCTACCAAAAGACCGCAAGCGACGCCTTATCACTCCATACAACAACAATTCGGTTCTTACGACTTCTACAGAACCGCCGTGGACTCAACCGGCGCAATTACGCCCGATAATAAGCTGCTTTATCGGGTCAATTTTTCGTATGAAAATGCTAATTCTTTCCGCGATTTTGTAAAAACCGATACTGTTTTCTTCGCACCGAGTTTAACTTGGAATATTTCCGACAAAACCCAAGCCAATCTGGATATCACGTATCAACATTTTGACGATGCCACTGATTCAGGTATTCCAGTTGTCGGCAACCGCCCCGCGGCTGTCCCCATTAGCCGACAAATTGCCGATCCTTTGAACAACAAAAATGTTGGTGACCGAACACTGGCGAGTTTTAACTGGTCGCACGCATTTAACGATAAATGGAAGCTGAGTCATCGCTTTGGTGCGGAATTTTTTGATGCGGCTCAGGATTTTACCTTCTTTGGCGGAAAGGTGGGCGCTGACGGTAACCTAGTGAATAACCCATCACCTGCTACGGCAAAAAGAGGTTTTAATAATGGCAACTCGCAACAGCAAGAGTATTACACCACCCTCAATTTAACGGGCAAGTTCGATACCGGAATGCTTGAACATACCATGTTATGGGGCTTTGACTATTTTTCGATTGATAATGGCGGCGCGTCAGCCTGTTGCGCGGCCTACCCTCGCGGCGCCAACTTTAATATCTACAATCCAACTTATTTAACCTCAGCTCCTACTATTAACCTTACACCGAAGGACGATTTTAATCAGGAATGGTATGGGCTATATTTTCAAGACCAGATTAAATTGCCCTTTAATCTATACGGCAATGTAGGATTACGCTATGACAATGCAGTTTCTCTTAATAAAACCCAAGGTATAACCACATCTGACGATAATCAAGTCAGTCCGCGGGGTGGTCTGCTGTGGAAACCCCAGGAGTGGCTATCCGTGTACGGGAATTACAGTGAAAATTTCGGCCCATCCAATACTCTATTTTATAGGGCTCCCGATCAACCCGCTTTGCCGCCACAAACAGCAGAGGAGTGGGAATTGGGCGCTAAAACCGAGTTTTTCGATGGCCGCTTAGCAACACGTTTCGCCTATTTTGATTTAATCAGGAAGAACATGTCCGTACTTGATCCGGTCAACCCTAATCTTTCAAGAGCCATAGGCGAGCAGGAATCCCGCGGTTATGAATTTGAAACATCAGGTGAAGTCTTACCCGGCTGGAAAGTGATCGGCGCATATACGCATATGCCTTACGCCAATATTAACAAGGACGTAGACTTTAACGGTGGGCCGGGCAATACCGGTAATCGCATGTTTAACACCCCCCGCAATTTCGGCAGCTTGTGGAATACCTATGAATTCCAAAATGCCGCTTTACGCGGATTAAAATTAGGTGGCGGCGTGGTTGCTTCCGGGCAAAGCCAAGGCAGAAATCAAAATGACTTCCAATTACCCGGTTACGCAACAGTTAATTTGCTGGCCAGTTACGGTCTGAACGTTGGTAAAACCCGTGTAACTCTTCAGCTCAACGCAAACAATTTGCTTGATAAAACCTATTACTCCGGAACCAATACCGACACCCGAGTTGGGATTGGTTCTCCGCGCACTTTCCTTGGCTCGGTACGGCTAGAGTTTTAGTTTTGTAGATTGGGTTGCCATCTTTTTGGCAACCCAATTTTATTCCTTGTAGATTTGTTACCGTGAAAGTACATCTTCCACACTAAAGAAGTGACAAAAACTGATTAAGAAAGCTTTTTGCTGATAAAAGAATTGGTCTGCGATTGATGTCTGGCTGGGATAACTTGAGCTCGATTACTATTATCTTGGGATTGGTTATTTATAAGCACTTTATAATGCTGGAGTAAGTAAATGGATGCTGTTGCAATTGAACGAAAAAGAAATAGATTGTCACGCGCTTATCAACTGACATCTGAGAACAGGTGTATGCGTAATGGATATATGTCTGATGATGATTTACCCTCGAAGCTGCAATATATTGCCAAGTTATTGGAATATCAATTTCTTCCTCATTATTTTGGAGGTCCGCCACGTTGGCGGAAGTTTTTGCGAAAATTCAATGGTAAACGAACGTTGCCTGATTTCTGTGTTATTGGACCAGTAAAAAGCGGCACCAGCGACTTGGCTGTCAATATAATGCTGCACCCAAACATAATGACGCCGCTTGCTAAAGAGTTCCTTATGCCTGACCCTGAGGAGTGGCGAATATTTTATCCAACGGAGCGGCAGAAGAAAGCGCATGCTTCCCATCACGGTCTGGCGCTTTCTCCGTTTCTTTCGCCTTATCTTCATTGGATGGAATTAACTTATAACCTGTCACAGGTGCAACCCAATACAAAAATTGTGCTTACATTGAGGGACCCCGTAAAACGTGTCTTTTCGCACTGGAAGTGGGATGTGTTTATATCTGGCAAGAAACGCACGAGTGAACTGCCGTTTTTGACATCATTTCCTGCCTATGTTGATAAAGCGTTAGCTGTATTTCCAGAATATCCAATGTATACGACCTGTGGTTTTGACGTGTTGCAAACGAGTATTTACTGGAAAGCGGTGAGTTACTGGATAGAATGTTTTGGTTGTGACAACGTGCTGGTGCTTGATGTGGCTGATTACTTTTTTGATAGCAATCGCTTTTTAAGCCGAATTTATGAATTCGTTGGTTTGCCAAGTTTTGAGCATGCTGCATCCAACAATAAAATAAATGAGAATCCTATTGTCTTGCCCCCTCTGGATGAGGAAAGCATGTCGAAGCTTAGCGAGTTTTTTAAACCCTATAATGAAAAGCTTTGGTGCTTGCTAGGAAGAGAATTCGATTGGAGCTAAGTAAAATAGTACGGGGCTTACTATCAGTCACAGCTAGGAGGCGTAATCGTAAGGCTTGAACTTGTAGACCTCGATGGAATCCGTCCTTAGAGCTGCCGGACTTTAGTGGCGAAACAGTAATAGAACTAGCCGTTGCTGGATAAAGTGGGCAAGGCAAAGCTTTGCGATTTGCGCAAATAATGCAAGTCAGGCGTTATGTTGCAAGTCACGGTAAGTTAAGGTTGATTCTGCCCGAATATCTGCGTTTTTCCTCTGAAAAAATCGGTTATAAGGAGCAGAATATTGGTAGGCCAGTGATTGTTATCGAGGGCACAGAGCATGAGGTTAAATTATATGGAAAAGCAAAACAATAATACCCGGCTATCAGGGACAAACGTTTGTTCAATAGCTCGAAACTTGTGGAAAGATAAGGATAATTAATAATGGCAAACTCCAACGATCATCATATGGAATCGGTTAGACAACCGATTTTTATCTTCCTTGGGGGACGAGGTAACACTAGAGCAACTCCTACTGATTAATTTATTACTATGATTCTAGCTTTAAAATCCCGCCGTAAACTCTGGCTCAAGGTTCACTTATATCTTGGATTGTTCGCCGGAGCGGTATTCGTATTGATTGGACTCACCGGCAGCTTGTTGGCTTTCGAGTTACCGTTGGATGAGGTGTTAAATGCCAAACTGATGACGGTTCCGATCGACCGGGAAAATAAAAGCTATTTACCCGTGGAGGCTATTGTTGCTTCAGGCTTGAAAGCCTTGCCGGTCAATGGCAAAGCTAGCAGCTTGGGTTTTCCAAGGCATTCAGGTTTGGCTTTTGAGCTGTGGTTTGAACAACCGTCAGCGAATGCGGAATATTCGGAAAGGCATCAGATATTCATTAACCCCTATACAGCCGAGGTGACCGGGCAACGTTTGTTAATCGATTTTAAAAGGATATGGCGCAACCCGTTTAAGGATTTTATTTTGCGCTTACACTATTCATTAGGGTTAGCCTCAACCGGTATGAATATCGTGGGTTTTATAGGCTTGGGCCTGTTATTTTCGGTTTTAACCGGTTTGATTTTATGGTGGCCTCATCCCGGTAAGCTCAAACAGGCGCTGACAATCAAACGCAACGCCAGTTCTGAACGATTCAACTTCGACTTACACAAAACATTCGGCTTTTATGCGTCGTTTATTCTTTTGTTTTTGATACTGTCCGGCGTATTTTTGATCTTTCCTGAGTATGGACGGGGATTGGTGAGTGTTTTTTCACCGGTAACGGAGCCTTATCCGATATACCGGAGTGTCGTGCCCACGGGCGATAAAACACCGATCAGCCTTGCTGAAGTTAAAGCGATTACAGATAAGCGTTTTCCTGACGGCGAATATCGATATATCGGTTTTCCCGGCGATGAAAAAGACGTTTACGTTGTCGGCAAGCGGGAGATTGATGAGGTGAATAGAAAATCCCCTTTCCGACGCCTTTGGCTTGACCAATACAGCGGCAAAATTATTTATGAGAGGGAAAGCGGTAGTCGTACAGTAGGCGACATCTTTGTGGAATGGCTTTATCCGTTACACACCGGCGAAGCTTTCGGTTTTACCGGGCAGCTTATTATTTTAATCGCCGGATTGATGCCGTTGATACTTTATGTGACCGGTGTAATCCGATGGCTGCAGAAGCGTAAAGCCGCGGTGAAGAAATACGGCGTCAAGCAGACTGAAGCGACATATCAATTCAAATAAGTGGGTCGCATGAAGTTCGTTGGTTATTGCTGCTCAATAAATCGATAGCTTGTGCTGTGCTAACAACGCAAACGAACTTCCCGCTGGGCACTTAAAGAATTATATTTTTCCAATAGGGGAAATTACTGATGGCAATGGTCGTCTTTTGCGTAGACCCTTTTGCCGGGTCTGTGTATGAAAGTTTAGTAATTGATACTGCAAAACTATATAAACAATGGAATTGGGTTATTAAAAATATTCTATCTTCTGACTAATGTGATTTTATTTATATATGGCTAATATTGTATTTTGCTTTCCTCCTATAGTGAGTACTATTAATTCAAGTTTACGTTTGGCTAGAGAACTGACGTTACGTGGTCACCAAATAACTTATATAGGTATTGCTGATTGCAAGCCTTTAATATCCGCCAACGGCTTTAAATTTGTATCTATTTATGAGCAATGGTTTCCAAAAGGATGCTTTGAAGATGTTTATTTGAAATTACAGTCTTCGACTGCGAACGATTTGTCGGAAGCCAGAAGTCATGCACGCTGGTTTAATGAGTTTTTGGATTATTTAATTGCAGGCGGGGATGAAGAGTTAAATCTTGTAATTAAAGAGTTAAAACCGGATTTAGTTCTTGTATCAACCTCTTTGTCGGATTCTGTTATTTGGGCTTTGTTTTTCTATAAGTTAAACCTGAAAGTGGTCTATTTTTTTGACGTGTTGGGCGGATGTAATAATACAGTGCCGCCAATACATACCGACCTGGTTTCAGATGGTTCGGTGTGGTCTTCAATTAAAACAATTTTAGCCTGGTATATTTATAAAATAAAAAAAAGTCGCTATGAAAAATATCTGGTTCGTAATGGGCTTGATTTAATCTCATCCGGGAAATTAAGAAAAATTGCCAAGTATTGCGGCTATTCGCACAAAGATATTGATTTTCTGACGGATATGCCGGGGGCTCAATTAAAACTGCCTGAGTTGGTTCTTTTTCCGAAACGATTTGATTTTCCTGGGGTCAGAAAAGAAGGGCGGTATTATGCTGAAGCTTCAATTGATTTAAATAGAGAGCAATCCTCTTTTCCTTGGGAGAAAGTTGCTGAATCCCAGCCTATAGTGTATGTGGCACTAGGTACTCTTTCTTTTATGGCTAAATCCGATTATGAGGATTTTTTCCGTATCGTTATAGAAACATCCATGAAATGGCCTGCATGGAATTGGGTGATCTCGATTGGTAATAATTTGAGTGTAGATGATTTTGAGTACGCTCCTTCTAATGTGATTATTGTCAATCGAGCCCCGCAATTGGAGTTATTAAAAAAAGCATCATTAATGATTACTCACGGTGGGCCTAATTCTGTTAAGGAATGTATATTTTTCGGTGTGCCAATGATAGTTTTCCCATTATGGTTCGATCAGCCCGGTAATGTGGCAAGAGTCACTTATCACGGCTTGGGTCTTAAAGGTGATTTTAAGACAATTACCTCAAAAGTATTGCAAGAGCTCATAGAAGAAATAACAACTAATCCTGAATTTCGTGAACGTATAAAGGCAATGCAAAAATATTTTATGGAAATTGAAGATGATAAGCTTAGTATACGGCTCATTGAAAACTTTATCGCTCAACAAAATATTCCGCCTTTTTTAGATTAATTGAGTAAAAAAATAGTTCTGTTTTATTTTCTGTATATTGATTTTATTATGGGCGCTGTGCTTATGGTAATTTGACGAATATGCTTTTCAATTAATAATAACTTTATCTTTTAAGGAAAATCTATGTTTGTTCTGGGTTTAAATGGCGGTGGCGACGCGGTGTTTGATGCCTATTTCGGGCTATCTGAACATGCCTATCATGATACTGCGGCAGTATTGATGCAAGACGGTGTCGTTATTGCAGGAATCGAAGAAGAGCGGTTAACGCGTATTAAACACACCAATAAAATATGGGCATTATCAGTGCGATTTTGCCTGGATCAAGCAAATATACAACTTGAAGATATAGATTATATTGCAGTCTATTCCAATGAAGATGCTTTAAATAAAGTATTAAAACAACAGCAGCTAAATAATCCTTTGTTTTATGAAATCGGAGATGCGCGTAAATTTTTTAACTATTTGTTTCAGCGTGAATTCAATTATCGTTTAAAAGATAAGCAACTTGTATTTGTCGATCATCATACGACGCATGCCGCAACAGCTTATTATATGTCAGGCTTTAAGGATAGCTTGGTGTTGACCATCGATGGGCTTGGCGACGAAGTGGCAACCAATGTGATTGACGTCCGTAATAAGCACTTCGATTATTTACTGACTAAACCGGGAGCCGATTCGTTAGGGCTTTTATATTGGGAGGTGATACGTTTTCTTGGTTATAGTCATTTCGATGAATACAAGGTGATGGGATTGTCGCCTTACGGTTGTAGTGAAACATATAAAGAGCCATTTCGGCGATTGTATACCTTATTGCCAAACGGCGATTATTCGTTGCATCGGGATCGTGCCATTGAATTGTTTGGCATATTGACGCCTAGACAAAAGGACGCTCCGTTCACCCAAGTCCACATGGACATTGCGGCGGCATTACAAGAAGCGTTAGAGACAATTGTTTTTCATATACTGGGTCATTTTCAGCAAGTGACCGGTCACACTCGTCTGGTAATCAGTGGCGGTGTCGGTCAAAACAGCAGCATGAATGGCAAGATTCTCCGTTCCGGTTTATTTGAGGATGTTTTTCTTCCGTCTTTTGCCGGCGATTCCGGCTGCGCTTACGGTGCCGCAGCCTATGTTGCCCACCGGATGCAACCGGAGTTGCCTGTTGCGCGCACCTCTCACGCCTATTGGGGAACGCCGATTCATGACGATGAAATCGGCTCTACTTTAGAGTCTTGGGACTCCTTTCTACAAATTGAAAAAATGCAAAATCGGTCGGAACAGATAGCCGATTTGATGATCGACGGTGCGGTGATCGGATGGGTACAAGGGCGTTCCGAGTTCGGCCCCAGAGCGTTGGGCAACCGCAGTATTTTGGCCGATCCGCGTGTCGCCTCGCATAAGGAGACGATCAATGCCATGATCAAAATGCGCGAAGGTTACCGGCCGTTTGCACCGTCGATCCTGGAAGAGCGGGTGCGGGATTTCTTCGAGGTGCCGACAGAGCATGCCGATTTCCCCTTTATGTCATTCGTGCTGAAGGTCAAACCGGAATGGCGCGCGCAATTACCGGCCATCACCCATGTAGACGGCAGCGCCCGGCTGCAAACCGTAAGTCGGGCCACTAATCCGAGCTATTGGGAGCTGATCGACGCGTTCGGCAGCAAAACCGGTATCCCGATTTTGCTGAATACCTCGTTCAATAACAATGCCGAACCTATTGTCGACAGCATAGATGATGCCGTGGTGTGTTATTTGACCTCCGGGCTGGATTATCTGGTCGTGGGAGATTATTTGGTCCGCAAAAAGGACTGGCAGCCTGAGGACTTGGCCGGTTTAATCGTTAGCTTGCCGAAAGCCGCAGTATTGCTAAGAGAAGATCGCTATATCAATCATGGCGAACGCGGCTTCAGTTACGCGCTGGTTTGGAATTACGATTCCGCCAGGCGGCATGCATTGTCTGAAGCATGGTACAAAATATTGCAGGCGGCAGACGGAGAGCAGTCTATGGGGAGGCTTATGTTTATTTTGGGCTTTTCAATGGAGCAGCAAGCTCAGGTTTTGGAAGAATTGCCGGGATTGTGGTCGGATCGATTGCTGGTATTGCGGCCAAAGGTGAATCTGTAGGGCTGTCATAAAAAGTCGCTGTTTAATGATGATCAATAGGGATCTGTTACCGAATAATGTGTCAAAAAATTGAGGGATAAATGTTAATTCTAGATTTAACGGACGGCATTGATTCGGTTTCCGAAGCAACGATGTTAGCTAATACCGGGTTAGCGCATGATTCAGTGGCGGTATTGTTTAACAATAAGCCTGTGATCATTGCCATTGAGGAAGAAGGGTTAAGTCCGATTAAATCTTGCGATATGTTGAAAACAGCAGGATCTGGATGTCAGTCCGACAGGCGTGGCAGTGGTTTTTTGTTCGCTAGGGAAATACCGGTTATCGGTGTAAATGCCGCTAGCCTTTGGCTGCTTTCAGGCTGTTTTTTTGCTTTTGTGCTTCGGCACAGGCCGTAGCCCCTGTGCCGGTTCGCACTCAAACGCTGGCGGAATCGGCCATTTACCCCGAGTCTGCCGCTCCCGCAGTCGTCGTGAGCTTAAACGACGCGCCCATCGCCGCTCAAATAGAAGCTTTGGTGGTCGATGTACCGGTTCGGGTAGGCGATACGGTTAAAGCCGGTGCCATATTGGTTAAGCTTGCCTGCAAGGATTTTGAGCTGGAACAGTCAAGGCTGAAAGCGGAACGGCAAGCCATTCAGGCGCGGCTGAACTGCGCCGCGAAGTGCAGGCGGCCTATGCAACGATCTTTCCCAAGGAAGCCACGATCTACTGGGTTTGGGGCGACACCGGCTCGGTCACTCGTAGCGTCGGCATTGTGCTGGTGCAGGGCGGCGGCGCTCCCGAATGGCTACGCGCACAAAAAGACTACGCCCGGGCCCGCAACGACTACTTGCTGAACACGCTGCGTCTGAAACAGGCGGTGGGAACCTTATCGCCCACCGATCTTGCTCATGTGAATCAATGGCTTGAGGTAAGCTAAACCGTCATGCGAGAAACAAAACAATAATGCCCGGTTATCATGAACAACCATTTGTTCTATAGCGGGAAACTCATACAAAGGACATTTAATAATGGCAAACATCAACGATCATCATGTGGAATTGATTAAACAACCGATTTTTATTTTATCTTGTGTTCGTTCGGGTTCGACAATGCTGCGTTGCATTGTCGATACGCATCCTAATCTTTGTAGTCCCGGTCATTTGAGCTTAGGTCCGTTATGCGCCCATTTATATGCGACGACTTATTATTCGATTGGAAAATTGCCGGACATGGAAACTGAAGAGCAAAGAGACCAACTGGCAATTAAAGAAACCCGGTGTGTGGTGGATGATATTCTGGGCCGCTATACCCAAGGAAAAGGTAAAAAAAACTGGTGCGAAAAATCGACCGTCAATATTGATCATCTGGATATATTGGCAAAAGTGTTTCCACAGGCCAAATATATTTGTTTATACCGCAATTGCCTGGATGTTGCTTATTCGTGCATTAAATTCAGTCCGTTAGGCTATATGACTGAATTGGCTTCTTATGTGCAGAAACATCCGACCAATCTTGTTGCCGCAATGATGGAGAACTGGCTGGATAAGACCGGCAAACTGATGGCATTCGAACAGGCTCATGCCAATCAATGTATCAGGATTAACTATGAATCTTTGGTTCAGCAGCCGGAACAGGTTTTGGCAAAACTGTTTGATTTTCTTGGCGAGCCTTGGGACGAGGGCTTGATTGAGTCGATTTTTCAAGTGCCTCATGATCAGGGCGAGGGCGATGTCAAAGTCTGGTTTTCCGGCAAAATCAACAAGGATTCTATTGGTGCCGGTACAGCGATTCCATTAACGGCAATCCCTGATCAATTGATGGTTGAGATTAACGGGCTTCATCAGCAGTTAGGGTATCCAACGATAGACGCTTTATATGCCGAACAACAAGGTAGCGACGAACAGACGCTTCATGACCTGGACTTGAATGATTTTTTCCAAAATCGATTTTTGCAAAATACCGCTGCACGAATGGATCAATTCAGCCGGTTACGTGGTGTCTGTAAATTCGCAATAACCGGGTTAAAAGGAGGGATTTGGACAATTGAGAGTCATAGTGGCGGTTTAACATTAAAAGAAGAGGGTGAGCCTTGCGATTGCACAATCGCTACAACGTATAGCGTTTTTTGTGAGCTGATTGATGGCAGGAAAACCGCGGTTAGTGCTTATGAGCAAGGTGAAATAACGGGCGATGGTAATGTAATTCTGGCCTTGGAGTTTGGTAGGTTGCTGTTTGGGGGTAGTTGATATATCAGGTCCGGTCGATAGCTCGAAAACATACAATAAATAAGTAACTGATGTTACGCATGCTCATAATAAATAAAGCGTAGTCCACGAAAAACACGAAAATAGTTAAAACACATCAGAACGTTGCCAGTTAGACCTCCCAGGTTTTAAAAACCTGGGAGGTCTGCCTATCGGCCTGTTTATTGCCCAACGCCAGGTCAGGGACTATCGGAATGACGACACATCCCGTAAATACTTGTGTAACACGGAGTCTCACCTCCCTGTGCCTGGGTTCCGGCATCCCTGCCAGAATGACGCTGTGTGTATAACGACGAGGGCCTGTTCTGGGCGGTGTCGAAAAGGGTGAGAATGCATGCATGGTATGACACCGTCAGCGAGAAACCTACAGCGGATGTTTTTTTCGTGCCTTTCGTGCCTTTCGTGGACAATGCGTAACATCAGTAAGTAATTGATGTTACGCACTGATGGTATTTCTCCCGTTTGCCGCGCCGAGAATCGGAGTTTTTATGGATGCAGGAGGTAGCGCACCAAAAGTAAGCACTTTAGGCGACGCAGGAGCAGTTGCCGAGGCAAAGAAAAAGACTTCGGGTGCGGGGCAACCCGATTCAATCAAGTGTCGCGTTAGCGACTCCTTAATGTTAAAGCGGTCGAAATTCGACTAACTGCGTAACATCAGCGGGATAACTTTGTCCACAGATCAGTGCGGCTTTACGCTTTATGAATATTTGCGACAAAACCGAACAAACAAGGTTTCCCTTTCGACAATGCATTTGCAGTCTCGTCGGCGCTATGAAGGCTCGGATAAGCATAGTGCTTTAAGAAAGGATTAATGTATTCAATCCTATAATCCATAGCGTCATCGGTTTTCACTGGAACTAATCTGCTGCAACACGAACCCGTTTGTAGACGGTTAGCGACATGGGAATATGACTCGGAATTACCGAAGCTAAAAATCTGGAGTTTATAATCGGCGCAATCAGGTCGCGGTAGCCAGAGTATCCGCTTTGTGTACTAACTGTTTCTATTTGGATAATCGTTGGCGCGTGTTTTAAATGCACGGGTGACAGGGAGCATATCTACAATGATTGAAAACACTAATACCGAACCGCTGTATATCCTGTTAATCAGCGTCCACGGTTTGATTCGAGGTCGCGATCTGGAATTGGGACGCGACGCGGATACCGGCGGTCAAACCAAATATGTCGTTGAGCTGGCTAAAGCGCTGGCAAAACAGCCGAATGTCGGGCGCGTGGATTTGGTAACGCGGCGGATAATCGACACTGAAGTCGGCCCCGATTACGCCGAGCTCGCCGAGCCGCTGTCGGAAAATGCGCAAATAGTCCGCATCGAAGCGGGTCCCGAAGGCTATATCCGCAAGGAAGAGCTATGGGACCATCTGGATAGCTTCGCCGATAATTTACTGACTTGGCTGCACTGTCAGCCACGCTTGCCGGATATTCTGCACAGCCATTATGCCGACGCCGGTTATGTGGGCGTGCGCCTTGCGCATAGGACAGGTTTGTCGCTGATCCATACCGGCCATTCTCTGGGACGCGATAAATGCCGCAGGCTGCTGGCTATGGGCTTGGCGATGGAGGATATCGAGCTGCGCTATCATATGTCGCGCCGTATCGACGCCGAAGAGGATACGCTGACTAATGCCGATTTGGTCATTACCAGCACCCGCAATGAAATCGAAGAGCAATACGAGCTTTATGATTGCTATACGCCGGACAAGATGGCGATCATCCCGCCGGGAACCGATCTCGACATGTTTCATCCGCCGACTTCCGCCGGCGAAGACATTGCCTTTGCAAAAACCCTTAAGATGTCTCTGCATGAACCGCATAAGCCGATGATATTGGCGCTATCCCGGCCCGACGAGCGGAAAAATATCGTTGGACTTTTGGAAGCTTACGGCGGTTCGCCGCGTTTGCAGCAATTAGCCAATCTGGTGATCATCGCCGGTAATCGTGAAGACATCCGGGAGTTGGGCGAAGGCCCGCAAGGGGTTTTGACGGAGTTGTTGCTGGTTGCCGATTATTACGATCTCTACGGTCGGGTCGCTCTGCCGAAACACCACTCGGCTGACGACGTCGCCGACATTTATCGCCTTGCCGCTACATCCGGGGGTGTGTTCGTCAATCCGGCCTTGACCGAACCATTCGGCTTGACGTTGCTGGAAGCGGCCGCCAGCGGTCTGCCGCTGGTCGCTACCGAAAACGGCGGTCCGGTGGACATCATCGGCAATTGCAGTAACGGTTTGCTGGTCGATCCGCTGGATAAGTCGGCGATTGCCGAGGCGTTGGTGACTATCCTCGAAAATCCGAAACTTTGGCAGGAGTTTTCCGTCAATGGCTTGCAAAACGTTGCCCGGTATTATTCCTGGGACGCCCATGCACAAGCCTATTTGCGAACGATTCGGACGCTGTCGCAGCAAGGGGTGCCGCTCCCGAAAACGCCGCCGATCGCCAAAACCGGTCGCTACCAGAAACTGGCTATTTTTACCGCTATCGATAATACCTTGCTGGGCGATAACGAAGGACTGGCGCAATTTGTAAATCTTATCCGCGAAAAACGTAAAAAACTTCTATTTGGCATCGCTACCGGACGACGGCTGGATTCGGCACTGGCGATTTTTAAAAAATACCGGATTCCGATGCCGGATATTTTAATCACCAGTTTCGGCACTGAAATCTATTATGCCCCGCAACTGATCGCGGACATCGCCTGGACCTACCACATCGATCATTTGTGGACGCCGCAGGTGCTGCGCCGCGTCATCGGCAAATTGCCCGGCCTGACCCTGCAAGCCAAAAGCGAACAGAGCCGGTATAAACTGTCTTATCATTACGACAGTAATAGCGCTCCGTCGATGGAAGAAATCCTCACGCTACTGCGGCAGCAGGAATTGTCGGCCAATTGCACGCTCTCGTCCGGACAGTTCCTGGACTTTGTCCCGGCCAGAGCCTCCAAAGGACAGGCATTACGCTATATCGCCCAGCAATGGCATATCCCGTTGGAGCGTATCCTGGCTACGGGCGGTTCCGGGGCGGACGAAGATATGTTGCGCGGTAACACCCTCGGCGTCGTGGTCGCCAATCGCCATTGCGAGGAACTGTCTATTCTGGGCGATACCGAACACGTCTATTTCGCCGAGGGTTCGCATGCCTGGGGCATATTGGAGGCCATTGAGCATTACGACTTTTTCAATCGCTAACAGAGTACATCGTCCATGATTAAGCGCATTTTGATTTGTACCGATCTCGACCGCACCCTGTTGCCGAACGGCAGACAACCCGAATCGCCGGGTGCGCGGGCGACTTTTGCCCGGCTGGTTGCGCGCCCGGAAGTCACTCTGGCTTATGTCAGCGGTCGGCACCGCGCGTTGGTTGAAGACGCTATCCGGGAATACGGGCTGCCGTTGCCCGATTGGGTCATCGGCGATGTCGGCACGACTATTTACCAGGTGCATGCCGGAGAATGGCGGCATTGGACTGAATGGGAGCAGGACATCGCCACCGATTGGCGGGGATTGACGGCGGACGATTTACGACCCTTGTTTGCCGATTTGCCGTCGTTGCGCCTACAGGAAGAAGCCAAGCAAAACCGCTATAAACTCAGCTATTATCTGCCGTTGCAGACTGACATCGACGCTTTGCAACGAGAAATGTTGCGGCGACTTGAAACGCAACAGCTGGCGGCCGGTTTAATCTACAGTGTCGATGAAGCAACGTCGACGGGCCTGTTGGACGTGTTGCCCGCCCACGCCACGAAACTCCATGCCGTGGAATTTTTAATGCAACAGCAGGGCTTCGATTATGCCAACACGGTTTTCGCCGGCGACAGCGGTAACGATTTGCCGGTACTCGCCAGCATGATCCAGTCCGTATTGGTCGCCAACGCCGAGGTTGATGTTGTCGAGCAAGCCAAAACGCAAGCTCGAAAACAGGGAACGATGGCGGCATTTTATTTGGCGCAAGGCCGTTTTTTGGGCATGAACGGCAATTACAGCGCGGGGATTGTTGAGGGCGTCGCCCATTATCACCCTGACATCCGGGTTTGGATGGAACAAGACCGTGAACAATAATCCCCTTTTGCATATTTTCGGCGAAGTGCTGTTCGACCATTTTCCCGACGGTAGCCGCGTCCTGGGCGGCGCGCCGTTCAACGTCGCATGGCATTTACAGGCGTTCGGACAATCGCCCCGTTTCATCAGCCGGATCGGCGATGATCCGTCTGGACACGAAATCGCTACATTAATGGACGGCTGGGACATGACCCGTGAAGCGCTACAAACCGACAACGAACACCCTACCGGCAGCGTCCGGGTGCTGATCCGGGACGGCGAACCGCATTATGAAATCGTCGCCGATTGCGCCTACGATTTTATCGACAGCAAATTGCTTGAGGAAAAACAAACTCAGGGCATTTTGTATCACGGCTCATTGGCAATCAGGAACCCGGTTTCGCGCGCGGCGCTGAAAACAGCCAAAGCCCGACATCAAGGCAACGTTTTTGTCGATGTCAATTTGCGGCCGCCCTGGTGGGAGCGGGAGACGCTGCTGCCGTTGCTTCATGATGCCGATTGGGTGAAACTCAATGAAGCCGAACTAATCGCGCTATGCCCTGCGGAACACGGCCTGGAAGCCGCCATGCAGGCATTTTGCACGCAGTTCGATCTGGAAATGCTGGTCGTAACACGCGGCGAACAAGGCGCTGTCGCTTACGACAGGCAGCAACACTTCGTAACCGTGAAGCCACCGGCAAGCACTGCCGTGGTCGATACGGTAGGCGCGGGTGATGCCTTCGCTGCGTTGTTGTTACTGGGATTAAGCAAGCAATGGCCTTTAACAGTGACCCTGGAACGGGCACAAGCATTTGCCTGCGCTTTGGTCGGCAGACGCGGTGCAACCGTCGCCGATAGGGCGTTTTATCGTGCGTTCAGCGAACAATGGGGCTTGTAGGGTACGCTGCGCGTACCTTTAGACGCTATCATAAAAACCAACACAAAAGGTACGCACAGCGTACCCTACGGTGAATTGTAAAAAAACCGAAAACTTGACCGTTCAGAGTATAGCTGCACAACATTGATCGGTCGCACTTACAGAATCAGGATAACGCTATATGTATGAACAAGTTTCCCATTCTCTCTTGAATGCCATTCTTGACGATTTAAAACCGGAAATCAGAAGACAGGATTTACGGCATTTTTATACCCGGCTGGGCGCTAATTTTTACGCCATTTATTCGCTGTTTTTCACCCTCTACGGACACCGCGAAGATTTCAAGCCGCAAATGCTGCGCCTGGTGGAAACGATGGCCAAAGGGTATATAAACCGTTCTGCGGAACTGGAGCGCGCCGATATCCAGCGCGAACTGGATCATAACTGGTTCTTGTCGCAGAAATGGGTCGGCATGGCGCTTTATACCAACGGTTTCGCGGACAGCCTGGCTGATTTGATTGACAAAATACCTTATTTCCAGGAACTGGGCATCAACATGGTGCATATCATGCCGATTTTGATGTGTCCGGCAGGCAAAAGCGACGGCGGCTATGCGATCAGCGATTTCCTGCAAATCGACGATAGGCTTGGCGACATGGACGATTTCCGCCAGGTTGCCGAGGAATTCAGGAAACGCGATATCCTGCTGGTTCTGGACATAGTGCTCAATCATACCTCCGACGAACACGAATGGGCCAAAAAGGCGGCCATGGGGGAGCGCCGTTATCAGGATTATTACTTTATGTTCGATAACCGGGAAATTCCCGATATGTTCGAACAGAACATGCCGGAAATTTTCCCCCAAAGCGATCCGGGAAGCTTTACCTGGAATGCGGAAACGCAAAAATGGGTGATGACCGTCTTCCACGACTACCAGTGGGATTTAAATTACAGTAATCCTGAAGTGTTCATTGAAATGCTCGACATCATCCTGTTTTGGGCGAACCAGGGAGTGGACGTGTTGCGCTTGGATGCCGTCGCCTTCCTGTGGAAAAAAATCGGCACTTCCTGCCAGAACGAGCGCGGCGCGCATTTGATTCTGCAGCTGATGAAAGATTGTTGCCAGGTGACCGCGCCCGGCGTGTTGTTTATTGCCGAAGCGATCGTCGCACCGGTTGAAATCATCAAATATTTCGGCGAAGACGCGATTATCGCCAAGGAATGCGAAATCGCTTACAACGCCACCTTGATGGCTTTGTTGTGGGACGGCATCGCCACCAAAAACGCCAAATTGCTGTATCAGGGGGTGAAAAATCTTCCCGCCAAGCTGGAGCGGGCGACCTGGCTCAACTATGTGCGCTGCCACGACGACATTGGTTTCGGTTTCGACGACAGCGATGTCCGGGCCGTGGGGTACGAGCCTTTCCAACACCGAAAATTTCTGGTCGATTATTTCAGCGGTCAATTCGATGCTTCTCCGGCCAGGGGCATGGTGTTCATGCTTAACGAGGAAACCGGGGACGCGCGCATTTGCGGATCGCTGGCCTCGCTGGCGGGACTGGAAGCGGCGCAGGAAAGCGGCGATCCGGCCATGATTTCATCCGCCGTCAATAAAATCCTGTTACTGCATAGCCTGATTCTGTCTTTCGGCGGCATCCCGCTGCTTTATAATGGCGATGCGCTCGGCGTCGTCAACGACTACAGCTATCGCGACGACGCCAGCAAAAGCAACGACAACCGCTGGATTCACCGTCCTAAAATCAATTGGGAAAGAGCCGAATTACGGAACAAACAAGGCACGGTGGAACACGGTTTGTTCAACGCTCTGAAAAAAATGATCGCCATCCGCAAGGAAACGTCCGCGTTCGCTGATTTCAACGACCGAGAATTACTGGACGTCAATAATGAACATTTGTTCTGTTTTATCCGTTTCAATTACCAGCGTCCGTCGGAACGTGTCCTGGTGGTCGCCAATTTCGACGCCAGTCCTCAGTATCTTGATCTGGAAGTTATCAGTGGCCGAGGTATTAACCTTCACAGCCAATTCATCGATTTATACAGCGGCAGAAGTCCAGCCCAGTATGATCGCCGGATCGTTTTACAGCCTTATCAATTTTATTGGTTAACGGAAATATGAGGTGATTGGAGCCGCTTTTCCTGTTGAATAGTCTAAAACGCCCATAGTCTGTTTAAGGTATGAATAGTGAGACAGATTAATGGCTTATGACCTGATAATGTAGGGGGGCGTCCATAACTTGCTATTCACTTGTATGGCCGTTTTGTTGATTAAAACGGCCATTCTGGCGACCTATTCGCTTATACGCGGTAATAACTGATGTTACGCACGGTCTAGAACCGTCGTGAAAAAGATAAATCGCAGCCAGAAATATCTTGTTCCGTGTCTGGGGATATCCGCTGTAGGGCGTGCCGTGCGCGCCTTGGGAGCTAAGAAACAGGCTTAAGCAATGACCATGAAAGGCTGAAGACTTCAATCCTTCATGGTTTAAAAATAAAACCAGCTTACGTTATTTCATACTCATTGCTAAGGCGCGCACGGCACGCCCTACTCACATCCGTCGCGGGTCATTCAGTGAAGGGACATTATCCATTATCAAACCCTCTTTTTGCGGTTTTCGCGGGCAATGTGTAACATCAGGTAATAAATCAACGCTAAACCCAGCGCCGGTGACGGCAACATATCTATGGTTTGTATATTTGCAGGAATGTCTAAATGGTAAAATTTACACAGGCATTATTACCCATATTGAAGTACGATTTAATAAACACCTTGCTGGTAAAGGGGAAAAGTTCATAAAAATGAATCCACACTCTTGCATAATGGCTATCAAACAATGTAGAAATCGTTCAGAAGAAAGTAAACTAGAAGACCGAATTAAGCAACTGACGTCAGACAAAAAACGTGTATTGGGTTTGATTTGGAATGAAAAAGATCAAGGAATTTAACAAGATGAGATTAAAAGAAAAAGAGGTTGAAGTCGGCTGTTTATATTTGACCACTGTAAATCAATATCGTGCCGTACTCGCGATGAAAGGTGAATTTTTGATTTATGCTCCCAGTTCGGAAGGGACTGCACCATTAAATCTAAAGTCTACAAAAATGCCATTTGAAAATCAGCCATTTAAGAAATGCCAAATCGTTACCTTTGCCAAAAAGGATTATCAAGTGTTTAACTTCAATGGCACTGAAGCTATCAAACATAAATTGAATGAATTACAGATAGCAGAAGCAATAGCACAGTGTAATGCTAAGTCAGCTATTGCTACACTGTTAGCAGAATAAAACAGTTACAACAGAAAAATTTATAACTCAATTATTGGGTTACGCTTCAAAAAACTGTCACTAAAAATATCTTCTTCCACATACAAAAAACTGACAGACGCTTGTCGGCCAATAGCCGACATACGAGATCTTGAAAAATATGCATTTAAAAATCCGGTAAATGCTATAAAGCAGCCCTTTACCGCACCATATTCAACCAATCGGCTGCACCGTCGAATACTGCGCATTAATAGCATGTACCTACCACTATACAGAAATAGACAATATTATTTCTCTGTGTTACGTTACTGAGTAAAATTACTCAGTAACGTAACATTATGAATTATCAAAGACCACAAGAAGAGTTACTTAAATCGCGTCTTAGCGAATCCGTTCATTTTATTAATCTGCTGGCAGGCCCCAGACAAGTTGGCAAAACCACAATCATTCGAGATCTTATCGCGCAAATCCTAACTCAAGGTTACTACATCTCGGTCGATGAAGAACCGGCCAAGGCTAATGATATTTATAGCCTGGACATTATCCCTTCTACCGTTTCGCCGCCACAAAAAAAGGATGCTGTTTGGTTGCAATTTCAGTGGCAAGAAGCCCGAAACCGCACAGCCCTAAGGCTAAAGTCGAGGCAAAATACCGGCAAGAACGAACAAATTGCAGACTTTATTTTTGCTATCGACGAAGTCCAGAAAATCGAACAGTGGTCAGACATAGTTAAAGGCCTATGGGACGCCGATAGGACTAATGGTGTTCCCATGCATGTGGTGTTACTGGGTTCTGCACCACTGCTCATGCAAAAAGGTTTGTCGGAAAGCCTGGCCGGGCGCTATGAAGTAATTCCTGTCAGTCACTGGGGATTCACTGAAATGCAGCAAGCTTTTGGTTTTAGTTTAGAACAATACATCTATTTTGGTGGTTATCCCGGTAGCGCGTGGCTAATCAAAGATGAAACCCGTTGGCGGCGCTATGTGAGGGAAAGCTTGATCCAGCCCAATATTGAAAAAGATATTTTGCAAATGGTCCGTATCAAAAATCCTATGCTGCTGAAACAACTTTTCGAATTGGGTTGTCATTATTCAGGCCAGGAATTGTCGCTGACCAAAATGATTGATGCTATCAACGAAGCAAAACACACAGAGACCTTGGCAGATTATCTGCATTTATTAGCAGAAGCAAAATTGCTGACCGGATTACACAAATATGCGGCGCAAGAAGTCCGCAAACGCAACTCCGCACCAAAGCTACACGTCTTTAATACCGCCTTGATGTCGGCAATTCAGGATTACAGTTTTGCCGAAGCGCAGGCTGACAGGAGTTATTGGGGCAGATTGGTGGAAAGCTGCGTCGGCGCACATCTGCTTAATACCAGCGACGAAGATACCAAACTTTATTACTGGCGCGAAGGCAATCAGGAAGTCGATTTCATATTGGCTAAAGGGAGAAAATTGGCCGCAATAGAAGTGAAAAGCGCGTCAAATCCGGTTTTGTCAAAAGGCCTGGACGTATTCTGCCAAAAGTATAGCCATGCCAAAAAGATTTTAGTGGGGAATGGCGGCGTAGTACTGGCAGAATTTTTATCTCAGCCTGCCGATTATTGGTTGGATTAAAATCATGTATCACGTACCGCGTACCTGCACCGAAAAAATTGACGATGGCGTCGAGAGCCGTCCAATTGCCGACTTTAGGGAGCGGGCAGCCTACGTCTTGCTGGGCGAACCCGGCGCAGGGAAATCAACCCTGTTCGAAGAAGAAGCGAAAAACACGGACAACGGCCTTTACATTTCCGCCCGCGACTTCATTTATCTTGACCCTAACGAATGGCGGTATAAAACCTTATTTATCGATGGCCTGGATGAAGCAAGAGCGGGCAAAGGCGACGCCCGCACGCCGTTAGACGCGATTCGCGGCAGACTCAGTCAATTAGGCTGTAAAAGTTTCCGTATTTCCTGCCGGGAAGCCGACTGGCTGGGCTCACCCGATGCCAATGATTTAGCCCGAATCAGCCACCAGGCCATAACCATTCTGCATTTAAACCCGCTTAGCAGTAACGACATTGAGCAGATACTCAGTAACGATCAGCGAGTGCCTGATACAAACGGCTTTATTGAAAAAGCCGAACAACTCGGCTTGTCCGGTTTGCTAAACAACCCGCAAACCTTGGATATGCTGATTAATGCGGTCAAAGGTGGGCATGCGTGGCCAAGCAGCAAACAGGAAGTTTACGAATTGGCCTGTAAACAACTGGCATCCGAATTTAATGACGACCATGCCGTAACGCAAACAGCTACGATTCCGCAATTAATGGAGGCGGCGGGTTTTTTGTGTGCGGTACAACTTGTCGCTAATATTTCCGGCTTTACAGAAGGCAAAGCCGGCGAAGGCCGGATTAGCCTAAAAGACTTGACCATTCCTAATGATTTACAAATACACGCTGCCTTAAAAACGCGGTTGTTTAACAAGACCGAAAATAATGAATTCAGCTACGTGCATCGTAGTGTAGCGGAATATCTGGCCGCACAATTCATAGCAGGAAAAATCAATCATGGCTTATTGGTTAACCGGGTACTGGCGTTAACCAGTGGTTTTGACGGCGGTATCGTCGCTGCCTTACGTGGTTTGATGGGTTGGTTGACTGTGTATTCCGAACAAGCGCGGGAACGTTTGATTGAAATTGATCCTGTCGGCATCATCGTCAATGGCGATGCATCGCTGTTTCCCGGATCAGCTAAATCCCAACTGTACCGCGCTCTGATTAGGGAAGCAAAATCCACAGGCTTTCCCAACCGGGACTGGCATACCACCGCATTTTCCGCGATTACCACTAAAGACATGGCGGATGAATTAAGCGACATACTGAACAGACCGAGTCGTAGCGATGGCGAGCAATTTCTATTGCATTGTTTACTAAGAGGTTTATCTTGCTCAGAATCAATAGCGGAAATTAAAGCTTCGTTGCTAACAATTACTCGTGATAATTCTTATTGGGAGTCAACACGTAGTTATGCGCTGTACGCTTTTTTTCATCAATATCCCGAAGACCTGGATAGCTTGTTGCTATTGGCCGAGGATATTCGACAAGGCAAAGTCGAGGAAACAGAAAATGGCCTTATGGAAACATTGCTGGACAGGTTATTTCCAGCAAAAATTGCCGCTTCCAACATACTCAAATACCTAATACCGCCAAAAAATAATCGCGTCATTCTTTATCATTATTTTTGGCGGACGGTTCTATCAGAACGTTTAACAGATATTGATCTTGCCGCAGTCTTGGATCAGCTTTTTGAAGTAGGATCAGTTTTTTTGGAAGGCGTGCATGAGAATTTTATTGTCCATACTATGGGACAATTATTAATACGTGGTTTGCAGGTTCATGGACTAAACATTAGTTCTGAAAGACTCTATCGCTGGCTGTCCATCGGCATAGATCAGCATGATAGTTGTAGGCTTGCACTAGAACAGAGTCAGCAAATCGCTAACTGGATTGACTCCCATCCTGATTATTATTTAACAGTTATCCGTGAAGGATTAAAGCAAATAAAAGACTTTGAAAATATCAATTGGGAAATTCATGAAATATTTTTGCGACTACACGGCGCCACTCCGCCCAATAACCTTGCGCAGTGGTGGCTTAATCAAGCGCTTTCAGAAACTAACTTCAAATTGAGCTGTAGTTATTTTGAACAGGCATTTGTAACACTGTACGACCAACAGAATGATAGTGGCTTATCCTTGGATTATTTTGTTAATTGGTTAGAAGATCATCCCGAATATATTCAAACTTATAAGAAATTAACTAATTGCGATGTTACGGAGGAGCGACTTAAACGTGCTAACTCAACACACAAATGGGCGAACCAGCGTGATGAGGAACAACGCAAAAAGCTGAGCTACTTACATGAACATCAAGCGCAAATTGCCGACGGTAGCGCACCTCCGCATATCTTTCATCAGCTGGCGATAGCGTTTAATCACCGTGTCCAAATCAGCGGCAAATCACTCGAAGAACGGTTATCTGAATTTCTGAATGGCGATGAAATACTCATAGCCTCTGCGAAGACGGGTTTGCGAAAAATACTACAACGAACCGACTTACCAACGCCTAATGAGATATACACGTCGGCCAAAAGCGATGAGTACCACTACATCCGCCTACCTTTTCTGGTTTGTATGGATACACTTTATCAGGAAAATCCTGCCATGCTCGAAACACTAAGTGATGAGTTACTTAGCAAAGCCGTGGCTTTTTGTTATGCAGAAGGTAATTCTCATGAAGCTTGGCTTAAATCGCTTTGTCAGTCGAAGCCGGAATTAGTCTCACGCTTATTTATTGATTATGTCGTCGCGCTTTTAGCTGCTAAAAGTCAATTTATTCATGGACTGCATAATCTGGCTTATGACCAAGATTTCCAGAAAATTGCCAAGCTGACGGTTATGCCTTTGCTTAATAAATATCCGGTTAGAGGCTATAAAAATCATATTACCCATCTCCATTACCTGCTTGACGCCGCAATCGCAAACATTGATAGACAGGAGTTGCTAACGCTGATTGAAAAAAAACTGGCTTGTAAAGGTATGGACTTGGCCCAACGGATTTATTGGCTTGCTACCGGTTTGGTTATAGCGCCCGAAGTATATGAGGCCAAAATCAAACAAACTGTTTTAGGAAAAAGCGAACGTATCAATCATTTGTCCTATTTTTTGTATCCAAGTTTTGCATCAAAAATGTACGACAGATACGACTTCCCTGCATCAACTAAAGGAATGCTGATCGAATTATTCGCACCACGTTGCAATCCTGAATGGCCTAGAGGCGGTGGCATTGTGACACGCGCAATGGAAGAAAGGGACTATGTTCGGTTTTTACTGAACAGCCTTGCCGACAACCCCAGCGAAGACAGTGCGGCAGTTTTGGCCGATTTACTGAAACAACCAACGTTAAGTGCTTGGCATACACAAATTCAGAGAGCCCAACAAACCCAACAACTAAGCCGCAGAGAAGCATTGTTCAAACATCCCAATGCGGTTCAAGTAATCAACACGCTAAGCAATTTAAAACCGGCTAATGTCGCTGATTTAGCGGCCCTTACTGTTGATTGCCTGGAGCAACTTGCCGCAGAAATGCATGGCAGCAATACCGATAGCTATAAACATTTTTGGAACTTAAAACCCGACAGACCCAAAGACGAAAATGAATGCCGTAATTATTTAGTTGTAAGACTCAAACCATTGCTTTTGCCTTATGGTGTCAGCGTCGAGCTTGAAGCTTATCAAGCCAAACAGAAACGCGCAGATATGACAGTATCATTTACTGGCGAAGGCAAAACATTCTACCTTCCTATCGAAATTAAAGGCGATTATAACGATAAATTATGGAAAACCATTCATGAACAACTGATACCGTTTTACACTATTGCTCCGGAAACTGAAGGCAGAGGCCTATATTTGGTCATCTGGTTTAACCATGCAAAAATGCGTACCCATCCTAAAGGCCTGCCTCCGCCAAAGTCAGCGGAACAGTTAGCCGCGATGCTTAAAGATACAATGACCCCGCAGGAACAAAAACTGATTGATGTTTTTGTGCTTGATGTTTCAAAAAGATAAAACGTTTTATCAGCCATGTGTCTAAAGCACGAAAATACAAGATTTTCGATGAGCACCAGCCAAATTCGACAAACTGAAAACAGTTTGTGATGACTCACCTACGAAGGGCAGCTAAGACTAACATCACAGTCATTGAGATTGATTAAACGTTAGTGGCCGCAATGGGTCGAACTGAGACAGTCAATGCCTGATGCAGCTTAGACTCATTTTAGAAGCTGTCAGATCAAGTCCAGAGTTTTACACTTAAATAAAGACGGGATGCAAATCCCGTCCCTGTCTTCACGGGCTATTGCGACGCCGTTTGTTGCATGTGGATCTGCAGGCTTAGCGGGCGCATATCGGTCCAGACTTCCTTGATGTGATCGAGGCATTCCTGTTTGTTGCCGGTTTTGCCGACGGTCCGCCAGCCGCCCGGTATTTCTTTGTAGTCGGGCCAGATTGAATATTGCTGTTCGTGATTGACCACAACCTGGTAAATAGTCGTGTCTTCTTCGTCGTCCCAAGCCATTGTTATGCTCCGTTGATAGGTAATTGCCATAGTACCCCCGTCATTCGAACGATGGGAGCGGTTTCCGTAGTGTAGACGATAGAAACGCTAAAATACCTCAGCTGTCATACTGATCCAGTAAATGGGTTTTGAATTGGGCGCGACAGTGCAGCAGGGCTTTGGCCATGTGTTTTTCAACGGCGCTATCGGATATGCCGAGTTCCAGGGCTGTTTCGGCATAGGTCATGCCGTAAACTCTATTCAGGATAAATATCTCCTGGGTGCGCAACGGCAATTCGTCCAGTATCCGTTTGATCGCGGTCAACCTTTCATCGATGGATACGAGTTTTTCGGCAGAGGGAAATTCGCTTGGCGGGAGTAAGCTCTGGTCTTTTGTTTGTTGGTAATTTTCCGTTACTTTTCGATGCTTGATATGGTCGTAAGCGAGATTTTTTGCGACCCTGAACAGAAAGCCGCGCGGATGATCGATGGTTTGTTTTTGCGCTTCGCGGAAAAAAATAATGAAGCTTTCTTGTGCAAGGTCCGCGGCTATATCCGGGCAGTTGACAATCCGGGTCAAATGAAACTGCAATTCGGACTGGTGATTCAAGTAAATGGCTTCTACGTTCAAGTTCAAATCCCTCTTCGTTGTGTTAAGAATGTTTACCTTGTTGCTGAACCGACGGCGTCGGAATAAGGGCGGTATGCGGTTTGCGGGGTCTAACAGCGTTAGTGATTTGCTTGGGCTGTTTGCCAAAGCGCCATAGTCTATTGGGTTGCATGAGCATATGTGGGTCCATGGTTTTTGCTTTGTTAGTTAGGCGGCTATCGGCATACGGATAAGCACTTTGTAACGAGCCGGGTAAGCCGGAGAATGGTGCGGTCGCAGCATGCCGATGACTAGGCACGCTTGGGACGCTCTCAAAGGCGGTCTGTTGTTCTGAACTCGTTGCGCTGGCTATAGGTATTAAGCAATGCGTGTGCCACTTTGTCAGCCTAGAGATTTCAATGGGTTGGCGTAAAACACAGGAAGGGTATTTGAAAAGTGCGTCATATGACACACTTAAAATGCGTCATATAACATAGTTGCTTGAAGGTGCGAGGCGGGCGGCTTGCTTCGCGGCAATGTCGGGTTTCGTTGTTCAGCGGTATTTTTTTAGCGGGGCGGAATGAGGTTAAAAAGGTTTCAAAGCGTCCTATTATCAGGCCTGCTTCGGTTTTGAGGCCTGAGAAGCGTCTAACGCATCGAATAGTGTATACGCGAGCTGAAAGGAAAATATTTTATGTTAGTTTTTTTGTGCCGCTCTTCCTGGCTAACGGTTGTTGGCGTACTGCTTGCGGGCATCATCAGCGGATTAAGTAGCGCGGCTTTGGTGGCGCTGATTAATTCGACATTATCGAATACACTGGATGCCAAGCTTTTGCCGTGGCTGTTTGTCGGCTTGTCTATTGCGGTGTTGTCCAGCGGTTTTCTATCGAATTATCTGCTCAATCGGCTCAGCGCTCAAATTGTTTGCGATCTCCGCATCCAAATCAGCCGCTTGATTCTTGCCGCGCCTTATCCTTATCTGCAAAAGCTGGGCAAGCCGGCATTATTGGCTCATTTGACCGAGGACATATCGGTGATTGCCAATGCCAGTCAATTATTGCCGCTAGTTTGCATTAATTTTGCGGTCGTGGCCGGTTGTATGACTTATCTGAGCTGGTTATCCTGGCACTTGGCGCTGGTTTTGGCCGGGGTGATTGTATTCGGCGTCTTGAGCTCCAGTCTGTTTAGAGAGTGGCCGAAAAAAGCCGTACTCAAGGCGCGCGAGGAATATGATGTGCTCAACGGCGATTTTAGGGCGTTGACGGAAGGCGTCCGTGAGCTGAAATTACATAGGCAGCGTAGCGATGCGTTTATGGCGCAGTCGCTGGCGGCCAGCGCCGAAGCTTATCGCCGCTATTCTTTCCGGGGTGCGGTGGCTTATTTATTGGTGAATCAGTGGGCGCAACTGCTGTATTTCCTGGTTATAGGCGTGATCCTCTATGTTTTTCCGGTTTGGCAGGTGATTGATCAGAAAGTGATCGGCGGTTATACGCTGGTGTTTTTGTTTATGATGTCGCCGTTGAGCGTACTCACCACCAGTTTGCCGGTCTTTAGCCGCGCTAAGGTGTCGCTACAAAAAGTCAGGCAACTCGGAGAGCAGCTCAAAAATCAGGCGATTCAGGCCGATGCGCCGGACAAGCGCGAGGTTTGCACAAACTTTTCCGGTCTGTCGCTGCAAGGCGTGACGCACAGTTTTCATCGGGAAAAGGAAAATCGCAACTTTACCCTGGGGCCTATCGACCTGGATTTTAAGTCCGGCGAGCTGGTGTTTTTAGTCGGCGGCAACGGTAGCGGCAAGACTACGCTGGCGATGTTGCTGATCGGGCTTTATACCCCGGAACAGGGGGATATTCGCTGGAACGGCGAGGTTGTCGATGACGGTAACAAGGAGGATTATCTGCAAAACTTTTCGGTGATTTTCTCGGATTTTTATTTGTTTGACGAGCTGTATGGGTTCGATAACGAGAAAAATCATGTCCTCATCGCCGATTATTTGCAGCGTCTGCATTTACATCATAAAGTGCGGGTCGAGAACGGCCGGTTCTCCTCGGTGAATTTGTCGCAAGGCCAGCGCAAACGTTTGGCGCTATTGGTCGCTTATCTGGAAGATCGGCCTTTTTACGTTTTCGACGAATGGGCGGCAGACCAGGATCCTGAATTCAAGCATTTATTTTATACAGAGCTGCTACCGGCCTTGAAAGCCCGAGGCAAAACAGTATTGGTCATCAGTCATGACGACCGGTATTTTTACTTGGCCGATCGCTGTATTAAACTGGAAGAAGGGCAGATTGTTGCCACGGAAAAGCCCGTAGCAGTCAGCAACTAGGAAAGGATGTATTCACCACGAAGACACGAAGTTTTCACTCTGTTTTTTCTTCGTGTCCTTCGTGTCTTCGTGGTGATTGTTTTTTCATAATATTGGATGGCAATGGTGAAGATTCGAAAAGTTATTTTATATAGCGGCTTGGGGCTGGCGAGCGTGGCGGCGATAGCCTTCGGCGGCGGTTTCTGGGTGATGCATCGGCCCATGCCGCAACTTGACGGCACGGTGCAGCTGGACCGGCTTACGGCAGACGTTCGCGTACAGACCGATGCGCACGGCATGCCGGTCATCAATGCCGCTAACCGTGTCGATGCGGTTCGGGCATTGGGCTATGTTACTGCGCGCGACCGCCTGTTTCAGATGGAGCTGATGCGGCGCAAAAGCGCAGGGCGCTTGGCGGAAATTTTTGGCGGCATGGCGCTGGACAGCGACATCAAGGCCCGAACCTACGGTTTTCATAGGGAGGCAAAAGCCATCCTGGCAAAACTGCCGCCAGCCCACCAACAGTATCTGCAAAGCTATGCCGACGGCGTCAACCGCTATATGGCGGAGTCCGGCAGCAAACTGCCTTTCGAGTTTACCGTATTGGGTTATCAGCCGGGGCCTTGGACTCCCGAGGACAGTCTGCTGGTCGTATTGGGCATGTGCGAGAACTTGACTGCCGGTGAGGAACGCGGCGAGCGCATGCTGAGCGTGATGGAAAAAACCTTGCCGGACGCCGCGATGCGTTTTTTAACGCCGGACACCGATTTTTATACCGAACAGCTGCAAAAACAGGCCGAATCGTTGCGCCCCGCGCAAGCGATTCCTGTCGAGGCTTTGGCAACGGCACTCGCCCATCCGTCGTCGGATAAAACACCCTTGGCGCAACGGGTTCAGCAATCCGATTTAATGGTCGGTTCCAATGCCTGGGCGGTCAGCGGCAAGAAGACCTGGGACGGGCGGGCCATTTTGGCCAACGACATGCATTTGGGCATATCGGTGCCCAATACCTGGTATCGCATCGAGCTGAATTACGGCGCTGTGCATGCCGCAGGCTTGACCTTGCCCGGTACGCCGTTGTTAATTGCCGGCAGCAACCGGCATATCGCCTGGGGAGCGACCAATCTTTCCGGCGATTTCCTGGATTTGGTCCGGCTTGAGATCAATCCCGCCAATCCCGAGCAATACCGGGTAGGCGAGCAATGGCAGCGCTTCGACGAGTATCCGGAAACCATAATCGTCAAAGGCAGTGCAGCCAAACAGATTGTGGTTAAGCAGACGCGCTGGGGGCCGGTCGCCAGCCAACCGCTGCTGGATCAGCCGGTGGCGATTCATTGGACGGCGCTGGATGTCGATGCGTTCAACCTCAATTTGTTTGATTTGGAGCAAGGCGAAACCCTGGAGCAGGCGGTAACAATCGTCAACAGCAGCGGCGGTCCGCAGCTGAATATTTTGCTGGCCGACGACAAGGGCAGCATCGCCTGGACGGTGATGGGCAAAATTCCCAAGCGCTTCGGCAATGACGGTTTGGTCAGTCGCTCATGGGCGGACGGCCGCGTGGGCTGGAACGGTTATGTGGAACCTGAGGATTTGCCGCGTGTCATCGACCCGCCGGAGGGCATTTTGGCGTCGGCCAACGACCGCCGTCTGGGCAAAAATTATCCGTATGTGATCGGCCACCAGTTCGGCAACGGCTACCGCGCTTACAGGATTACCCGACAACTGACGCAAATGCCCAGGATTGGCGAATGGGCCATGTTCGATTTGCAACTCGATACCGAAAGCGAGTTTTATGTGTTCTATCAGCAGTTGGCCTTGAATAGCCTGACCGCCGAAGTGATTGCGAGGCAACCGGATTTGGCCGAGGTGCGCGACTATTTGCTGGCCTGGAACGGCCGGGCCGATGTCGGCAGCCTGGGTTTTGCCTTGCTGGTCGAGTTCCGCAAGCAATTGATCGAGGCGGTATTTACGCCGCTTTTGTCGGCCAGCCGGGACGCCGATAAAAATTTCAGCTATTCGTGGACTTATATCGATACGCCGTTGCAAGCCCTGTTGAACGAAAAGCCGCCGCGCGCATTGCCCGATGCGGCGCATTACCGGAACTGGGACGATTTTATTCTGGGACAATTGAAACACGGTTTGCAGCAGATACAAGCCCAGCATCCGGGAGTGGCGTTAATGGAATTGAACTGGGGCGAACAGAATAAGGTCAAGCAGTCGCATCCGTTTTCCAAGGCCTTGCCGATACTGAGCGATTTACTGGATATGCCAAGCGAGGCCTTGCCGGGTTGCGGTTTCTGCGTTCGCGCGGCGGGGCCGGGTTTTGGAGCCAGCGAGCGGCTGGTAGTTTCGCCGGGTCATTTTGAAGACGCCATTCTGCACATGCCCGGCGGCCAATCGGGCCAACCCTTGTCGCCTTATTACCGGGATCAGCAGGGCTATTGGCTCAAGGGTTTATCGATGCCATTGACAGCCGGAAAGCCGGAACACATGTTATTGTTACAACCGAATGATTAACTGATGTTACGCGCTGTCCACGAAAAGCACGAAAGACACGAAAAAATAGAGGGTCGTATGTTTCCCAGCTTACGGCGTGCCTTGACGATGGGCTTTACTTATTGTTCCTGTACCCGGTGCTTTTTGTGCCTTTCGTGGACTATGCTTTTTTATTAGGTACATGCGTAACATCAGTTAAGTAAAAAATCCGGGCGGAATATAATAAGCAATTGGTTTTAGGTAGAATAATCATTATGAAACGTAACTCTTCAGCGGTTTTGACTGCTATTGGCGCTTATTACCGTGGATTATCGCCGGTTACGCGGCTCGCTTATCCTGTCTACGGGGAGCTTTTTATCAAGAAACCGGGTAGTGACCTATGAAACAGGAAAACGAGAAGAATAGTTTGGAATCCGGGCTTAATAACGATGTTGACGAGCAAGCGGTGGCCTGGTTTATACGGCTACGGGCCGACAATGTCTCTGGCGAGGAAAAGGCGTCATTTCTTCTATGGCTGAATCAGGACGACTTGCACCGCGAAACTTTTAATGAAATCAGCAAGCTGTGGGGCGATGCCGGTCTGCTGCAAGCGCTTGGCGAAGCCGCCGAAAAATACCGCATCGCACCGCAAAAGAAAACAGCATCCGTTTATTTCAAATTACCGCTGGCGATGGCGGCTTGTCTGGCCTTAACTTTTCTTTTTAGAAACGAACTTGCGATCTTGATGCAAGGCGACTATTCGACCCGAGTGGGCGAACGCAAAACCGTCTATTTCGATGACGGTTCCACCGCGATGCTCAATACCGACAGTTCCATCGCAGTCAGCATGGAGGGCCCGCAACGCGGGGTCGAGCTGCTGAAAGGCGAGGTCTATTTCGAAGTCAAACCCGATCCCAACCGGCCGTTTATTGTCCAGGCCGATCATTCGACGACCCGCGTACTCGGAACCCGGTTTTTCGTGCATGAAAAGAGCGGTAGCGATGAAGTCAAAGTCGTGTCCGGCCGGGTTGAAGTGAGCGACCGGGGCGCCTTGAAACAGCCGCAGATTTTGCATGATCGCGAAGCCGTATCGATTAATGCCGCCGGGCTTGGCGAAACCCGGATATTGGATTCTGCGCTGGCCACCTCCTGGGTGAACGGTTTTCTGGTGTTTGAGAATGCTCCTCTGGAAAGCGTCATTAATCAGATCCGCCGCTATCGGACCGGTATGGTGGTTTATAAGGACAATACCTTGCGAGAACTCAAAATCAATGGTCGTATCAATTTGCGTGAGTCGGACGACATGCTGAAAGTCTTGGGGAAAAACCTGTCGGTAAAAATGACTTATTTGACCGATTGGCTGGTGATTGTCGGGTAATGTTGTTTTTAAGTTGACCGCCGGCCTGATGATTGGGCTTAATAGGCGCTCCAAAACGACTTTTGGCTACTCAACTTATGACTTTACCGGGCAGAAAACCACTCATAATCATCATCGGCCTTGCGTTGATTATTGCCGTTTATTTTTTTACCAAACAGCCGAAATTTGTCGATGTTGAAATAGTCACCCTTGAACAAGGCGAGGTGAGGGCGACGGTATCCAATACCCGCGTCGGTACGGTTAAAGCTTGTCGGCGCGCCTACCTTGCGCCGGCAACGGGCGGGCAGGTTGCCGAATTGCATGTCAAGGAAGGCGACAACGTTAAACAGAATCAGTTGCTGCTGGAGATCTGGAATAAGGATCTGAAAGCGCAGGTCAAATTGCAGGACGCTCAAATAAGGGCTAACCGGGCATCGGCCGAACAAGCCTGTCAGCTTGGCGCGGGTGCCGAACGCGAGGCAGACCGTGCGTTGCGTTTGCAAAAATTCGATCATATTATTTCTGAAGAACAGGTCGATATTAAAGCGACCGGCGCCCGCGCCAAGCGGGCATCCTGCACCGCCGCTCTTGAGGCCATCGCGGTTAGCCAGGCCAACCGCGATGCGGTTCAGGCCGCTGTCGAACGCACCCTGCTTCTCGCGCCTTTCGACGGCACCGTGGCTGAAATCAATGCCGAATTGGGGGAGTTTATAACGCCATCGCCGCCCGGCATTCCGACCTTGCCCGCCATCGATTTGCTGGATGTCAGTTGTTTGTATGTGTCCGCGCCGATTGATGAAGTGGATGCGCCGCAGATCAAAACCGGCATGAGCGCCTGTGTGTCGCTGGATGCCTTTACCGATAAACGCTGCTCCGGCACGGTAAGCCGCATCGCTCCCTATGTGTTGGAAAAGGAAAAGCAGGCGCGCACCGTCGAAGTTGAAGTTAAGCTAACCGATCCGAAAGACCTTAAAGGCTTGCTGCCCGGCTACAGTGCCGACATTGAAGTCCTGCTGTCCAGCAAACCCCAAGCGCTCCGAGTGCCTGCCGAGGCGGTATTGGAAAATAACCGGGTCTTGGTGATGCGGGCGGACGGCTTGCTGGAAGAGCGCAGCTTTAAACCTGGGCTGGTCAACTGGAACGCCGTGGAAGTGTTGTCGGGCCTGAATGTCGGCGATAAAGTCGTGTTGTCGGTAGGCAAGGAAGGCGTGGTCGCAGGCGCTTATGCCCGCGTACAAAAATGATACGGCTGGAACATATTCATCGTTATTTTCAGGTAGGCGAGCAGACCGTTCATGCCTTGAATGACATTAACGTCACCATCGAAAAAGGCGAATATGTGTCGGTGATGGGACCGTCGGGTTCCGGAAAATCGACTTTGTTAAACGTCATCGCCCTGCTTGATCAGCCTAGTTCGGGCCGGTATCTGTTAAACGATCAGCCGGTTACCCAGCTTGACGATGATGAGCTCGCCAAGATTCGCCGCGAAAACATCGGTTTTGTGTTCCAGTTTTTTCACTTGATTCCGCGGTTGTCGGCGGCTGAAAACATCGAAATGCCGATGATACTGGCGGGCGTGGCGGTTAAGGAACGCAAGCAACGGGTACAGGAAGCGCTGGCGTCGGTCAGCCTGCAAGACCGGGCCGATCACAGGCCGGATCAGCTTTCCGGCGGACAGCTACAGCGTGTTGCCATTGCCAGGGCCATGATCATGCGTCCGGAGATTTTATTGGCGGACGAACCGACCGGCAATCTCGACAGCAAATCCGGCAAGGAAATTATCGAGTTGCTGGAAGGACTTAACCGGCAGGGCGTAACGCTGATGATTATTACCCATGACCAGAATTTGGGCGACCGGGCGCGGCGTAAAATCCGTATTGTTGACGGGCAGATAGGGTAGTGAGCAATCAACAGAAAAATTACTGCGAGGACATGATTTTACACACTGTCCACGAAAAACACGAAAGGCACGAAAAAAATGGATGAGGAAATTTGGCATAGAGAAGAATGTTATCAGATACAAGGTGCTGTGTTTGACGTGTATCGGGAAATGGGCTGCGGTTTTCTTGAGGCGGTCTATCAAAAGTGTCTGGGGAAGGAGTTATCAAAACGAGGGATTCCCTTTGTTGCACACCAAGAGCTGAGGCTTTTCTACAAGGGTGAGGCGTTACGGCAAACTTATATCCCTGATTTTATTTGCCATAACTCTATTATTGTTGAAATTAAAGCGCTTTCTGCCACAACGGGAGCGCATAAGGCGCAGGTACTGAATTACCTGAAAGCAACAGAAATTCGTTTGGGTTTGCTAGTTAACTTCGGTTGCTATCCGAAAGCAACAGTCGAACGGATTGTCCTATAAGGTTTTTTCGTGCCTTTCGTGCTTTTCGTGGACAATAAGTACATCAGTTAATTGGCTAGAAAGATTTTCTTATGGGTTACGAGCAAAGAAACCATGTTCATCAAAGACACACTAACCCAATCCTTAGCCGCAATCAGCACCCAGCGCTTGCGCGCGGCGTTGATTATCCTGGCAATGAGCATCGGCATAGCTTCGGTTTCGGTGCTAACAGCCTTGGGCGAAAGCGCCCGCCGTTATGTGGTTAACGAGTTCGAAGCCTTGGGCACAAACCTGGTTATCGTGCTGCCGGGACGCACCGAAACTACGGGCGGACAGCCGCCGTTATTCGGCGAAACGCCCAGGGACTTGACGCTGGATGATGCGGAAGCCTTATTCCGCAGTCGTCATATCGCCGCTATCGCACCGCTGACCGTCGGTTCGGCGCCGGTTTCATCGCTGGGTCTGGAGCGCGAAACCAATGTCCTGGGTTCGACTCACGCATTAAGACGGGTACGCCGTTTGACCGTGGCGCAGGGCAGTTTCCTGCCCCAAACCGAGATCGATAAAGCGTTGTCGGTTTGCGTGATCGGTCAGACCATACGCAATGAACTGTTTGCCAATCAACCGGCGCTGGGGCAATGGCTGCGTATCAATGACCGGCGCTTCCGGGTGATCGGCGTATTGGCCTCGGAAGGCCAATCGGTCGGCATCGATTTTGACGAAATCGTGATTATCCCGGTGGCTTCCGCGCAGGCTTTGTTCGATACCCATTCATTATTTCGGGTATTGGTTGAAGCCAAATCCAAGCCGGACATGTACAAGGCGGTCGATGAAATCAGGGACATCATCAAGGCTCGCCATGAGGGCGAAGACGATGTGACACTGATTACCCAGGACAGCGTGGTCAGCACTTTCGACAGGATATTAACCGCGTTGACCCTGACCGTAGCCGGTATCGCCGGAATCAGCCTGGCGGTGGCCGGTGTGCTGGTGATGAATGTGATGCTGGTCAGCGTGACGCAACGCACGTCCGAGATCGGTTTGCTGAAAGCCTTAGGCGCGACCAAACGGCAGCTGCTGTGGCTGTTTTTGTCCGAAGCGGCCATGTTGTCGTTGGCGGGCGCCGTGCTGGGCGTGATACTGGGCTACCTAACCATTGGCGTTTTACAGGCTTTTTACCCGGATTTTCCTATGGAACTGCCGGGCTGGGCATTGCTTGCCGCATTGGCTGTGTCGTTGTTTACCGGCCTTGTGTTCGGTGTATTGCCGGCCAGAAAAGCCGCCAATCTCGATCCCGTTGTCGCATTGGCAAAGCGGTAAAATATGCGTTACGTCGATCTCATCTCATTGTCATACCGGACGGTTATCAGTCACAAACTGCGTTCGTCGTTGACCGCGCTTTCGCTGGTTTGCTCTCATTCCCACGCGCTGCGTGGGAATGCAGTCAAGGCGCGCTGCGCCGCGAGTCACGCACAATGTCTTGTATATACGGGACGCGGCGCGTCCAACACTGCATTCCCACGCAGCGCGTGGGAACGAGGAGTAATAACGCTGTTCCACAGACACTCGCGTATAACGATAAGAGCTGGAGCTTGGGAACTAGCCAAGCCTATCGCCGCATTGGCAAAGCGGTAAAACATGCGCTACGCCGATCTCCTCTCATTGTCATATCGGACGGTTATCAGCCACAAACTGCGTTCGGCGCTGACTGCATTGGGGCTGATTATCGGCATTGCGGCTGTGGTGATTTTGACCTCGATAGGGCGCGGCATTCATACCTTTGTACTGGCCGAATTCACCCAGTTTGGCACCAATCTGATCAGCATTCATCCCGGAAAAACCACCACCTTTGGTGTGTCGGGCGCATCGATCAGCACGGTTAGACCGCTGGTCATAGCCGATGTCGTCAGCTTAAGCAAAGTGGAAAACATCATTGCCGCATCCCCCATGGTGCAAGGCAATGCGCGTATTGAAGCGGGAGAAAAACAGCGGCGCACCAATGTGCTGGGGGTAGGTGCAGCCGTGCCGGAAATATGGAAAATCAAGGTCGTCAACGGGCGTTTTTTGCCGAAAGAAGAAAGCAATCCGCGCGCCTTCGCAGTGCTGGGCAATAAACTGGCGACCGAGCTGTTCGGCACGTCCAGCCCGCTAGGCCAGCGCATCAGGATCGGCAGCGACCGTTTTCGGGTCGTCGGCGTGATGGAAAAGAAAGGCCAGATGATCGGCTTCGATATGGACGACACCATCTACATTCCGGCCGCCAAGGCGCTGGAGCTGTTCGACAGGGAAAGCCTGATGGAAATCCACCTGCTCTATAAAAGCAATACGGTAGTTGAGCGCGTAGAAAAAGCGATCAAACGAAACTTGATTGCCCGGCACGGCAGGGAAGACTTCACCCTTGTCACCCAGAATCAGATGCTCAAAAGCATGGATTCCATCCTGAACATCCTGACGCTGGCGGTAGCGGCACTAGGCAGCATTTCCCTGCTGGTCGGTTCGGTCGGCATATTAACCATCATGACCATCGCCGTTTCCGAACGGATTTCAGAAATCGGTCTGCTGCGGGCGGTAGGCGCAGAACGCAGAACCATTTTCCAGCTGTTCCTGTGCGAGGCATTGGCGCTAAGCGCCGCAGGCGGACTGTGCGGCGTGTTGCTGGGCATAGCCATTGTGCAAATTCTTGATGCCGCGCTGCCCGCCTTGCCGGTGGAGCTGGCTTGGACTTATATCGTTGCGGCCTTTATGGTTTCATTGCTGATCGGCATAGCCGCCGGAGTAGCTCCGGCCATGAAAGCCGCCAGGTTGGAGCCGTTGGAGGCTTTGCGGGCTGAGTGATTGTATCCGAGGCCAACATTTCTTAGTGACAAGCAGAGCCACTGGGTTTGTAAAATCATTGGGCTTATTGTTGGAAAATCATTACTAATTGTGATTGGAAAACAAAGGTAGCCGCCAGTTTGTAATTGTCTGTGTCCATGTCTTCACAAACGGCTTTAATCGTGCTTTCCAAGTCGGCGACTTGGGATAGATCTATGCGTTTTACTTGGGTCATCGTTTTTGCCTCTTAGAGTTTTAAGTTAGTCACAATTCACATTTTCTCCTTGAGATTTAAGGATCTGACAAACGGCTTTAATTTTGTCAGGAGTTGCCTGGTCATCAGTAGCAAACTTACCGAACGTTAAATAGCCAGGATCAACCGCTTTTGCCGCGTTGTCATATTTTGCGATTGAGGATGCATCCTTGTTGTTTTTGTAATCATTGTATTTTTTAGACAGGGGCATTTTTTTCTTTTCCAAATCTTCTTTGACTTCAGGAATCGCTTTGACTGCCGCAAGCGCTTTTGCCGTTTCTGTGTCAATGCTACCGTCAGCATCTTTGGCAAACATGACTGATGCGCCGGGTTGGTTTACAGCTTCCGTGCCCACCGCAAGCCGTTGGTAAATCCCGGAACTTTCACCCAAATCAAAAATCCCGCCATAGCGCAGTTCCATCAGGACATTGGCTGAATCCGCAGCACCACCGTTAACCGAGCCAGTCGAATTCTTGCCGCCGTTGCGATTAGTCGGTACAAACGCGAGTTCTGCGCGGTTGTAACCGAGCTTGCCCTGCGGCATTTGGGTTGCAGGATTCTGCGATACTTCTACGCCAATCATCGTAGCAGTCGATGCCAGAACCGAATAGCCTTGATCAGCACAACCGGTGACAGCCATTGTGGCCGAAACAAGGCCTGCGCTTCTCAAGACAGTTGTAAATATTTTTTGTTTATCCATTATTTAATCCTCATGGTTGTTTTAGATGAGCTTTTGGCGAATCAACGATAATCGGCCCGCCCGGCCGTTGGCTTATTTCTACGCGAACATCTTCGGCATGATCGGGTATTGCTACGGTGCTGCTTGTTGAATAGCCTAATCCCAGCTTCATGCCTGGTTGGTCGGAAATATGCAGCCCTAAAGCCTGGGATTGGGTCGCTAATATTGCCGTTTCGGTTCCCGGTTTTGGTATTGAGACTACGCCTATTCCCAGTATCACATAGTGCAGCGAGTCTTCGCCGTCCACAGACACCGTCATACAACAGCCGAATGAACTACAACCGGGTAACGCGATCATTGCTGTGATTATTGCTAGCAACACAATAATCGTTGGGCGTCTATTTGAGTTACCCCGCTGCATATCGGTGTACATACACTTATCCAGAAAGGAAACTAGGCGGATTTCAATTTTAAAAAGTCCTGCGATACCCAGCCATCAATTGCACCATCACTTTGCAGGTCGATGGCTGCCCAACCGTCTTTTTCTTTGATGATAAAAACTTCGGTATCTATGGGAAGCACCTGCAAAATGTCGAAGTTCACACCGGCGCCGGAACGCATTCGAAGACCATCGCGGGCGGCAACCCGATAAGAAACGCGAGGATCGTCGGCATAAACGCGTTGCGGCATATCCGTACTGGTTAAAAACGGGTCGTCGCTATCGGTTTTTAGCCATAATTCACCTTCGGCTGCCCTGCGCTTTACCAGTCCCGCTAAAGAGACTTTATTGCCGGTCTTGGGATCAGTCGCCTTAACCCATTTGGACAACTCGCTAGGCACACAATCGTAATCACCCGTGTTAAGACGTTTCAGCAAGGTACTCGCCGTTAAATTTCCAATGCCCGCGTTGAACACAAAACTGCTCAAGGCGGCATATTGGTTGTCGTTTAACGTGACATTCACACATTGATCTACCTGCACACCCGATTCCGCTAAATCTTCAGCCAATAAGTGATTCGCTTGTTCTTCACTGATTGCTGCCTCTGGTTTTACGCCATGCGTATGCCCGTAGCCGATGGTCCAGACACCGGCCGGACAGCGATAGGCTTCTAAACGCAAGCCCTCGAATTGTTTGACCAGATTTAAACCGTCGTTGTTAATTTGTCTCGACATAATATTCTCTCCATTTTGCTTGAATTAAGGACTCTGTAAAGCTTCAGCCCACACCGGGCGTTGGAGCTTTAACGTTGGGTTTGTTTTCTGTTTTGTTATCGCCGGCTTGTGGCTTGATGGTTGATCTGAAATTCATAAACTTGTTGAGGACATCGAACCAAAAGGGCGCTCCCAAACAAACGGCTATTGCCGTAATAAAAAGACCGATAATTTTTTCCAGCCAAGCCTCTGGGCTGCGTGGGTTATTTCTCGGATCGTCCAAGTTGCGCCATCCTATCGGCAAACCAAGCCTATTCAGTTCGGCTAATCGTGCCATTTGCAAGTTATAACATTGCTGGGGATCAATGCCTTGAGTCTGGCAAAGATCCTCTTTTGTAGACGCTGCCGCTTTAATTGCGGCTATTTCGGCGCTGAGTTGGGTGATTTGTTGCTGGTTATTTGAGGATTGAGCGCCATCAAGCGCCTGTTGCCTGGTTTTCAATAAATCGACTTTGATGAACTGGTCAGCCGAGCTAACCATCTGGTCGCGCAGATTGTCATTGACCATCAGGCTTTTAGCGATGGTAAGCGTGTCGACATTACCGGCTATAACAATCGCTACGGCAATAATGAAGGCAATAAGTTGCGCATGTTTTTTGTACCAGCCACTGACTCTTTCTCCCATTGCGGAATACCAGTCTTCAATATTTTTAAGCGCGTTATGGATGTCGCCGTCCGCCGTATTAACAAATAGCGTCAGGGATTTTTTGAGATTGGCCGGGAGGTTATTAGAGGCATTGATCTGGCTGATAAGTGTCGCCGTATCAAAGGGTTTATCATCCAGAATTTGACTAACAAACGCCAGCGCGAAAGTTTTTGGTGCGATATAAGAGGGTAGATTCGCGGGTAACAGTAGCTTTTGCGGCGATGTATGACTGGGTTCTGTACCTGCTTGTTGAGGTTGTTGTTCCAGTTTCAAATCACCGTGGTACAAACCATAAATCAGCGGATTTTTGTAAAACTCCTTGAGCAGCGTAAAGCTTGTGTTACTGTCGGTATTACCGCCAAATAACTCATACAAGCCCTCACAGAGTTTTTTTCCTCGGGAACGTGTCAACAGATTTTCGACGGCTTCCGTCAGTGCGGAACAGATAAGGCTTAATAGCAAGTAGACAAACACCAATCCTATGGCGACATCTAATATACCGGATGTATTTTGCATGACAATTACTCCCCCAGAAATAAAAAAACGTGTATTAACTTGTTTTACCCATGACTCAAATAACGGCAGCGCGGCCAAAAAGAAAAACGGTAAATTTTTTGTTAGCGTCTATGATCAGCGTCTATTTGGGCTGACGGATCATATCATGCTCGGTAAACAAAATACTATCACTGTAGAAGCCGATCGCTCAGATTCTACGACGGTGAATTGGGTCAGTGACGCTGGAGTGTGGGACGCTACATTATCGGCAATGGCTCCTTGCATTGTTCTTCCTGCTGTAGCGGTGCAGTCGTTCTTGTCTTCGTGGCGATATGTTTTAACTTGATACCTGCGGGACACGTTTTCTGCCTATTCTACTAGGCGGTGCGGGAAACGCCGGTTTTCGCTGTTGCTCGAACCGGCGTATTTCTGTCTACGAATGATGTACCCAATCAGCCCCTAAAGTCCCTTGCAGCTGTTGCAGGTAAGCCGGATCGTTGATTTCGGCCAGCTTGAGTTCAGTCGCTTCGAGTTTTTGGATTAACTCGGCACGGCCGGCTGACTGTTCCGTTGCCGCCAATTGCTGTTGGATATAAGCCTTGTGCTGCTGCCAAAGATCGCTCTCGCGTTGTTGTTTGATTTCAAGGCGCTGTTGATACCAGTCGCTTTGCAGCAAATAGTCGCGGGTGAACATCGCGCGAATAGCCGGATTGCTGATGGTTTGCCCTGCATATTCACCTTCGGCCATAATGTGCAGTAGCGCTTTCAGGGGCGGGCAGGCGTCATCGATGGAACCGTCCTGGAAATATTGTTGCGCGACCCGTTGCTGGGCTTCGTACACGTTGTCGATGCCGTCAACATAGCTGGGCATATCCTGCGTTTCCGGTTTCAACATGGCGTCGTCAAATACCGCGGTCGGGTAATCGAACATCTTGCCGAAATTGGTATGCACAAACCGTTCGGTGATGCGATAGCCCAGTCGGCTTTGGAATACGGTGCGACCTTCGTATTCAAAATCCTCCAGTTTTTCCAGTTGTCCTTTTGCAATCAAATACTGCGGGTCGCGCTGGTCTACCGGCAAGCGCGACCAGATTTCAGGAATCAATAGGCTGATGTCATGATCGATTTGGCGTTTGGAGCCTATGAAACCCGCCGCCGTGGAAAAACCGTCATAGCCGCATAATATGAACGAAACCAAGGCGGTATTCAGGTCGGCGGTGGTGGATAAGGCATTGAACGGGCCTTTGGTCAGCGCGCCTTCGGAACCGGCTCCGGTTGTGGACGGCGATTTTCCGGTCAGGCTGCAAATAAAATCCATGAACAGCTCAGGCAATTCCTGATAATGGATCGGATTATAGATCGCCAGCGGCCGGATGCCTGACTCCAGGTCGGCAGGATTGTTGCGTCGTCCGGTCAATACTGCGTTAACCGGGAAATAAACGGTTTGATCGGTATCAAGACCCCGCGCCAAACGGGTGGACAGTTCCGCAATATAGCGCATTTTGGGGTTGGCTATATCGGGGCGCAGTTGCAGATAGCGGACGTTGAGGCTGGGTTTTCCGTCAACCAGACGAGGATGCGCCGATGAGACGAAGTACTCGCCGTCTTTGCCCTGGGTGGCCTGGCGGATGACGTTTTGCATCGGCTCGCTGAATTCGTCGAAGTGTATGACGTCTTCGATGAACTCGCGCGCGTCTTGCGGGGTGAGCGGTTGAAAATTGGAGATGAAATTGTCGGTACGCGAAAAATCCAGCTCGGTCTGCAAATCCGTGCCTCGGTGTATCGCATCGTCAGGACGCTGAAAGAAGCTTTGCTCGCAGTTATCGACCAGTTTGACGCTGGGGTTTTTATAATCGGGATTAAGCCCGGTAAGAAGGCGCGTCGGTACGACGGTGGACGCGGAAATATCGTCTTCCATCTGGACTTTGGCCGAGGCGATAAAATCCTGGCGCAGTTTGAAAACGCGCCACGCGCCATTTTCGTCAAAGCCTACGCGCAGGTAACTGGCGATCAGTTTGCGGCCCTGAAATTTCAGTTCGTTACCGGGGTGGCTGTTGACCATGTCGACGGAAAAATATTTTCTCCAGTCGTGGCCCCATTCTTCCTTGTAAAAACGTTTGATCATCAGCGCCACGGCCAATATGTGCTGGGGTATGGTTGCCAGCCATTGGTTGTGGACGTCCGAAAACTCGGTTTCGGACGGCGTCAGTAGTTTGATCACCGAACCCAGGGTGCGTTCATTGCTGAGCAGGCGGCGTTGGTCGAGGCCATGCAGGGCCGGATCGCGAAACCGGGTGGAATAATCGTGTTCGAAGATGGCGGTGACGATGTCCATGTCCTTGTCGAAATTATCGACAAAAACCGGGCCGGAAATGATGGCTCCGGCAATCGATTTGGAAATTTCCGACTTGCCGCCCCCGGATACGGTGCTCGGCTTGTGGCAGAAAGTGCCTTCCTGATGGGTGCCGATCAAGCGCCAGCTGGGCGCAGTAGGGTGGCGTTCCATGTGGATTTTAAAGCCGTTGGGATAGACATAGGTGTTGCCGAACAGCAATTTGAGCGTTTGCGTCTGCCGGTTATGCGTCCAGCTGACTTGCTGCTGCGGAATGTTGAACTTCGCGGTATTGGGAATATAAAGGATGTCGGGATAGTTTTTGTCGACAGCATAGCCTTCGTCTTTAGGTTCTATGACCGACGCCAGTTGCTGACAGACTTTATCGAAAGAATAATGCTCGCCGATATAAGAAGCATGGGGCAAAAAGATTTCGCCCAGGATGACTCTCGGGAAGGCCAGCGCGCCGCCCGAATGCTCTTCTTCAGCGCCGCCGTAGAGGTTGGCCGAGTAGCTGATATGGGACTTGATTTCCTTTTTGCTGTAGCCGAAATAGTTATCGGCGATGATGGTGACAATCACCCCCCGCATGTTGCGGCACACCAGTTTAAAGGGCTGGCCGTTATTGTAGAGTTCATCCGCATTTTTCCAGCACATGCCGTCTTTGCGCTGACGTTCGGTGGCATCGTCAAAATGCGGCAGGCCCAGGTCCTTTTTCCGGCAATGCACCAGGTGCGAGGCAAGAATGATGCAGCCGGTATGGCCGGTCCAGTGGTCAATATCCAATGCGGCATCGTTCTCGGGCAGGAACGGGTCGCCCGCGTTGCCGAAAATGGATTCGACAAAATCCAGGTTGGCGACCAGTCCGCCGGGTGCAAAAAAGCGGATTTCCATGGTTTTGACCGGCATTGATGCGGAAACTTCCGGGCACACGATGGGTCTTATCAGCGATGACGCCCAGAGTTTGGCGGTGTTGGCTTGGGCGCTGGTAAAGGGCAGGGACAAAAGGTCGTCGGGAGGCGTCAGGGCGGCACGGAGCAGTGCCGCATAAGCCTGAACGGGCACTTCGTTTTTATCGGCCGGAACCGGGAGGCCTCCAGTGGCAATATGGAACACGCCTTTGGTGGTGCGCCGGTCGTTTTTCGGGTTATGCAGTACGCCTTGTTGAATCCGGTAGGAATCAATATAAGCCGAATGAAATTCGTTGTGTTGAAAGGGCAGGGACAACTCCCTTGCCAATTCTTTTTGTTCCAGCACAAAGGTTTCGCCCGGTAAGCTGACGGGGCCTTCTATGCCGTTTTCAGTCAAGTAGCTGTTAAGGAAATCCTGAATACGTTGATCGGCCGGACAGCGGTACTTGGCCAGCGCCAACAGGCGGCGTTGCTGAGTATAGTTTTTTAATAAACCGCCTGCAATTTTCAGGTATTGCGGGTCGTTTTCCACTTCGCAGGTTGGTTGCCCCAGCGCCGCAAGTTGCAGGTTGATGTGTTGTAATTGTTCCATCCGCTTCGGGCTGGATGAGTCGGGCTGGTGTTGATCGGTCAGTGAGTTCATGCGTGTCGGTTCCGGCGGTCTTTAAGATTGTAGTTATTATTCAGTGGCCAAAAATAGAACGCTGATGACGTTAATGCTTATGATGGCACAAGGCTAAAGGCAGAAAATGTGTTCATCCGTCATCTGTGTTCTATTGTGCTTATATTTAAAACGTAAGCCTTTATTCGCATTGTAACAGCTACTCACGAATAAAAATCCTCAAACTTTTTGATGAAAATACTCAGCTGATCGCCGGGCAAATGATTGATGCCTGCCGCCGCTTTGCGTCCGCCGCCGGTTGGAAAGGCGGAGCATAATTCGTCAGCGCCGGTTTTATTGGATAGGGGCGCTCTGACGCCAACCTGGTAATCGTTGTCCTTGTTATGGGTGATGACCGCATGGGCTCTGCTGGGTTGAAGGTTGGCCAGGGAATTCCCGAATACGCCGTTAACGCGTCTTGCCCAGGCGGTATCGGGCAGGATGAATACGGCAACCGCGTCGCTTTGGTATTCGGGGACAAGGCGTTGGGCATTTGCCATGTCTTCTCGATAGCCCTGTTCCAGTTGCGTAAAGATGTCACGATTGCCGCCGATGAAGTCAAAAGGGGATTGGAAACCCGCCATTTCTCGGTACAGCCGGTCAGGGGCAAAATGCAGGTCGTCAATACAGCCGCCGTACCCGTTATAGTTGATGTAGATACCCAGGTTTTTCAGGGTCTCAAGTTCTGTTTGGCTTAGATTCAGGGTGGCAGCCAGTTGTTCGGCGCTGTGGTTTAAATTGTCGCCAAAGGCCGCGGTTATTGCCCATAATGGATATTTTCCATTCAGGTACTGATTGACCAGCAGGCTGGTGCAGATCGCGCTGTCGGTATTAATCAGCGTTTTTAGATGGGGATGTTTGGGAATATCGCCGGGTTGGTGGTGATCGACATAAAAAATATGCGCGCCCCGGTTTAAAAACTCCTTAACCCGTACGCTGTTTGTTTGCAGGGAAATATCCAGTACTGTGATGCGGTCGCCTGAGGTGACGGTAAATTTATCCAGTAACCGTATGTCGCGTTTAATACCGGTAATGAGCCGCGATGCCAGCGGTCGATCCAAGCGTAGTTGAATCAGGGCGCAGATGCCGTCTGCATCGCCATTGAAGACATCGAAATGCATGGTTTATTCCAGGGCGGACAAGATGTTTCTATCGCGTAATAGCGATATGACCTGCTGCACGCTTTCTTCGAGCGTAAGCCGGTGGGTGTCGATTTTTAACTCCGGATTTTCCGGTTCTTCGTAAGGCGAGGATATGCCGGTAAAGTCTTGTATTTCGCCTAGTCGCGCTTTTTTGTACAGTCCTTTGACATCCCGTTGCTCGCAAACCGTTAACGGGCAAAAACAGTGAATTTCAATAAAGTCGCCGTCCGGCATCAGGCTTCTTGCCGTGGCGCGCTCCGTCTTGAACGGTGAGATAAATGCGGTCAATGTTATTACGCCCGCTTCAAGCAGCAGTTTGGTTGTTTCACTGACGCGGCGGATGTTTTCCTTGCGGTCTGTATCGCTAAATCCCAGGTCGCTGCACAAGCCGTGACGCACATTATCGCCGTCCAGGACCAAGGTATTTAAGCCGATTTGATGCAATTGTTCTTCTACGGCATGGGCCAGCGTTGACTTGCCGGAGCCGGATAGGCCGGTAAACCAGAGAACTATCGATTTATGCGCATTTTTTTGTTCGCGGCGTTGCCGGGTGACGGTGGCGCGGTGCCATAGGGTATTGGCGCTTTTGTCCGATTGATGGGGCATATACGATCGAGCCTGGTTTGTCGAATGGCAAAGCCTTTATTCCGTCAGGGAAAAGCCGATTTTAACGGTGACCTGCCAGTGAGCGATTTTGCCGTTTTCTATGTGGCCGCGGGTTTCGACGACTTCGAACCAGCGCATGTCATGGATAGTTTTTGATGCCTTGCTGATGGCGTTTTCGATGGCTTGCTGCATGCCGACGGCTGATGAACCGGTCAGTTCTATTTTTTTGTAAACATGTTCAGTCATGATCTTTACCTCTGTTGAGTGTAATAAAAATCCAGTTCTTGCAAACGCTCCGGTGTGCCTATGTCCATCCAGAAACCGTCCATTTTCTGTCCTGAAACCCGGCCGTTTGCTATGGCTTGGCGTAACAAAGGTCCCAGTTTACTGGGGCCGGCGGGTATGTTGCTGAACAGTTCCGGGCGATACAGCCCTATGCCGCTAAAGGTGAAATGTTCGGTGCCGCTTGAAACAACCAAACCGGACTTAGCCAAGCCAAAATCGCCCTGTGCATTATGCGCCGGATTATCGACCAAAACCAGATGGGCCAAATCGACAGTCAGGTTTTTGAGTTCGGCAAAGGGAAAGTCTGTGGCGATATCGCCATTGACCACCAAAAACACCTCGTCGCCTAATAAATGCAGCGCGTTAATAATGCCGCCAGCCGTTTCCAGCGCTTGTTCGCCTTCCGGCGAATAGCTTATGTTTGCACCAAACCGATTGCCGTCGCCCAGCCGGTTTTCTATTTGCAATCCCAGATGGGCATGATTAATGACTATATCATTAAAACCGGCCGCAACCAGTTGTTTGATCGTGTATTCGATCAGCGGTTTGCCGGCAGCTGTAAGCAAGGGTTTGGGGGTGTGGTCGGTTAACGGGCGCATTCTTTCGCCGCGTCCTGCCGCTAAAATCATGGCTTTCATGCTTCAACTACGCTCAGTGCGGGTAGCACTTGCTCGCGCAGGAAGTCATTGAGCCCGGCAAGTTCAGGGTAGGCTGCGCAAACGGTGGTGACATAGTTCAGTGTGCGCGGTATGTCGCCAAGGTAGTTGGATTTGCCGTCTCTCAAGTGCAAGCGGGAAAAAATGCCGATGGCTTTAAGGTGGCGTTGTAGTCCCATCAGGTCGAACCAGCGTTTAAACTGGGCCGGGCTGCAATCAATGAGGCCTGCTTGCTGGAGCCGCTCAAAATAGTTAAGTCGCCATTGCTCAACTTGTTGTTCAGGCCAGGCGATATAGCAATCGCGCAATAAAGACACCAGATCGTAGGTGATCGGGCCGATGACGGCGTCCTGAAAATCGATGACGCCGGGCGAATCGTTGTCTAAAACCATCAGGTTGCGGGAGTGGTAATCCCTGTGTACGCAGGTGCTGGGTTGCTCCAATGCGGATGTCGTGAGAAGGGCGCGGACCGTCTCCCAAACAGCTGCGGGAATTTGAATGTCCAGTAACTGGCCTAAAAACCATTCGTCGAAAATAGCCAGTTCCCTGTGCAGGAGCGGCTGGTCATAGCTGGGCAATCCGGAGTTTTGTATCGATGTTTGGGTTTGCAGTTTGAATAAGCTGTCGAACGCGGTTTGATATAAATCGGCGGCAGTGGCTTCATTCAGCTGGTCCAGAAAACACCGGCTACCGAAATCCTCCAGCAGTAAAAATCCGTCAGTCAGGTTTTGTTGAAAAATGCTCGGAACGTTGATTTGAGACTGTGTCAGCAGCTTGGCAATTCTGATGAAGGGTTCGATGTTTTCTTTGTCCGGCGGGGCGTCCATGACAATAAATTGTTGTTCCGGGGTACAGACTCTAAAGTAACGTCGAAAACTGGCATCGCTGGAAGCGGGGGCGCATGCGGTAATGGTGAGCAATAAATCGTTTTCAAGCCAGTCGAACATCGATATCGTTCTTAAGTCTTCAGGCATCATGATGTTTAGGATAGATTAGTATAATAGAGGGGTAGTGAGGTAAAATTAACGTCCGGCATTTTATTCGATTTACGATCCACTACGCTACTAAACTTCATATTACCTATGCGCCGCCGTTTATTACTGTTTTTTTTACCTTCTATTTATGCGCCTGCCAGCATTGCCAACGAAGCACTCTGGAATTGTGTACAAAGCAAGGATAGCAAAGAGTGGGTTTGTGTAGGTGAAAAAGAACCTGCGGATAAAACCAGTTCGGCAAAGGTTCCTGCCGCCGAACCCGTTAAAGACGCGCAGCCAATACCGACAAAGGCCGTTGAAAATACCCAGCCGGTTGTAGCGGAACCTGAGCGCGGTCCCATTGAGAATGCCGAGCCCCCGTCCGTCCCTGCCGAGAAGGCCGAGACGAAGGTCGATGCGCCCAAACTCCCCGTCAACACCAGGGCTGATAAAGACACCCAGCAAGTTAGCGTAGAGGCTAAGCCAATCGCTCAGCCTTCGGCCGATTCCAATTTGAAAAAAACACTGCAAACTGAAGCTAATCGTCCAGGCTGGACCTGCGATGCCAAGGCCGCAGATAAAAACTGGGATTGTAAGTTGGTCGGCGCCGATCCTAAAGGGCAGACGCGGGTTATTGAAACATCTGAAGCCGGCATAAGTCTGCTTACTCCGGCATTTGACCACAACGAAGAGCTAACCTTCAGCAATCTTAAATCACAACTGAAATATGATCCCTGGCAAAACTGCACTGCGCCTGGCGGCGGAAAGCCCGGCTTTGTGCCTGAAAAGGATTTGAGAGAGGCGTCTCCTCTGGATATCGATTCCGATTATGCTGAAATATTCGAGAATGAAATTTACAGTTATACCGGTAATGTTGAAATGACCCGTGCAGATCAGCGTTCAGTCTCTAATAAAGCGACTTATGACACGGTGTCGGAAACATTGGATTTACAGGGCAGTGTCTATTACAGCGAAGATGAATTGGCGTTGCACAGTGAGTCGGCATCCCTTAACCTGGCTTCCGATCAGGCACGCCTCCGGGAAGCCCTGTTTATTTCTCCGGCTACGCCGCTCAGAGGCCGGGCGAAAACGATTTATCGGGAGAGCAGTACCCTGTCTCGATATAAAGGTGTTGCTTATACCAGCTGCCGTCCCGGCAACCAGGACTGGGTTGTGCATGCGAGTGAGCTGAAGATGAATAAAATTAGCGGTCAAGGTGCTGCTAAAAATGCATGGATTGAGTTTAAAGGTACGCCTGTGTTTTATTCGCCTTATATGTCTTTTCCGATAGATAACAGACGGCTTTCGGGTTTTCTTGCGCCTTCATTCGGCAATACGCAACGGGGCGGGTTAAGACTGGAAACGCCTTATTACTGGAATATAGCCCCCAATTACGATGTCACTTTACGGCCACGGTATCTTTCAAACAGGGGCGCCATATTGGGAGGCGACTTCCGTTATTTGACAGAGATGACAAGCGGATCTACAGATCTGGAATTTATGCCGCATGATAGTCTCCGTGATAAGGCGCGGTATTTGGGAGCGATTAAGAATTACACCCAATTTACGTCCCATATTAAGTCAAATATGGATTTGAATTATGTGTCCGATAAAGATTATTTCTCCGACTTGGGCAACGCGCTGAGTACGTCAACTTACAGTAGTTATCTTTTAAGCCAAGCTAATCTCGGCTACGTCAATACCGGGGTTTCTTTAACAGGCCATGTTGATAATTATCAATCGATCGATAAAGCGATAACCAAAGCAGGGATACCGTATCGGAGGTTGCCGCAAGTTAACCTGAATTTGAACCATTCATTCAAATTTATGCCGTTGACAACCTTGCTGGATGCTGAGTATGTGCATTATCAGCATGATTCAGTAGTGGAAACGACGAATGGACAAGAAATCGATCTTACGCCGGTGAATGCGCAACGAACCAATGTCAAACCGTCAATCAGTTTCCCATTGCAAACGGCCAGCGCTTTTTTAACGCCCAAGATTTCCTTGCAGTCCACCCAGTATGCGTTAAGCAATCCAAGCGGGGGCTTAATAAAATTGTCGACAGGTCAAGTCGTCTCCTCAAGTATGTCTAGAACCCTGCCTATTTTTTCTACGGATAGCGGTTTATATCTGGAAAAGGACATGAATATTTTCAATAGATCTTATTTGCATACCCTTGAGCCCAGGTTGTTTTATTTGTACGTCCCCAATACAGTCCAGGACGATATTCCTGTATTCGATACCGCACCGAATGATTTTTCTTTTAACAGTATGTTTTTGGAAAACCGCTTTAGCGGTCCGGATAGGGTAGGGGATGCTAATCAGCTTACGGCAGCCTTAACAACACGCTTGATCGATGCTAAATCCGGTAGGGAAAAATTAAAACTCAGTGTGGGGCAAATTTCTTATTTTCAGGATAGAAAGGTTATTTATCCCGGCTACCAGCAAACTTTGCCGGGCTATTTTCCGGATACCGATAAATTCTCAAATCTGGTGACTGAATTCGATGCCGGATTAACGGACCATATATCGTTTAGTTCAGGGGCGCAATGGAATCCTCATTTGAACCGGGTTGTCAGGCACAGCGCCATGCTGCATTATATTAACGAACCCGGTGAGATTATTAATATGGGTTATCGTTACAGGAAAAATACAATTTATCCTGAATTATCGGGGACCAGACCTTATGACATTATTCAAAGCGATGTTTCCGCTCACTGGCCGATTTATAACGATTGGTCTGTAGTTGGACGTTGGACGTATTCATTGCTGAATAATTCAACTCAGGAAAGTTTTTTTGGCCTGGAAAAAGAAAATTGCTGCTGGCGTTTCCGTGTTGTTGGGCGACGCTGGATTAATAGCTTAACGCTGAATCAAAATCCGAATATTGTGAACAGTCCCACTATTGTCGATGCGACAGGGATAAGTCAGACCGGCATATTTTTTCAGATAGAACTTAAAGGCTTGACCGGGATTGGGGAAAAATTGGATAAGTTCTTTGAACAGCAAATTTATGGTTATCGGGCACCGAAAGATGATTAAGCAAGAAAACATCAAAAGAACTATTGTCGTCGCGTTATTGTGTAACTTATTGTTCGGCAGCTTTTTAGTACACGCTGAAGTTCTTGATACCATTATCGCAGTGGTTGAAGAGGACGTTATCCTTGAGCGTGAATTGCAAAAAGAAGTGGCGGTTATTGAACAAAGAATACAGCAAAGTAACGCCGCGATTCCGCCCGCTTATGTGCTGCGTAAGCAGGTGCTGGAGAAAATGATTGTTGATAAACTCCAGCGGCAGTTGGCGGAAAAGGCCGGGATTACTGTCAGCGAAGAAATGCTCAACAGTTCGGCCGCCGATATAGCCCGAAGAAATAACATGGATATAGAGCAATTCAGGGCGGAGTTGGAAGGGCAGGGCATTAGCTACCAAAGCTTTTTGGATAATATGCGTAATGAAATCATTATTAATCAATTACGCGGCAGGGAGATCGGCGGACGCATTAAGGTGACCGACCGGGAGGTTGAGCACTACATGGAGACCCAGGATAAAATCGGCGAAGAGTCTACGCAGTATCATCTGGGGCATATATTAATTGCGGTTAAAGAAGGCGCGTCATCGACAGAAATACAAAAAGCGATGAGCAAAGCCGAGGGTATTGTCGGGAGTCTGCGCGGCGGACAAGATTTCAGTCAAACGGCGATCAGCGATTCGGATGATGCTAATGCCCTCAAGGGCGGTGATCTGGGCTGGCGCACCCTAAGTGAAGTACCCACCTTGTTTGTTAATGAAATCAGGCAAATGAAGCAGGGCGATGTGTCCGAGCCCATACGCAGTCCGAGCGGCTTTCATATTGTTAAAATGTTGGAACTAAAAGGCACGGATAATCACATGATTACCAAAACCAAAGTTCGGCATATTTTAATTAAAACCAATGAGTTGGTTGATGATGCCGAGGCAAATAAACGCTTGTTGGCATTAAAAGCCCGCATTGCTGACGGTGATGATTTTGCCGCGTTGGCACGGGCGCATTCAGATGATAAAGGTTCGGCATTAAAAGGCGGTTCACTTGACTGGGTAGGTCCCGGCGATCTGGTTAAGCCGTTTGAAGAAGCCATGGTAAAACTCGGTATTAATGAAGTGAGCGACCCCGTACAGACGCAGTTTGGCTGGCACATCATTCAGGTCTTGGGCCGGGAAAATAAGGACGATAGTAGCGAGTTTAAAAAGAACCTGGTAAGAGAAGCTATCCGTAAGCGGAAAATTGAAGAGGAAACAGAGCTTTGGGTGCGCAGATTGCGCGATGAGGCTTTTGTAGAAATTTATCAGGATAGACTTTGAAACAGTGCGGTGCGGCTAGTCCGTTGAAACCGGAATGAGCGGCAATAATAAACCCGACGGCATGGATGCGAGACTGGCGACAACAGCTATAGTTCAACCACGCATTAAAATGGTTCGCTATCGCCTGGACGTGGGGAGCAAGCATCAGGTTACGTCGGAAGAGCTTAAAAAAATATTGATTGAAGAGTCCGGCGTCGACAAAAACAATATTAACAATATTAATATTCAAGGCGACTACACGCTTGTTGAGTTGCCCGATGAAATGCCGCAGGATATATTCCTGCATCTAAAATCGGTAGAAATCAAGCAACATAAGCTGGATATAAAACGGGTAAAAGCACGTAATAAAAAACGTAGCAATAACTATGGACGACGCGGAAGACAGCGTACTCCGCCATCTAACAATGGCGGAGCCGAGCAAGTCAACGGCAGCTAACCTGATCGAACAGGTATAAGGCTTAAATGCTGACGAAGGGATTGTTGCGCATTTCCTCTCCAAACGTGGACATTGGGCCGTGTCCGGGAATAAACGTAAACTGTTCACCCAAAGGCCATAGATTATTCTTGATTGAATGAATCAAGGTATTGAAATCTCCTTTTGGCAAATCGGTTCGGCCGATTGAACCTTTAAACAACACATCGCCGACTATGGCCAGTTTGGTGTTGCGGTGAACAAAAACCACATGTCCCGGTGTATGACCCGGGCAATGAAAAACATCCAGCACTTCTTCGCCAACCTTAACAATATCGCCCTGACTTAACCAGCGTGACGGCGTAAATGAATCGCAGGCCGGGAAACGAAAAGTCCGGCATTGTTCAGGAATGGCATCAATCCAGAATTGGTCGTCTTGATGAGGCCCTATAACAGGAATGGAAAGCAAGGCCGCCAGTTCAGCCGTGGCGCCGATATGATCGAGATGTCCGTGGGTGATGAGGATGGATTCGGGCGTTGCATTTTCCCTGTCGATGGCTTTAAGAATCGTGTCAATATCGCCGCCGGGGTCGACGATGGCGGCTTTGTTGGTATGCTCGCAAATGAGTAAGGAACAGTTCTGCTGATAAGCGGTAACGGGAGTAATACAAAATCGCATAGGTAAGTGAAGACAAAAAAATAAATTCTATCATTAAAATAAAAAACCACCATTAACCGTAAAATCCATGGATTTTACGGTGTGTTAATGACTGCTCGTTTAACAATATGACAAACAACATCCAATATATAAATACCCCAGATCAGCTGGTTAAATTGTGTGAACAGATCAAGAAAGAACCTTGGTTAGCTCTCGATACGGAGTTTTTACGGGAAAAAACGTATTACCCAAAGTTTTGCCTGCTGCAAATAGCAACACCGGAATGGGTGGCATGCATTGACCCCATCGCATTGCCTTCCCTGGATATCCTTTTTGAAGCGATATACAGCCCATTGATTGTAAAAGTATTTCATTCCTGCAGACAGGATTTGGAAATCTTTTATCAATTAACCGGGAAATTACCTGAGCCGCTTTTTGATACCCAAATCGCCGCACCGTTGCTGGGTTTTCAGGAGAATCCGGGTTATGCGATGCTGGTTTCCAGCTTGCTAAATGTGAATTTAAACAAGGCCCATACCCGAGCGGATTGGAGCAAACGGCCGCTGATCGACGCAGAAATTCAATATGCTGCGGATGATGTGATTTATCTATGCAAGATTTATCAAATGATGTTGCAGAAATTAGCCGAACTCGGACGCGCTGAATGGTTGGAGCGTGACTTTGCCGAACTGGCAAATCCGGATCTTTATGAAGTAAAGCCTGAAAAAGCCTGGCTGAAAATTAAGGGTAAAAACAAACTGACCGGCAGGCAATTATCAATTGTTCAAGCCTTGGCTGAATGGCGGGAAAAGGCCGCGCAGACTGAAGATCGACCCAAGAGCTGGCTGTTGCGTGATGAAATGCTGTTCGATTTAGCCAAGCTGCAACCGGAAACGGTGAGTGAATTAGCCAATGTTCGCGCCATTAATGAGCGTACGGTTAATCGTTATGGCGCAGAATTGTGCCAACTCATTACGGCAGCCAAAAATCGCGCGCCGATACCCTTGAATGAAAAAGGTCGGCCCGCTAAAAAAACTCAGCAGCAGGAAGCGATACTGGATATTTTGACGGCACTGGTCAGAATTCGCGCCGAAGAAAACTCGTTAAACCCCATTATTCTTGCGACGCGTAAGGATTTGGAAGTGTTGTTGTTCAATGACGACGACGAGTGTCCGCTATTGCATGGCTGGCGTTTTAAAATGGCCGGCAGGGAATTAGTTGGCTTGTTAAAAGGAGAGTTATTACTCGGGATTGAATCTGACAAGCTGGATATTCTTGAAAAGAAATTCTTGGCGTAATCAAAACCGCCCTGTGGTCTTTGTGAGACTACAGGGTAACTTACAGATCACTTCGTTTTAATGAAAGCCTCACCGTTAATCATCGCTCGCTGTAGCCGTCAGTCAGAGTAAAAGAAACCGCGCGATAATAAAAAGTGACAATTGTTGTTGCCGGGTTTGTTTTTCTAATACTTTAAGTTAGCTAAGCTGATGCTTGCAGCGCTTGGTTGTCATATAATGCGCGTTTTAGTTTTTATGTTCCCATAAGGAAAGTTAATATGAAGAAAATCATTTTGTTTGTCTCAGCCTTGCTGTTCTTTTTTACTTCACTAGCCAATGCTCACGGCCCTGTGCGTCAAAAAGCCGAAGAGAAAGTCACCATCAATGCACCTGCTGCAAAAGTTTGGGATATTATCAAGAACTACGGCGATATGTCTTGGCATCCCGGCATTATGAGTACCACAGTTAAAGGCGATAACACCAAAGGTGCGGTTCGCGTTTTGACCTTAAAAGACGGCAGCACAATTACCGAAGAATTAAAAAAGTATGACGAAGCTAAGATGTCTTATGGTTACAAAATCACTGACATGAGCTCATCCAAAACCATCACTCATGCCGGTGCTGAAGAAAAAGTCCCTGCGTTACCTGTAAACGATTACGCAGCAAGCATTGAATTGGCCGATAAAGGCGGTAAGACTGAAGTTACCTGGAAAGCCGGTTACTACCGCGCTTACATGAACAACAATCCACCGGAAGAAATGAACGAAGAAGCCGCAAATACCGCAGTGAAAGCCGTTTTGGAAACAGGATTGATTAACCTGAAAAAATTGGCTGAAAAATAAGGTTTAGCGAGTGTTCTCATTGAACTGCCGCCGCGCCGGCTCCCGGCTGGTTTGCGGCATACACACCATCCTTGGCGATAAGGCTGTAGCGATTGGCATCGCTACAGCCTTTTTATCTACACCGCTTGCGGCCCAACCTTTTGCCTACATTAGCAATCAATTGGCCGATAGCGTGTCTGTTATCGATACGGCAACGGGCAGCGTAGTCGATACCATTGCTGTTCCCGGCAAACCGGCCGGGGTTGCGGTCGCGCCTGACGGCAATAAAGTTTATGTCAGTACGCCGGAGGCCAAAGGCTTTGCGGTTGTCGATACAAAAAAACGCGAAGTCATCGGCGGCGTTGCTGTCAATGACGGCACGCTGGGTATCGCTGTGAGCCCTGACGGCAAGCGGATTTATGTGGCAGACTGGTATAAAAACAATGTTTCCGTTATCGATGCGGACAGTCTACAGATCATTAAAACGATTAGTGTCGGCGAATCGCCGTCCGGCCTGGTTGTCAGTCCCGATAATCGCTGGTTATATGTCGCCAACCGGATCAGTAATTCAGTTTCCCAGATCGACTTGAAGACACTGACCGTTAAGAAAACCGCACAGGTTGGCACACACCCGTTTGGACTTACCATTGATGCCAGAGGCGAACGCATTTATGTCGCCAATGTAAAAAGCGATGATGTAACGGTTGTGGAAACGGCAAGGATGAAGCCTATCGCTACGGTAAAGGTCAATATGTTGCCTTACGCAACAGCGCTGGCGCTTAACGACAGCCGCCTGTTGGTGACTAATCAGGACGACGGTTCGGTTTCTGTGATCGATACGGAGACGCTAAAGGAAATCGCCCTGATTACTGTAGGTACCAAACCCGAAGGTATCAGCACCCATCCGGATGACCGGCATGTCTACGTGGCTAACTGGTTTGACGGCAATGTTTCGGTGATCGATGCCAGAACCCTGAAAGTGATCGATACCATTCAAACCGGTGAAGGCAGTCGTGCATTTGGGCAGTTTATGGGCAAATAGTCATAAATAATTAATAGAGTGGGCAGGTTTTTTGCCCACTCTAGTCTGTGAACAATCCCGATTTATTTCGCATTGTTAATGCAAAACGCATCACAAGTCCCCAATATAAATGCCCTCACCAAATCAACTTATCGCTCCCCTACCTTACTTTTCCGACAGTGCAGAACTGTTTTCCGCCTGCGTAGATCAAGCTTGGGCCGTTTTTCTGGATAGCGGTTTTCCCCACAGCAATCAGGGGCGATACGATATTATTGCGGCTGAGCCGGTGTGTACCTTGGTCACGCATGGCGAGATTACCGAGATTACCCGTAACGGCGCGACACTCAAATCAACTGAAAATCCGTTTGATTTAGTCAAGCAACAACTTCGTTTGTCCCTATCCTTTAAGCTGGAAGCCGGTTTTGATGATTTACCGTTCAACGGCGGAGCCATCGGCTATTTTGCCTATGATTTAGCCCGTCGACTGGAAGCGCTGCCGACTATGGCCGAAGATGCCGAACATATTGCCGAGATGGCGGTAGGGATTTACGAGTGGGCGGTCATCGTCGATCATCATCGGCAAAAAAGCTACTTGGTAGGAAATTGCGATCAGCAAAAATGGCAGGATTTAATCAACCAGTTCAGCCAATTGCCGGTAAGACCGGATTGTCCTGCGTTTAAGGTCGTCGGCGAGATTAAGTCCAATATGGACAAGGATTCCTACGTCCATGCCTTTAACCGGATCAAGCATTACCTCAAGGAAGGCGATTGTTATCAGGTGAATCTGGCGCAGCGGTTTGTAGCCGATTGCGAGGGCGATCCGTGGACCGCCTATCAAACCTTGCGCAAATTGAATGCCGCCCCGTTCAGTTGCTATCTTAACTTGCCCGAAGTGCAGGTTTTAAGCTCATCCCCGGAGCGTTTTTTAAAGCTGACCGATGGTGTGGTCGAGACCAAGCCCATTAAAGGAACGCGGCCGAGAAAACCCGATTACGCGGAAGACCAGCAGCAAATAAAAAATCTGGAAGCCAGCAACAAAGACCGGGCGGAAAACCTGATGATCGTCGATTTGCTCCGCAACGACATCAGTAAAACCTGCAAGAACGGTTCAGTCAAAGTGCCGGTACTATTCGATGTGGAAAGCTACGCCACCGTGCATCATCTGGTCAGTACCGTAACCGGCATACTGGCGGATAACCAGCATGCGCTGGATTTGTTAAAAAGCTGCTTTCCGGGCGGATCGATTACCGGCGCGCCGAAGATCAGGTCCATGGAAATCATAGAGGAACTCGAACCCAACCGGCGCGGCGTTTATTGCGGAGCTATCGGCTACATTGGTTTCAACTGCAATATGGATACCAATATTGCAATCAGAACACTGGTGCATTCCGAAAACACCATTCGTTTCTGGGCGGGTGGCGGTATCGTCAATGATTCCGTAGCCGAAGAAGAATACCAGGAAAGTTTTGACAAGGCGGCGGCCATGCTCGATTTATTGCAGCAATTTACGGTCAGGTAATGCGTCACCTAAACGCCACGGACGGCATAATTATTATCAAGCTGGGCGGCAGCCTGTCTCGCTCGGATACCCTTGTTAACTGCCTGAATGCGGTGGAAAAAAACTATCAGGGCAGGGCGGTGGTTATCGTTCCCGGCGGCGGCGCGTTTGCCGATCAGGTTAGATTAGCGCAACAACAGTGGCAATTTGACGATACCACCGCGCATCACATGGCTCTCTTAGCCATGCAGCAAATGGCCTTGATGTTTAAAGGGCTTAAACCGGATTTTGCTACCGCCGATACTGTCGCGGCGATTCATGATCAATTAAACCGGAAAAAAACCGTCATTTGGTCGCCGGATATTATCGAACTTGATAACGCAGGCATTGAGGCAAGCTGGGATATAACCTCAGACAGCTTGGCGGCATGGCTGGCTAAGACTCTTTCGGCAACCGAGCTGATCCTGATAAAGTCGGCCGCGATTAACCCTAACCTTAGCCAGCAACAGCTCGCTGAACAAAACATAATCGATAAAGCATTTTGCGATTTTGCCTCTCAAGTTGAGTTTAAAATACACATCATTAACGCCCAAACTATGAGTGCCGTAGGGCTGTTTCGCGGTAGCAAACTGCCAACACACGCACAACGCTGATGGCAGTCTGTCCAAGTTGTGGTGGATTGCCTAACGGCGAATCCACCTTACAGCGTTCATCCCAATCTACAGGACTGGAGCAATTTTAAAAAATGGACCTACTCGATTTCAATGTCTTGTTTAGCGAAATCGAGGAGAATGGGACTCGTCCCTTTGTAAGAGTTAATTATTTTGGCATGCACAAGTATCGGGGCAATCGCGGACGCAAACTGTGGATTGATCTTGTGCGTGTCTTTGAGCCAGATACCTAAAGAGTCAAATGGTCCTTTTCCAGATCGCTCCGCACCTAGAGGGACATTCTCACGACCTTCAAACTCGCTCACTAATTCCTCCAAAACTGACGGTTCCAAGAGAAATTTCGTATTGCCCCACTGGATGCTAAAACCATCTGTACGATTGCCTGTGCAGTTAATTTTTTTGCATGGCCTTCCGCTCAAGGTGTTAAGTGTATTCGATGGAGCTGAAATCGATATTGTGGCAATGCTCAGTGCTTTTTGGAGTTTTTTTATGTTTCGTGCGGATGCTCCTGCTTGGTTAATTAACGCAATATTTTGGTTATCAAGGCACGTTACATCGTAGCCAATCATAAATAATGCCGCTTCAAATGCATGCATGCGATTGGCTTCTTGAGTAAATAAGCTGGGAGACTGTTTCAGTATATCTTCCATGAGCCAGCCTAGTCTCACCTTGGCGCTAGTCCATTGTGTAGCTGTCATAACAGTGCCTGCGGCTCCATATGTCATCACTCCTGAATGGTGGGCACTCGGAAACAGATTAAGGACTGTACGGGTTGTCATAGTTGCGGGAAACGTCAATGATGAAGGCAAATTATCGTCCGCTTGTCCGCTTTCATGTCTCCAGTACTCAATCAAAGTTGCAATTGCGGCTGCAACGCGTGAATCATAGATAGGAAGTCCGTCTGTTGAAAACAACGCATGTATTTTCGTAAGCATGGCGTTCATTCTAGTCACGGGACCATTTGGCGCTGCTAGGGACGCTTCGTTAGCAGTTTTCAGATTGAAAGTTTTCCCGGTTTCAAGAATATACTCGCAGAGATTTGGTTGATCGCGAAGAAAGGGGTATGCACCGACCTTGCGATTGCGATCTCCTCCCCAAACTAGAATTGCATTACACGCGCTTAGTGCCGTTTCATTATTTCCTGAGTTAACGGCATTACGAAGGTTTTTTGCAAGATTGTTCAGATAGGATACAGTTTCTCCCCAGTCGCCAGTGCGTATTCCAGTAGATTTCCACATGTAGTTTTGCAATACGTCATCGAGACCTGTGGCATTTATATTGATCCCTTCAGGAACAAATCGAGAGCGGCCAATTTGGAGATGAATTTTTAAGTGCGGCAATTTCTTTATGCTCCAAGCAATAAAAGCTTTGACACATGAGTCGGCAAGAAAATTTTCTTTATTCATTCGGGTCTTTCTCTAAGATTACACTGTTCATATGGTTGATACCAAACACCGTGCCGTCCATCAATCGCGAACGATGGGCTTTATGCCTCAGTCCATCCTATTGATCGGATTAAATGACGGTTTTACGGACCCTCTTTACTCAAAAAACCGCTTCAAATACCCCCCCGTATGCGAAGCCTCATTCTCAGAAACCTGCTTAGGAGTACCCTCAGCAACCAGCGTACCGCCGCCGTCGCCGCCTTCCGGCCCCATATCGATAATCCAGTCTGCGGTTTTTATTACATCCAGATTGTGCTCGATGACGATGACTGTATTGCCGTGATCGCGCAGGGTATGCAACACAGTCAACAATTGCTTGATGTCGTGGAAGTGCAAGCCGGTGGTCGGTTCATCCAGTATATATAACGTTTTGCCGGTATCGCGTTTGGACAGTTCTTTGGCAAGTTTCACCCGCTGCGCTTCGCCGCCGGACAGGGTGGTCGCGTTCTGTCCCAGAGTGATATAGCTCAAGCCCACTTCGACCAGGGTTTGTAGTTTACGGGCCAGCACCGGCACGGGGCTGAAAAACTCGGCCGCATCTTCTACGGTCATGTCCAGCACTTGGTTGATGGTTTTGCCTTTGTAGCGGATCTCCAGCGTCTCCCGGTTATAACGTTTGCCGGCGCAACTGTCGCAATGGACGAAAATATCCGGGAGGAAATGCATTTCGACTTTAATCACGCCGTCGCCTCTGCAGGCTTCGCAGCGACCGCCTTTGACGTTAAAGCTAAACCGGCCGGGCGAATAACCGCGCGATCTTGCTTCAGGCGTCGCCGAAAACAATTCGCGTATCGGCGTGAACAGGCCGGTGTAGGTGGCCGGATTCGATCTGGGCGTGCGGCCGATCGGGCTTTGGTCTATATCGACGACTTTGTCGAAATGCTCCAGGCCTTCGATGGCGTCGCAAGGCGCGGGAATAACGCCGGCGCGATTGATTAGACGTGCCGCATGACAGTACAAGGTATCGTTTACCAGCGTCGATTTGCCGGAACCGGAGACGCCCGTGATGCAGGTCAGCAGGCCGATAGGGAATGAAATATCGACATTCTTCAGGTTATTGCCGTGCGCATTGCGGATGACGATCTGTTTGTCTTTATCGACAGGCGTCAGTTTTTCGGGAACGGTAATGCCGATTTTTCCCGATAAATACTGCCCGGTTAACGAGTCCGGGGTGTTGATAATGTCTTGCAGCGTGCCTTGCGCAATGATGCGCCCGCCATGCACTCCGGCACCGGGGCCTATATCGACAATATGCTGCGCCGAACGGATCGCATCCTCGTCATGTTCGACCACGATCACGGTATTGCCGAGGTCGCGCAGGCGGAACAAGGTGTTCAGCAAACGCTGGTTGTCGCGCTGGTGCAGGCCTATCGACGGCTCGTCCAGCACGTACATCACGCCGACCAAGCCTGCGCCGATCTGGCTGGCAAGGCGGATGCGTTGCGCTTCGCCGCCGGACAGCGTGTCTGCGCTGCGATCCAGCGTTAAATAGTCTAGGCCGACATTGACCAGGAATTCCAGCCGTTCCTGAATTTCCTTGACGATTTTTGCGGCAACTTCGCCGCGCTTGCCGGTCAGGTTCAGATGTTTGAAGAAGTCCAGTGATTTGCGGATTGGAAAGCGGGTCAGATGATGCAGGGGCAAATCTTCAACAAACACATTTCTGGCCGACACATTAAGCCTTGCGCCCTCGCAAACGTTACAGGGTTTTTGGGATAGATATTTAGCCAGTTCATCGCGCACCAGTTGCGAATCGGTCTCATGGTAACGCCTATCCATATTGGCGATGATGCCTTCAAAACTATGGTGTTTCTTTTTGACCGAGCCGGTTCCGGTCATGAACTTGAATTCGATAACTTCATGGCCGCTGCCGTAAAGAATGATGTTCTGGGTTTCTTTGGACAGCTCCGAAAACGGCGCTTCCGGGTCGAAATTATAGTGTTTGGCCAGCGAACAGATGATTTGATAATAATAGGCGTTGCGTCGATCCCAGCCGCGAATCGCGCCACCGGCAAGACTGATGTCGGGGTTATGGATAATCAGCTCGGGGTCGAAATGCTGGCGCACGCCCAGGCCGTCGCAACTGCCGCATGCGCCTTTGGGATTGTTGAACGAGAAGATGCGCGGTTCCAGTTCGGTCAGGCTGTAGCCGCAATGAGGACAGGCGTAGCGTTCGGAAAACAGCAGTTCGGTCGCGTCATCGATGCAGGCGGCAATGGCGATGCCGTCGGCAATGCGCAAAGCGGTCTCGAAGGATTCAGACAACCGCAAGGCGATGTCGTCGCGAACCTTGAAACGGTCGACGATGACTTCAATGGTATGTTTCTTTTTTAAGTCCAGTACCGGCGGTTCGTCCAGGTCGTACACGGTGCCGTCGATCCGGGCGCGGATGAAGCCCTGCGCGCGCAGGTCGTCAAGCAACTGGATATGCTCGCCCTTGCGGTCGTTGACCACCGGGGCCAGCAGCATCCAGCGCTGATCGGGCGCTTGCGAGAGTACATGGTCGACCATCTGGCTGACGGTTTGTGCTTCCAGCGAAACCTGATGTTCAGGACAACGCGGCGTACCGGCGCGGGCATAGAGCAGTCTTAAATAATCGTAGATTTCGGTGATGGTGCCGACGGTAGAACGCGGGTTGTGCGAAGTGGATTTTTGTTCGATGGAGATAGCCGGGGACAGGCCTTCGATATGGTCGACATCGGGCTTTTCCATCATCGACAGGAACTGGCGGGCGTAGGTAGAAAGGGATTCTACATAGCGCCGTTGCCCTTCGGCATAAATGGTGTCGAAGGCGAGCGATGATTTACCCGAACCGGAAAGCCCGGTGATGATGATGAGTTGATCCCTGGGCAGGTCAAGATCGATATTTTTCAGGTTATGCGTTCTGGCGCCACGAATGCTGATCGTATCCATTAAATAAATCCGGCAATTTAAACAACCGTATAATATACGAGCAAAGCCGTATTAACACAAACGGCATACACACTGCTTAGGTTTAAATAATGCTCATCAACACCTTAAATTCATTCGTTTTTAAATATATTCGGTTTATCGAAATGCTCGGCGTGCTGATGCGCATTTTCAGTTTTTCACTGGTCAGTTGGATGGGGCCGGAAAGTCCGTTTTTGTTCGTCTGGGCTTTTAACACTACAGATGCGGTGATACTTTCCTGGTGCTCGATACTCAAGAAAGACAGCGCCTATACCTTGCTGAATGTGTTCTGGATTATGGTCGGCATTGTCGGGATGCTCAGGGCCAGCCAAATTTCATTGGCTGATTTTAAATCCGTCGGGTTGCATTTCATAACGCAGGTCATGGCGCTGGTTAGTTAAACGGCGGCTCAAGCACAAATGAGCGAGTTCGATAAATAAAGCTTGTTATAATGGACGCCATTAAATAACGAGATAAACCACTGAGTTAGTCCGGCATTTGCAGCTGATTGTAAAGCCTGTGCTCAACTGATTTTATTTTTCTTGATAATTCTGGTTCAAAAGGAGACGTTGGTTTTGGCAACAACACAGCAGGACATTACGAGTTCGATGACTTCATCGGAAAAACGCGCTACATGGTCTTTGGCAGGCATTTATGCTTTGCGGATGCTGGGACTGTTTATGATTTTGCCGGTGTTATCCTTATTTGCCGAACAGCTTGAAGGCTCAACGCCCGCGCTGATCGGTCTGGCGATGAGCATTTACGGCTTGCCCCAGGTTCTTTTACAAATTCCTTTCGGTTTGCTATCCGATCGCTTCGGCCGCAAAAAAATCATTATTATCGGCTTGGTGATGTTTTTTATCGGCAGCGTGATTGCGGCACTGTCAACAACCATTTACGGGGTCTTGATAGGCCGGGCTTTTCAAGGCGCCGGTGCGGTTTCGGCCGTTATCATGGCCCTGGTGGCCGATCTGACTCAGGAAGTTCATCGCACCAAAGCCATGGCTATCATCGGAATCAGCATCGGCGGATCGTTTGGCGTCGGCATCATCGCCGGGCCTGTTATTTCCGGGTTAGGCGGTGTACAGAGTGTTTTTGGGGTAACTGCGGTGCTCACCCTGCTGGCTATTTTAGCGATTATTTATATCGTTCCCGATCCCCAGCAATCCAAATTGCATCGGGATGCGGAGTTCGTTCCCGAAGAAACGATGCAGGTGCTGAAAAATCCGGATCTGTTGCGCCTGAATTACGGCATTTTTACCTTGCACTTGATTTTAATGGCTATCTTTGTGGTGGTGCCTTCATTAATGCGGAAGGCGGGATTAATAGCCGGGCATGAATGGCAGGTTTATTTGCCGGTTTTCGTTATTTCGATGGCGTTCGCCGTGCCGTTCGTGATTCTGGCCGAAAAGAAACGCAAAATGAAGCAGGTGTTTCTGGGCGCTATCGCGGTCCTGATAATGGCTGAATTGGGCTTGTCGGCAGTTCATCAAAATCTGGTCGGAATTATAGGCTTCTTGTGGCTGTTTTTTTGCGGCTTTAATCTACTGGAAGCGACACTGCCTTCTTTAATATCGAAGACGGCACCGGCTGATTTGAAAGGCACGGCCATGGGCGCTTATTCAAGTTCGCAGTTCATGGGGCTTTTTATGGGCGGACTGGTGGGCGGCTGGTTTAACGGCGCATTCGGAGTCACGGCGGTGTTTTTATTTTGCGCCGCTGCCGCATTCAGCTGGCTGGTGGTGTCCTTATGGATGAAGCCTCCCCGGTATGTGGCAAACCTGCTTATATCGCTGGAACAACTCAGCGAACAGGGTGCCAATGAATTTATTGCCGAAATGTTTAAAATCAGCGGTGTAGAGGAAATTACCCTGCATTATGAGGAAGCCTTGGTTTATCTTAAGGTTGATAACCAGAAACTGGATAAAGACCAGTTACAACGATTGATCACGCAATACGTCAATGCATAATCCGGTAGGGGCGGAGTTATTCGCTCAAAGGCGAGCATTCACAGGGCGAGCTCTACAAATGCTCAAGAAGAAAACAATGGGAGAAATAGATGCTTAATAAAGTGATGTTAATAGGAAGGCTTGGCGCCGATCCTGAGGTTCGTTATATGCCGAGCGGCGGTGCCGTTACCACAATTCGTCTGGCAACGTCCAGACGCTGGAAAGATAAGCAATCGGGTGAGCGCCGGGAAGAAACCGAATGGCATAGGGTGGTGTTTTATAATCGTTTGGCTGAAATCGCCGGTGAATATTTAAAGAAGGGCAGTCAAGCGTATATTGAAGGTCGTATCCGCACTCAGAAATGGCAAGGTCAAGACGGCCAGGATCGCTACACCACTGAAATCATTGCCGACACCATGAACATGCTGGATAGCCGCAGCGGCGGCACCTCCGAATTTGGCGGCGAGCAGCCGCAGGGCGGCTATTCCGCTCCTTCATCAAGACCGGCCAATCAGCCGCAGCAATCGGCGCCGCAAAGCAATTCCGGTTCCATGCCGCCGCCACCGCCAAATTATGACGACTTCGATGATGACATACCGTTTTGAAGGACACCTGAGACATAATTTGTAAAGTATATCCTTGAAAGCCCCATTTACTGGGGCTTTCTTGTTATTAGAGATGTTAAGTTTTAATCGATCTTATTTTGTTAATAAGCCGCCATTAAAAACGTAAAGAATGGCGATTATTATGTCTCATCAGTCAGCGGCTAAGTACATTGTGAATATGGGTGTTCGTGCCGGGCTAACGACCCTCTTCTGAGGAACACTGTTGTCAATAAGCGCCCGGTATTTATCAGTAAACTGCGTCATGATTGATAATACAAAAATTATTATCATGTTGTTTTTAAAAGATTATTTTTTTTAATCGCTGGTGGAGGCAGGTGCTGAAAGTGGTAACTTCTGCGCGCTGATTTACAATCCAGTCCAACGTGAATCATCCTATCTTCATCTAATCTTAATCAAACCAACAGGTTTCCTCTCATCTTGTTCATGTAAGCTTTACCCAGTCGTTGCGATTTGTGCGTAACGCTGGTCGCGATGATTGTGGGGATGAACGGTTTTCACCGTTCATCATTGAATACAAACAACGCTCCTTAATGTGTGGCACCGTACAGATGCCCGATGATTTTGCGGATAAAGTGCCGTTAAATAATTGGCATAAGACGTGTAAACCGTTGTTGGGACAGTACCAGATTTTTAAGCGAATCCTTAGCCCGTTTGGATTTTGTATTTTGAACCTATCTCAGTAGGCCTTTCGTCCAGAAGTGTTGAAGGATTTTTTAGTCAACTGGAATAAGCCCTTAAATAAAGATTAAGTTATTAAACACCTTATTGGATATTTATCCGCATTTTTTGTGGTTTTTGCGTTAATGACTGCTGCAGGTTGTGCATCGACTTAAATGCGAAGGAACCGGCGAGTATGTTGACGATAGTGTCACCACCAAGGTTAATGCGGCCATATTGGAAGAGCCCTGCTTAAGGTTCGCCGAGATCAACGTTCAAACTTTTAAGAGTATTGTTCAATTGAGCGGATTTGTGTCTTCCAGTACCCATATTAAAAAGCAACTGAGATTGCCCATAGTGTCAATGGTGTGAAACCGGTCAAGGATGACATGCGGCTCAAATAAGCGAGAAAACTATCATGGAAACTATAGACAAAGCAGCTAAATTCGCAGATGAGACTGTCGATAGCGTCGCCAGTGCGACTAATCGGACGGCGGAAGCATTTGACGAAAATGAAGAGCAACCGAAAAATGCCGAACAACAAACGATGAGCAATTACCGTGGTTATATACACGACAACCCAGCCCACCTAGCTTGAAAGCTAGATTGGCCAGCTTAGTATTGAGATGGTTTAGGGCTATTAAAGCTGTGTATACAACAAATAAGAAGGGTTGAGTGAGTTTGAAAAACAGATATTTTCAGTTCATATGTAAGTATGTATTTTTTACTCATATGGGGAGCAGGTTTTCAATATTTAAGGAAATACACCATGTTCAATGATTTTAATGTATTACTTTTCAATAATAAGAACAATGGCTTTATTAGGCAACACAAGAGTGCGCTGGTCGCACTTGTCAAGACTTCTGATATATTAATTATAATTTGCTTGTTTAGTGCTTTTTTACGTTCGTCTTATTATTTTTTGGAGAGTAAACAGAATTTAATTTTACTTGTTGCAATTTTAGTTTTTGAGTTTTTTGCAACACTAAATAATCTTTATCTCATTCCACGAGGAGTGCGATTTTTATTTGTAATAAAAAACACAATAACGGCATGGATTTGCTCAGCGTTTGTTGTAATGGTGACTATTAGTTTTTTTCCTGTTTTTGACGACACCCAAAAATACCATATATTCTTGTGGTTATTGACAACCCCGTTCGTTATCATTTTCTGGCATTTAATTATTAGACTTGCGTTAAGTGCCCTAAGACTTAATAAAAAAAACATACGCCGAGTAGCGATTTTGGGCGCCACTACATTGGGTCTTGATTTGGAGAATATTTTAATAAAACAACCTTGGATGGGTTTTTCTTTTACCGGTTTTTTTGATGACAGAGCACCTTTTTCTGATAAACGATTGGCTTCTGTTGATGTTATTGGAAATATTAAAGAGTTGATTGAAAAAGCTAAAAACAAGGAATTTGAAGATATATTCATTACGTTGCCCATGCAATCTGAAAAAAGAATTAAATCTATTCTTTCTGAGCTAAGAGATACTTCTGTTGTTGTTCATTTTGTGCCTAATCTTGTGGCTTTTGATCTTGTTGGGGGGAAATTCGAAAACTTCAATGGAATACCTGTAATTAAAATATTCGATACGCCTCATGATGGCGGTGTTGATGGATTATCTAAAAGATTATTCGACTTAATTATATCCTCTTCAATTTTATTGGTTATTTTTATTCCAATGCTGGTGATTGCTTTAATGATTAAGCTTTCTGCGCCCGGTCCTGTTTTATTTATTCAGCGTAGATATGGTTTTCGTGGCGAAGAAATTAATGTTTGGAAATTTCGAAGCATGCGAGTTTGCGAAGATGGCCAAGATGTGACCCAGGCAACTCAAAACGATCCGCGTATCACAAAGTTCGGTCAATTTCTTAGAAAGTCATCTTTGGATGAACTGCCTCAGTTTATTAATGTATTGCAGGGTAGAATGTCAATTGTTGGTCCACGCCCACATGCTGTTGCTCATAACGAGGAATATCGCAGTCAAATTAGCGGGTATATGTTGCGACATAATGTTAAGCCCGGTATTACTGGTTTGGCTCAAATCAGAGGATTTAGAGGCGAAACGGATACGCTAGATAAAATGGAAGGACGAATAAAGTCTGATTTGGAATATATTCACACATGGTCAATTTGGCTGGATATAGAGATTTTTATTATGACTATATTTAAGGGGTTCTTACATGAAAATGCCTATTAGGCTTTTACCCACGGCTTTCTCATAATAAATTTACTTATTTGGGTATTGATTCCTGGGTAAAAAATAGAATCGGCGAAATTCTCTATTGGACTTCCAGTTATTTTAAGAAAAAACCGAAAGCCTGACGGCGTGGAGTATATGTGATAGATAAAAATTATTTATTTTTGGCTGGTTTTCCCGTTCTAAATACAACTGATGATGCATTGACCGACTATATATCTAGACGAATGGATACATCGAAAAAAAGTGTGCTTTTTTTTGCCAATACTAATTTTATTGTTCAATGCAGACCTATATTGAAGCGCATGTGCAATGAGGACGTGGTCATTGTAAATGATGGCGTTGGGATGGATATAGCATCTTTGCTATTACATCAGCGGAAATTCAAGTCAAACCTCAACGGCACAGACTTTACGCCACATTTGCTGGAACAATCAGGTAAGGCTTTGCGCGTTTTTTTGTTAGGCTGTCAACATGAAGTGCTAAACAAAGCGGCTTATTTCCTTGTGCATCAGTTGGGTCAAGTTGTTGTCGGTAGTTGCGATGGATATGATGGTATAAGAAAAATGGATAATCTTGTCGATGTGATTAATGAATCACGGGCAGATATTGTACTGGTTGCTATGGGGAATCCAAAGCAAGAGGAATGGATACTTGATCATTACAAACAACTGAACGCAAAATTTATTTCTGGAGTAGGAGCCTTATTTGATTTCTGGGCCGGAGATAAACCTCGAGCGCCAGATTATATAAGAAAAATTCGGATGGAGTGGTTTTACCGGTTATGTATTGAGCCTAAAAGATTATTTAAGCGATATACGTACGATATTATTATTTTTTTAATATTTTGTATTAAATATAGAAATAAGAATGCATGATAAGCAGAAGCTATATAAGTCAAGTTTCTGGATATCCTCTATCCCTCTGTGAGCGACTAAATGTAGAATTAATGCATAACTATGATTAATATACAAATGATTTTTAATTTTAAAATTAAGCCTATTGCCACTAATTTGTTTTCTATGGTGTCATATTAATAAAGCCGTCTGTCGTTTTGACTCACAGAAATCGGAAATAACCAAGTTTCTGATGCGATTTGTTATGTGTTATTTTTTTTCATACGTATTTACATGTCAGGCCTTAGCGGATAGCAATGATGTGTTTAATGTGGTGTTAGGATCAACTTATAAGCATGACAGTAATGTATTTCGCCTGTCTTCCGGGCTCCAGCCGGCAGGTGCCGGTGCTCAGCGTTGGGATAATATATTGAGAACGGACCTTGGTTTTAAAATTAATAAAAACTATTCTTTGCAAACATTTAAAATTGATTATGCTTATGTGTTAACCAAATATAATAATGCCAAATTCCTTGATTTCAATGCAAGTAATTATAAGGCTGCTTGGCTATGGTCAGTCACGCCAAGTTTAAAAGGTAATTTATCGGCAGACAGAAAAGTAGAGATTATCAATTACCAAGACTACAGGACTACCGATTCGAAAAATATAAGAACCACTCAAGCGAAGGGATTCGATTTTGATTGGTCGCCGCATAACAACTGGCACTTGCTTGGTGGATATACGATGATGGATTCTATAAATAGTCAGACTTTTTTACCGGAGACAAGTTTCAAGCTAAATATGATCGATAGCGGCATTATGTATTCTTTTTCGTCTGCCAGCTATGTGGCATTAAAGTTACGGCATAGTAACGCAGAAAATCAAACTGTTAACTTTGCAAGTTTTATTGGAAAAGGGTATATTGAAAATGAAGGAGTGCTTAACGCCTTTTGGGCACTGACTGGAAAATCGAGAGTATCATCATTTTTTGGATATGATATACATACCGATAAAACTTTCTCCCTAAGAGATTATTCCGGGTACATCGGCGATATAAATTATGCTTGGGATATGTCGTCAAAAACAAACTTAACGATAGACTTGTCAAGGAAACTATCCTCATTTCAAACTGACTATAGTAGTTATTCAGTTCTTGATACTTTATCAATCAAGCCTACTTGGTCAGTAACACCTAAAATAATTGTAGGACTTAATGGACAAATCAGCAAACGAGATTATCTAGGTAACGGGCCTATTACTTCTTTAAAAAGAGTGGATAACTCCTTGTCTTATGGTATGACTATTGATTGGGCACCGCGGAATGCCATGATGTTGGGTATTAATGCTCAATATACCGATAGGGGTTCTAATGCTGTTGATGCCACCTATTCTGATTTTATGGCAGGTATTAACGGGAAACTTATTTTCTAATTAATAAATGTACAGCAGAAAATGGATATGTTTTGTCGTAATGGTAGTGGTGTAAAGTAGTAGGTATTAATTTGTGGCTATGCACTGAGACGCCAGGCTGGTGGGTTATACATAAAGAGATGATCCAAGGCCGTTCACTAAGCCGACTCAGTAGAAATGACAAACAGACAGAAAACAAGGCAGTTAAGACTTAACTATTTAAATTAGGAGAGGCCGGTTTTAGATGGTTGCCTATTTAATTGCATAATTACTTTTTTAAAGGAAATATCGTGAAGCAGAATTTTTTTAAATTTCCTGTATTGATAAGCACAGTTATATTTTTAATTTTATCTTCTCTTGTGGCGAGTGCCGACGATAAGGTTGATTATTTGCTGGGAGCAGGCGATTCAATACGTGTAAATGTTTTTCAGAATCCCGAGCTCTCGACTGAAACCCGAGTTTCTGAGAGTGGCGCTATAACTTTTCCATTAATAGGTGAAGTCAATGTGGGTGGCAAAACAATCCAAGATGCAGAGCAGAAAATTGCTCAGGCATTAGGTAGTGGCGGTTTTGTACAGCAACCGCAGGTCAATATTGTTTTACAACAGGTACGCGGTAATCAAGTGGCGGTATTGGGTATGGTCAATAAGCCAGGACGTTACCCGCTTGAAACATTTAAGATGCATCTAGTGGATGCTTTGGCAATCGCGGGTGGTGCTTTGCCCAATGGTTCGGATGTGGTTGTAGTCACTGGTGTTCGAAATGGCAAGGCATTCAAAAAGGAGGTCAATATTGCCGAGTCCTTTCTGTTGAAAGAGGGGGAAGAAGAAACATTTGTGATGGCCGGAGATCAAATATACGTTCATCGTGCGCCGGTTTTTTATATTTATGGTGAAGTGCAACATCCGGACAGTTACCGAGTTGAAAGAAATATGACGGTCGTTCAGGCGCTAGCGAAAGGTGGCGGACCTACTGTGCGAGGTACGCAAAGAAATATGAAGCTGTATCGTAAAGATGAGAGCGGTGTAATAGATAAAACATCACCGGAACTTGGTGATTTAATACAAGCAGACGATGTGCTTTATGTGGAAGAAAGCCTTTTTTAGGGATACTTATGAATTTATTGCAGTTTTTATTAATATTAAAAGCACGATATAAAATTATATTGGTAACTTGTTTTATAACAGTTTTTACTGCGACAGTTATTACTATATTTTTGCCCAAAAGTTATAGCGCCACCACATCATTATTGTTGAACTATAAAGGCATGGACCCGGTAACAGGTATGGTATTTCCAGCACAGTTAATGCCTGGGTATATGGCAACTCAAATCGAAATCATAAAAAGCAGAAATATTGCTCTTAAAGTTGTTAACCAACTGGGACTTACAAGACCTGAGGAGGCGAAAGAGCGTTTTCATATTTCGAATAATGGTAAAAAAGATATCAATAATCTGCTGGCTAATTTATTGCTGAGTAAATTGACTATTAAACCATCAAAAGAAAGTAGTGTAATAGAAATTACGTTCAGTAATCCAGATCCGGATTTTGCAGCTATAATCGCGAATTCATTCGCAGATAACTACCAACAAGCAAGTATTGAGTTGAAAATAGAACCCGCGCAAAAAGCTGCCGGTTATTTTAGTAAACAAATAATAATTCTAAAAGATAATCTAGAGCAAGCTCAAGCAAGATTGACCAAGTACCAGCAAGAAAAAGGTATTACCAATCCAGAGCAAAATTCAGATGTTGAGATTATGCGCTTGAATGAATTATCTTCGCAATTAAGCGAAATTCAGGTAGCTGCTATTGATGCTCAATCCAGACAGAGCGCAGCCAGAAATCACGCGTCAGAATCGCCGGATGTCGCGATCAATCCAATAGTACAGAAACTCCGTTTGGATGCTGCGAGCGCTGAATCAAAGCTGGCAGAAATATCTCTACAGTTAGGCGAGAATCATCCGCAATACCAATCAGCTAAGGCCCAGGTCAATAAAATAAAAAGCCAACTTCAAGCTGAAATATCACGTGTTGCCAACAGTATAAGTAGAAGTTCAAATATTACCGAGCAACGTGAAGCAGAATTGCGTGTACAAGTTGAACTTCAGAAACAAAAGGTTTTAGAACTTAATCGAACCAGGGATGAGTCGACTTTGTTGAAGAAGGATGTTGAAATTGCGCAGCGTGCAATGGATACCGTTACTCAACGATTTGGCCAGACAAGAATAGAGGGAGAATCAAATCAAAGTGATATTGCAATTTTAAATCCTGCAATTCCACAAGAAACACCTAGCAGTCCTAAAGTTTTTCTAAATATAGTATTAGCATTCGTTATGGGTGGAATACTTGGAATTGGTTTTGGATTTTTAGCAGAGCTGTTTGATAGACGTATCCGTTGTCGAGAAGATATTGTTAATACTCTGGATATGCCGGTATTAGCAATCATAGTATCCAAATCAAAAAACAAGGATATTAATCTACTGACAAAGCAAACATACCAGTGATTATCTTCAGGGTAGGAAAAAATGGACATCGTTAATATAAAGAAAAAGTCACTTTCTATACATAATGCTGATAGGCGTGATTCAAATATAGGTAAGTTACTCCTAGACCTAGGCAAAATAAAACCTGAAGATGCTGAGCGCGTACTTCGTCTGCAAAAAGAAGAAGGTATACGTTTCGGCGATGCGGCACAGAGGCTTGGATTAATCTCCGATGCAGACATCATGCAAGTGTTGTCTTTGCAGTTTGATTATCCTTATCTGCAACTGGATCAATGTGCTTTCAGTAAAGATCTTATTGCAGCCTACCAGCCTTTTTCGTCGCAGGTAGAGGCGTTAAGGGCGCTACGTAGTCAATTGATACTGCGCTGGTTTAATGAAAAAAATAAGGCTTTAGCGGTTATCTCGGTGACCCCGGGGGATGGTGGCAGTCATCTGGCTGCCAATCTGGCTGTCGTATTTTCTCAGTTGGGTGAGAAAACCTTATTAATAGACGCAAATCTTAGAGAACCCGTTCAACATAAAATATTCAATTTGACTGAGTCGCGTGGGCTGTCGGATATTTTAGCCGGACGTTCAGCACCGGATATCGCCACTAAAATAGAGTCTTTTGTGGATTTGACGGTTTTAGGTGCAGGGACAACGCCTCCTAATCCTCAAGAGCTATTAAACCGCTCAAATTTTACTGACTTTATGCGTCAAGCTGTCGCCGGTTATGACGCAGTTATTGTGGATACGGCGCCGGCGGCAGAGACCTCTGATGCATTAGCGGTGGCAAGTCGTTGTGGTGGCGCAATATTGGTAGCAAGACTTAATCAAACCCGTCTGGCAAAGTTAAAAAATATTCAGGATCAATTAACTATTTCCGGTGTTCAAATAGTAGGAGCAGTCGTTAACGACTTTTAACGCTTAGATATAAGGTGTTTACCCAGTAATAACTAGGTATATACATCCCGCATCTAATTAATGCTGAGAAATTCAACCAGCAATTCTTTTTAACTAAACTAAGTGAAACCAAGTGAATTTATATTTTTATAGAGGCAAAAAACTTAATTTTGGGGATGAGCTAAACACTTGGATGTGGCCAAAATTAATCGATGGAGTCTGGGATCAGGGTAATGATTCAATCTTTTTAGGGATTGGTTCTATTATTTTCGATTTTTTCCCTTCAGAGAAAAGAAAAGTTGTGTTTGGAGCCGGATATGGTGGGTATACCCAACTCCCGGTAATTGACAAAAACTGGAAGTTTTATTTTGTTCGTGGAAAGTTAACAGCCAAAGCATTAGGGATTGATGAAAAACTCGGTATAGGTGATGCCGCAATATTGTTGAGGTCCTGTGTTAAACATAAGGTAGAGAAAAAGTACAAAGTTTCTTTTATGCCTCATTGGGGCAGTACATCTGAGGGTAACTGGGAATTAGCATGTCAGTATGGATCAATAAACTATATCGATCCATGTGCTCCGGTTGAAGTGGTTCTGGAACAAATTCTAGCGTCTGAGCTTGTCATCACTGAAGCAATGCACGGGGCAATAGTATCTGATGCGCTGAGGGTTCCTTGGATACCAATACAGCCTCTTAGCAGCATTCATTCAATGAAGTGGTTTGACTGGGCCTCTGCACTTGATATTGATCTGAAGCCAAGCCAGATTAACAGTTCTTCATTGCTTGAGGCAGTGGTCCTGTTTTTTCATGAGCGCAATCCAAAAATCGCGGATAAATTTCGGCGCCGTGGCCGTTTTCTATTAAATGTAGCGCCAGATGCTTTGGCGCAACGTGCTACCGAAAGGCTTCTTGCGATAAGCAAAAATGATCCGCCGTGCCTTAGCTCCGATACATCAATTGAAAGGTCGCACGATCAGATGTTATCCAAACTTGACGAACTAATTCGGGATATGGGAAGGGGAAGCCTCAACTATTAAAATTAATTTAAGACCAATAATAGGTTGAGGAGAAAATGAGTGCTGCCAAAAAACGACTCCAGTTATAAGCATTCAACATGATGAACAAAAAACAGCAAAAACATAAAAAGCAGTACCGTCCCAAGGCTTTAGGATCAGAAACGATTAAAGGTGGGAGCTCAGCCGACGCGGCGGAAGGTGACTCAAAATACGCACATATAAAGACGAAACGCTCATCAGCCGCTTTACGCGGTGTAATCTGGTCCGCTATCAATTCTATAGTGCCTACGCTGCTTAACAGTCTGGTATTTATTGTAAGCTCACGGTACCTGATGCCGCATGATTTCGGTATTTTAGCGCTTGCTGTAAGTGTAATATCTCTGGCGAGTGCATTTGCTCCGGCAGCCTTGGGCGACGCGCTGATCCAGCAGTTGCACATCCGCAAAAGCCATCTCGACACAGTATTCTGGATCTGTGTCGGCTCCTCTTTGCTTATTTATGGCGTTTTGATTGTTTTTTCCCCAGTAATCGCTGTAACCGTTGGTCAGTTGGCCGTATCGGATTTTTTGCCGGTGCTGGGATTAAAGGTGCTCTTTGACATTTCTGCCGCAGTTCCTAATGCGCTGATAGCACGTTCAATGTCATTTCATTTGATTGCAGTCAGAACCATCGTCGCCACACTAATTTCCAGTGTAATTTGCATTGGTCTGCTGGTGTCCGGTTATGGTATCTGGGCTTTGGTGATATCGCTGTTGGCCGGCTCAATGACCAGCTGCGTGGCTGCCTTTATTGGCGCTAAGTGGCTTCCGGGTTTTGATGTCGGTATTAAAGAATTACGCGACCTTTCCCGGTACGGCCTGTTTGCTTCCGCCAATCGGTTTTTGCAGCTCATGAATCTTGATCAGCTTGTTATAGGATCCTTCATCGGGCCAGCTCCACTGGGTATATTTAATTTCTCGCGGCGTCTGTTTCAGATGTTAAATGATGTTATTGCCGGCGCCCTTACTTCGGTATCCCATACCCTGTTGTCTTCTCTGCAAAGTGAAAAGGAGAAAGTGCGTGAAGCCTTCCTGTTGGCTACCTATGGCTCCTCTATTGTTTCATTTCCAGCCTTTGTAGGCCTGGCGTCTGTGGTTGGTGATGCCATTCCTTTGGTTTTCGGCGCTCAATGGAGCGAGGCAATATGGCCGACACGATGGTTTTGCATCATTGGCCTGATGAGCTGTATTGGCGTGATTCAGGCATCGTTGATCAATAGCCAAGGCAAGAGTGACTGGTGGTTTTATTATCAGTTTTTTCGACAGATATTAACGATAGCGACAATTGTCGTCCTGCATGATAAAGGCATAAGTTACATAGTGATGGCCATTGCTTTACAGACACTTTTATTATGGCCTGTCACTCTTGTAATGGTAGCGAAAATTATAAATCTTAAAATTACTTCTTATTTTCGCCAGTTTTTGGAACCGCTATTTGCAAGTGCAATCATGTTAGCAACGGTTTTATTGATGGGTTATTACTTTCAGGGCGTTTCTCCAATCATTCGCCTAGCCATAGAGATTGGCTGCGGTGCGATTGTTTATGCATTATCAATATTTGTTCTATCCAGGGAAAAAATACTAATAATTGTAAAAAGCTTTCGACGCAGGAATGAATAATGTTTTCGTTGAAATCTGCTGAAGATTCATTTTTATATGAACTTTGCATTTCCAGCGGGAATTCGGGGTATGGACGCAATATTTGCATTTACACAATTAACGATGACGTAGCCATCATAAATGGCTCACAAACTGCACCAACTAAAACTCAAAAAGGATAAAAAATGAATAAATCGCATCGTTTCGTTCTCCTTGATGGCTTGCGCGGTATTGCTGCTCTGGCAGTCGTTATTATGCACTTTACACAACATGGCAATCGTACAGCGCTTTTCGAATCTTCCGGTCTTGCTGTGGATCTGTTTTTTTGTTTGAGCGGTTTTGTTATTGCCTGGTCTTATTACCAGAAACTTGTCGACGGCATGAGTTTCTCAAGTTATCTCAAAAAACGGCTTGTACGGCTTTACCCTATGTTTATTATCGGCATTTTGCTTGGTGTATTATCTTTTATGATTAAGTTTCATTATGGAACTAACATTTATACCCTCTCCGATTTTACTAAAGCAACCCTAATAAACGCCATTTATTTGCCTTATTTTGTTACGGGCACACCTGAAAGAATTGACGGTATATTTTTAGTCAATCCACCCTCATGGTCACTTTTCTTTGAGTTATTAGCTAATTTTGCTTTTATTTTTACAATCAGGTTTTCAAAAAACCTGTTGATTGCCCTAACTGTCTTAATTGGAATATGGCTCATTTATGCAGGGATTACCTTTGATACCTCGCCTGGCTGGTCCACAACAAACTGGACGGGCGGATTTCCAAGGGTTGGCTTTTCCTTTATGGTGGGCATTCTCATATTCAAGTTTTTTGATTCATCAAAGGGAGCTATCAAAGTAAACCCACTGGTGATCATAGCGGTGTTGATGTCTCTACTGCTGGTGCCACTTTCTGAATGGGTCTATTACTGGATCTTGGGTGCTCTATTTTTAATGCCGCTGATAGTTTGGTTGGGTTCTAGGGTTGAAGTAAAACAACCGTTATTTAGCAAGGCGCTGATCTATTTAGGCTGGATTTCATATCCGATTTATTGTCTGCATCACCCCATGATTAGTATCTGGGATTCCATCAGCCCCAATCCAACTCATTTTTACAGAGAGTTACTCATATTATTTCCATTGACTTTAGTAATCACTCATATCCTGGCCAAATATATCGATGATCCTGTTAGGGCTTGGTTAAACCGGCCTAAGTTTCAGATTCTCGAAGCCACTGACTGATTTTAAAAATTTAACTTATTGATATTTTAGGATATATGAAAACTTTCGTCACATTTATCATACCTGTTCGGCATCAGGACAATTCAAAAGATTGGGGACTACTTAAAGCAAATCTGACTCAGACCATTGCCTCTATTGCAGCGCAAACCAACAAAAACTGGCGAGCTGTAATTGTTGCTAACGAAGGTGCCGATCTACCGGATGTGCCGGACGGTTTTGAGATTGTCCGTGTTAATTTCCCACCTAACACCATGCATGAGCAGCAGGGAAACGACAAAGAAGCATATTACGATGCCTTCCGAATAGACAAGGGCCGTCGAGTCCTTAAAGGTATGCTGCATGCGCGCGAAACGACCTTCTATATGATTGTCGATGACGATGATTTTGTAAGCAATGGGCTGGTAGAGTTTGTTTCACAAAACATAACGGCCAACGGCTGGAAGATTAATGAGGGGTATATCTGGGGCGATGGTGGAAACCTGCTGTTTATTCATCATGATTTCGCGAATTTTTGCGGCACATCGCTGATTATTCGCGCTGATCTTTATCATTTGCCGGATAGTTTTGAGTCTGCAACGGACGAATATATAAAGACTATGCTGGGTAGTCACGTGCGGATAGGACAAATCTTGGCTGAAAAAGGAAGCCCTTTGGCAAGTTTGCCCTTTCGCGGGGCGGTTTACCGTATCGGACATGCAGGCGCGCACAGCAAGTCGCCTAAGTTCATCAATTTGTATTTCCTTAATAAATACTTGATTCTTAGGCCGCATAAATTGCTACGCAATCTGTTTAATCTGCGGTTTGTTGATGGGGCTTTTAAAAAGAAATATTTCGGTGCAACTTGAACCTGATTCATTTAAGTGTACGGACAAGTTCATGATATTTATGCAACTTGCATGGTGTTTTAATGAAAATTGAAAGTTAATAAGGCGGCGCATTGAACTTTACTGACGAATATGATGAACAATAATATTTCTGTTGTTATACCTGTTTACAACGGTGAAGCGTTTATTTCAGAAGCGATACAAAGCGTCTTAAATCAGACCGTTAGGCCGTGTGAAGTGATTGTGGTTAATGACGGGTCAGTTGATGGTACGGCGGAAAAGCTGGCCCTATTCGGGCCCCGTATTACCGTCATCAGCATCCCTAATGGGGGCGTTTCAAATGCAAGGAATGTCGGCATTCAGGCGAGTTCGGGTGAACTGATCGCATTTCTTGATGCTGATGACTTCTGGTTCGAAGATAAGCTGGAGCGCCAGCTTGAGGTGTTTGAGCGTTATCCGGACTTAGGATTTTGTTGTTGTGACTACGTGTTTTTAATTAAGCACTCTGGTTTGAAGATAAATCATTTTGCTCGGTTTAGAAATGATGACGACATTATTTTTGACGCTCCTTTACCTTTACCCTTTGAGGTTTTGGTAAAAAGGAACTTTGTCGGGACTTGTTCTAATGTAATGATCAGGAAAGAAGTGTTGAATAGGGTAGGGTTGTTCGATGTGAATTATAGGCAGGCTGAAGATTATGATTTATGGCTAAGATGTTCGCTTGTTACAAAATTTATCCTGGTATCGACAGTGTTGCTTGAGAAGAAAAGTCACGATGATAATTTAACTAATGATTTTCTTGAGACATTACTCTTTCATGAAAAGGTATTGGTCAATCTACAGTCAAATGTCCTGGCCAAAGAGAAAATTGCACAAATTAAACATACCTATCTCAGTGCTTTAGCATTGGTGCGTTATGAAATTGGTAATTTGTTTTATGAGGCTAATGACCGTATTAAGGCCTTTAAGTATTTTTTTATGGGGCTGAAGACAGACTTAACACCCAACAACCTGAAGTTATTCAGTATTTTTTTTGGTAGAAAGTTACTTAGAACAATGAGCTTCGGGCTGATAAAAAGAAAACAAGCATAGCCACTTTACTATTTTTTATATTCGATTAATAAATGACAAAACTATCAATAATTATTCCTGTCTATGGTGTAGAAAAATACATCGAGCGTTGCTGCGTGTCTGTTTTTGAGCAAACATACAAGAATTTTGAGTTGATATTTGTTAATGATTGCTCGAAAGATAAGAGTGAGGAAATTATTCTCCAAGTAATTAAACTATATGAAGCTCTTGGCATTAGTACAAAAATCATCAAGCATGAGGTAAATAAGGGAATATCTGCCGCACGTGAGACAGGGCTAAATGCTGCTACAGGTGAATATATCCTTTATGTTGATTCTGATGATTACATTGCACCCGATATGCTGGAACTGTTGATTAGTAGGGCGAACGAAACAGAAGCAGATATTGTTTATTGCGACTTCTATGAAGTTAAAAATGGACAGCAATTATATGTTGATCAGTCTTTAAAAGTTACTGATCCTGCATTAATTACTGCGGCGATGTTGCGACAGGAAATAGTATGGGCTCCATGGAACAAGATTTTTAGAAGATCCATTGCTGTAGAGCATAATATTCATTGGCCAATAGGTATCAATATTGGCGAGGATCTTGTAGTGATTGCTCAGTTATTTTGTTACGCAAAAAGAATAGAACATGTTGGCAATGCGCTGTATTTTTACAATCGTGACAATGTAAATTCTTATTTAAATATCTGGAATTCATCTACTTGCTATCAAAATACGCGAGCTGTTGCGGCGGTTAATGATTTTCTAATTCAGCAGCCTTTTAATCCGATACTTTTCGATGCTTTAACCCAAACTAAATTAATGGCACGTTACCAAATGCTATATGCATTTGATAACGAATTGTTGAATCTGGTGGGTGATACATTCCCTGAGACAAACGATAAAATATTTAGCTATAGAAACACCTCTTTCTACTGGAAGATTGCACTGTTTTTTGTTGTAAAAAAGAGAGTTTTACTTTCCCGGTTAGCACTAAAAACAATAGGGTGGATCAGGAAACTTCGATCCTATACCAAGTCTTGATTTTTATGTCGGCTACTTTGCTAAGGATTAGAAATAAAATGCATGAATACATGACACTGAAAAATATTTTTCAGCCATCCATAGCAGTCGTTTTCGCAGCCATTATTGCCGCGTTGTTCTTTGGGGTTTTTTCAGTTGTTTTTGTGGAAATGTTTGGCGAAAAGCTTTCCCTATTAATGGCTTTGCCAGTAGTCATGATTATCGGACTACTCTTTATTTTTGATCGTTACCTCCTTTTTACGTTGATATTGCTGCTTCGCCCGGCGCTGGACCCCATTTTGGAGAAAACAAAAATCGGCGGCTTGGGTGTGGGGGGGGTATTGAATGCACTGGTCATTATCATTGCGCTGCTTGCAATTATTCAAAAAGACTTTCAGTTGCGCTCAATCCTGATCAAGACTTGGGTACCGTTCCTGCTTGTTCTGCTAATTGCAGTTGGTTTTGCGCCTGATTTTACACATGCCGTTAAATCATACTTATCGTTGATTTCTAATGCCGCCATGTTTGCTCTGGCGTTAACTTTGGTGAAGACACAGGCGGATTATGGTCGCTGGATGCGCATCGTGCTGCTTTCATCGCTTATCCCCGTGTTTTATGGTTTTATTGATTATGCTACTGGCGGCGTAGTCTATGCTGATGCGGGAAAACGAGTTGCCAGTACTTTTAGCCACCCTAATATTTTGGCGTTTTATTTAGTATTGATTATTACACTTAGTTTTTATTTTATTAAATCCAAGGTTACCTATATCCCGCCATCGGTAAAAAGACTGTTGCCGTTATATATTATTATGATGATTGCGCTTTTACTCTTTACCAAAACACGCAGTGCATGGGTAGTATGCTTTGTGTTTTTTGCCTTATATGGGTTGGTGTACGAGCGAAAATATCTCCTATTCGTGATTGTTTCTCCCTTGGTTGCATTACTCATTCCGGAAATGCAAGACCGAATAATCGATTTGACGCAAGGTAATGAAGTGGTGACTTACGGCACCTTGAATTCTTACGCATGGCGTAAGTATATATGGGAGTCATCTTTAAGCTGGATGCAACCGAGCCATTATTTTTTGGGCTATGGTCTGGAATCTTTCATGCATTATTCAATAGATTTTTTTCCTCTTGCCGGAAATATGGAAACGGGCGCTCATAATGTTTATGTGCAGCTAATTTTTGACACCGGGGTGGTCGGGTTGCTTAGTTTTGTCTGGTTGTATGGCAGTGTTGCATTTTATCTTGCTCAATTTTACAAGGCTAATAAGCTGATGATATTTTTGGCGGTTATGCTGTTATGCCAGTACGGGTTACTTGCATACTCGGACAATATGTTGAGTTATTTGGCTTTTAACTGGTATTTCTGGTTTGTTTTAGGCGCTACCTATTCGATTGCATACCATGATAAAAAACGTCTTGATAATAAGGTTACCAATACTTAAGCTGGCAGCCATATGAGTTAACAATGAGTATTTATAAAGCTTTATATATGAAAAATATCAAGGTATGAGAGTTGTTTGTAATAAAGTAATAGGAACCATTCCCTATATTAGGCTAATGCAATTTAGGAAAGATGAATGAGTAAAGATATTTTTTGGGAGGAAGATTTAGTCAGATACCCCACAAAAAGGCCGTTCTTTAAAGAACAGTCAATATGGGCTGTCTGGGTTTATAGGTTCGGCCGTCGGGTTGATGCAAAACAGCCCGGAATAAGACGACGTTTGTACACAATACTCTATTGGTTTTTATTCAGATTTGTAGAAACACTCACGGGCATTAGTTTGCCGAAGTCTTCGAATATTGGCCCAGGACTTCGCATATGGCATTTCGGCGGTATTTTTATTCACCCTGATGTTGAAATAGGCAAAAACTGTACTCTGCGGCAAGGGGTTACCATCGGAAATCGCGTTGAAAATGGGCCGGTGCCCGTAGTTGGAACAGATGTAGACTTCGGTGCTTATGCGCAGGCGCTAGGCGGAATACGTATTGGCAATGGTTGTAAAATCGGTGCAATGTCGCTGGTCTTGTGTGATGTTCCGGACGGTGCAACGGCGGTTGGTGTGCCGGCCCGTATAATTCTACCAACACTTCCAATTAAGCAATAAGCTGGACTACTTAGTAGCATCCAAATTGAAAAATGTTTTGAAAGGCTAATGCAGTGAATCAGAATCAAATCGCGTATTTTATAAATCAATACCCCAAGGTAAGTCACAGCTTTATCCGTAGAGAGATTCTCGCTTTGGAAAGGCAGGGTTTCGATATTTTTCGAATCGCATTGCGCGGGTGGGATGCTGAGGTGGTTGATGCTGAAGATAAGCTTGAGCGCGAGCGCACCCAATATGTTTTGCAATCCGGAGTCTTAGGTTTAATAGCTCCGGTAATTCAAACCCTGATCCGGTCTCCCGTTAAATTTTTATCTTCTTTAAAACTCGCCGTCAGAATGGGCATCCGCGCGGATAGGGCCTGGCCGTATCATCTGGTTTATTTAGCGGAAGCTTGCCGCATGCTGTCCTGGGTCCAGGCTAAAGATATAAGACATATTCATGCGCATTTTGGCACCAACTCTGCGGAAGTAGTGATGCTGCTTAAACTTTTAGGCGGCCCTGGTTATAGCTTTACTGTCCATGGCCCCGAGGAGTTTGATAAGCCTGAATTTATCAAGCTTCGCGAGAAGGTCAGTCATGCTGCCTTCGTGGTCGCGATCAGTTCTTTTGGTAGAAGTCAGTTATTTCGCTGGATTAACTATCAGGACTGGAACAAGGTTCAAGTAGTGCATTGTGGACTTGAGCCTTCTTTTCATGAGGACGCCGTACAACCTGTTACTTCGGCGCCCAGATTAGTATGCGTGGGCCGCTTATCCGAGCAAAAAGGTCAGCTGCTGCTGGTGGATGCAGTCAGCAAACTTTTAGCGAAGGGGATTGATATTGAATTAGTGCTGGCCGGTGATGGTGAGATGCGGCCAGAGATTGAAGCGCTGATCAGGCAGCATTCACTCGAGTCGAAAGTAATAATCACTGGCTGGATTAGCAGCAAACAAGTCCGCGAGGAAATTCTGGCTAGCCGCGCTATGGTGCAGCCTAGTTTTGCTGAGGGCTTGCCTGTCGTTATTATGGAGGCAATGGCCCTGCGTAGGCCCGTGCTCACAACCTATGTTGCAGGCATCCCGGAATTGGTTCGTCCCGGAGAGAATGGCTGGCTTTTTCCGGCAGGCGATGTGGATGAGTTGGTCAAAGTGCTTGAAGACTTTTTACGTACGCCCACTGAGATACTTGAAAAAATGGGGCAAGCTGCTCACCAACGAGTGCTTGAGCGCCATTCGATCGATGTGGAAGCTGCAAAACTCGCCAGATTGTTTGCCCAAGCAATTTCGCTTAACTAACACTGGCAATGTCATCATGATCATTTTTGAATCTTTATTTTTGGCGTTAGCAATACTGCTGGCTTTGCCTGTCGCAATCCTTGTCTTGCAAATACTAGCGTCACTACTTCCTTACAAAACCAGGAAAAACGTTATTACTAAACGCCCATCCATTGTGGTGCTGATCCCGGCGCATAATGAGTCGTCGGGTCTTGTGCCAACGCTATTATCCGTGAAATCGCAACTAGTGGCTGGGGACAGCATTGTGGTAATTGCGGACAATTGCTCGGATGATACGGCCAAGATTGCCAAAGCCTTGGATGTCGTTGTTCTTGAACGGTTTGATGAGGTAAGGCGAGGTAAAGGCTATGCCCTGGATTTTGGGGTTCGATATATTGAAAAGCAATCATCTCAGCCGGATGTGCTCATTATTGTGGATGCAGATTGCCTGCTGGAAGATAACGCACTTGGCAGGCTGGCTTACGAGTCAGTTGAACAGGGGCGACCTATACAAGCGCTATACCTTATGAATTCCCCTCATGGTGCGGGTCTTAAAACCAAAATTGCTGAGTTTGCCTGGGTAGTGAAAAACTGGGCACGGCCTTTGGGCTTTTTGCGTTTAGGCTTACCTTGCCAGTTAATGGGAAGCGGGATGGCTTTTCCATGGCAGCTGATTCAGCAGGCTGACTTAGCTAGCGGGCATATTGTAGAAGATCTTAAGCTCGGATTAGATTTTGCTGATAAAAAACTGGCCCCTCAATTCTGTCCTGAAGCAAGAGTGACGAGTGTATTCCCAATAAACAATGATGGCGTAAAAGCTCAGCGCACCCGTTGGGAGCATGGTCATTTAGGGATGATAGTAAAAGATGGCCCCAGGCTTATTTGGCAAGGTGTTAAATCCATGAACCTGGGGATGCTATCGCTCGCGCTGGATATGTGCATACCACCGTTGGCGCTGTTGATGCTTTTAGTATTAGCGTTATCAACTATGGCTGTAGTGGGGATGGTTTTTACGCTGAAGTTGATGCCTTGGATGAGTGCGCTACTGATATTAGCTATTTTGGGTATTTCTGTATTGCTGGCATGGGCGCGATTCGGCCGCCAAATTTTGTCGTTTTCCAGTTTGGCGTATGCGCCAATATATGCCGTTATTAAAATCCCTGTGTACTTGAAATTCATAGTGAAGCGCCAGGTGGAGTGGGTTCGCTCTCATAGAGATTGATAAATGTCGCTACTTAATGTGATGTGCATGGCATTTTACTATTGATAATTTCTTATAATTTTTTCCCAAACACAAGGTTAATGAATGTCGAATAACACAACCGAACCACTGCGGTCTAATGCAAGATTTAATGTTTTAGATGGCTGGCGGGCTATGAGTATCCTATTGGTGCTTGCATGTCATCTCTTGCCGATTGGTCCAAAATTCTTACAACTAAACTACGCTACAGGCGTACTCGGTATGTCGTTATTTTTTACATTGTCAGGTTTTTTAGTCACCCACATACTGATTAGTCGTCCGCAGGTGTTTGATTTCCTGGTACGTCGGTTCCTCAGAATTTTGCCGTTAGCTTGGTTGTATATTTTGATAGCGCTGTCGACACATCCTGTCAGTAGAGAGGCATGGTTTGCCCATGTATTTTTTTACGCTAATTATCCACCGAAGCCATTGATACATGTGACCGATCATCTCTGGAGCTTGTGTGTGGAGATGCATTTTTATATAGGCTTAGCTTTGCTCGTTTCCATGCTAAAAAAAAGGGGGTTATTGCTGATCCCTTTGATATGCATAGCGATCACAGCGATTAGGATTTTTAACCTAGAGCATGTTTCAGTAATCACCCACTTTAGGGTTGATGAAATTTTAGCGGGCAGCATACTTGCTTTGATTTACAACCGCCAATTGGGCATTACGCTCTTTAATATGATGAGTAAAATTAACTATGCTTATTTATGGGTGCTTCTCTTGATTTCATGCCATCCGGATGCAGGTTTTATGAATTACTTTCGACCCTATTTTGCCGCTACATTGGTTGGTGTAACCCTGCTTAATCAAAATACGCAATTCGCAAGGCTTCTAGAAAGCAGGTGGCTTTTTTATATAGCGTCAATTTCATTCGCCCTTTACGTCATTCATCCACTATTGGAATCAACATGGCTGGGTAGTGGAGATATCATCGAAAAATATAGTAAAAGGCCTCTGTTATTTCTTGTTTTATTTTTATGCGCGCATATTTCAACCTTTTACTATGAGCAAAAAGTAATGGCATGGGGCAAAAACATTTCGCGGAAATTTAAGTCGGTCAGGAGTAATGAATGTTAAAGCACAACAGTTTGAAAATTAGAAAAAACCTACTGCACGTTGTTGGGTTCTTGTTGATGTTGGGTGTTGTTAGTCAGACATATGCAGAGACCGGGCTGCCTAGTGTGCAAGTCTTTTCTCCTGATAGTTTCTGGTATAAAACTATCCCCCTGAATGTTCAGTTGCATGAAAACTCAGCGGCATTTGTCACTGAGTTTCAGAGGCAAAAATCCGCTTATTACGGCACTGTGAATATTAATACATGGTCTTATGCCAGCCCTGTTTATTACGTTGGTTCAGGTGTGCCGACAACACCAGTAGAAGAATGGGATTGCCAGAAAAAAAAATTTAAAGATAAGCACTTAGCCGATCAGTGGTCAGCCGTTCCTGTGCCGGCTTATGCCGTACCTGCAAAAGGAACCGACGCTGAGATGTCTATATATCAACCGTCAACAGATACCTTGTGGGAATTTTGGCAGATGCGAAAAGAAAATGGCCGCTGGCAAGCCTGCTGGGGTGGCCGGATATCCAATGCATCAAAGAATGCAGGGGTTTTTGAGGGGCATTATGGAACAACCGCGACCGGTTTGCCTTTTATGGGCGGCCAAATTACTGCCGAGGAATTAAAACAAGGTGAAATCAAACATGTGATTGGCATCAGTTTGGTCGATATAGAAAACTGGAAAGTATTTTCCTGGCCTGCGCATCGCTCGGATGGTTACAACCCGAATAATTCGCCTAATCGTATTCCTGAGGGATTGCGATTCAGGCTTGACCCCAATGTGAATGTAGATGCACTTAAAATGCATCCGGTGGGGAAAATTATTGCTAAAGCGGCACAGAAATATGGCTTTATTATCTGGGATAAAGCAGGCTCTATTTCATTGCGTGTTCAAAATCCATATTCCTACACGGCTATGGGTCAAGCCAATCCATACGCTACTTTGTTTTCCGGCACAGAATCTTACGCGATTTTAAACGGCTTCCCTTGGGAGCGCCTTCAATTCTTACCGATGAACTATGGTAAGCCTGATTAATGAATAATTAGCGGGCGTTCGACGGACAATTACCCTGTCCGATCGGCGACAACTATTCCAACTCCGGGGTAATGCAACAAACTACAGCATTACCCTATTATTGTTCAAATCCCCAAAGAACGCTCAAACTCCTCCTGCGGCATGGTCTTGCCGATCAGGTTACCCTGGTAAATGTGGCAGCCGTGCAGCTCCAGAAATGCGAGCTGCTCTTCCGTTTCCACGCCCTCGGCAATGATGTCCATTCCCAGGTTGGTTGCCATGCCGATGATGGTCTGCACGATCACCGTATCGGTAGACTTGACGCCAATGTTGCGCACGAAAGACTGGTCTATTTTCAGTTGATCGAACGGCAGTTGCGTCAGGTAAGTCAGCGATGAATAGCCGGTGCCGAAATCATCAATGGAGAAGCTCACGCCGATTTCCTTGAGTACCTGCATTTTGGCAATGGTGTCGTCGATGTCGTCGAATACCAGGCTTTCAGTGAATTCGAGTTTGAGTCGATGCGCTTTGATGGCGGTTTTATTCAGTATCGCGCACACGTGTTCGGTGAAGTCGGGCTGATGGAACTGGCGTGCGCTGACGTTGACGGCAAGTTGCAAATTACAGGTTTGTGGGTGGCTTTCCCAGCGTTTAAGTTGGGCGCAGGCGGTTTCCAGTACCCATTGCCCAATGGGTATGATTAAGCCGATTTCTTCAGCCAGTGGAATGAATTCAAGCGGCGAGACAAAGCCGCGTTTAGGGTGTTCCCAGCGCAACAGCACTTCGGCGCCGGTAGTTTGTCCGTCGTGGCGTGCCTGCCGCTGAAAATAGAGCCTGAATTGGTTTTTGATCAGCGCAAAGCGTAAGTCCGCTTCCAGAGCTGCGCGCGCCGTAACCGCCTCTTGCATGTCTTGGTCGAAAAAGCGCAAGGTGTTGCGGCCTGCGGCCTTGGCTCCATACATGGCGATATCCGCCCGTTTCAGGAGTGTGTTTATTTCATGCTGATGATTGATGAACAGCGTGATGCCGATGCTCGGGGTATTTCGATACTCATGACTGGTGAGCTGGTAGGCCTGGTTGAGTGAAGCAATAATTTTTTCGCCAATGGTTTTCGCCTTGGCAGCGGCTTCTTCAATGTTCTGGCTCAGTTCTTCCAGCATGATGACAAACTCGTCGCCGCCCTGGCGAGACACGGTGTCGCCCTCTCGCACGCAGTCAATAAGGCGCTGGGCGACCTGCTGCAATAATACGTCACCCATATCGTGCCCCAGATGGTCATTAAGCGATTTGAAGTTATCCAGGTCAATGAACAACAATGCGCCGTATTTTTTACTGCGCACACTGGCGGACAGTGCTTGCTGCAACCTGTCCAGCAGCAACCTTCGGTTCGGCAAGGCGGTCAGCGGGTCGTAGTAGGCCAGTTGTTTTATTTCTTCTTCCGAGGCCTTGCGTGCAGATATATCGGTATGCAAGCCGACATAGTGGGTTACGGTTCCGGCGCTGTCCTTGACTGCGGTGATGGTGAGCCATTTGGGATAGATTTCGCCGCTTTTGCGTTGATCCCATATTTCGCCCTGCCAAGATCCGGTGCGATTAATGCACTCCCACATTTCAGCGTAAAAGGTCGCGTTGTGGCGTCCCGATTTGAACATGTGAGGCATTTGACCGACGAGTTCTTCGGCGCGGTAACCGGTAATATTGGTAAAGGCCCGGTTGACCCGCAACATCACCTTATCGGCATTGGTGATCATGATGCCTTCCTGAGCCTCAAAGGCGACGGCGGCTATGCGTAATTCTTCTTCGGCACGCTTGCTTTCGCTGATGTCGGTGAGGGTGATGCGCAGCACGGGAGTTTGATCGTCGGTTATTACCGGCAGGCAGTCCAGCCGGGCGTGGAAGTAGCTATTGCCGCGTTTCAGCATCAGCTCGAAGTTTTTCCGCTCTCCTTCGTGCTCCAGTATGTTTTTGAGTAGAAGATACCAGCGGTCGCTGTCTTTGGGGGCGACCAAGCCGGCGAAATGGCGGTTCATCAGGTTGCTGCGCTCCACGCCGAGCAGCGCTGCGGCGGTAAGGTTGATTTCGATAATCTTGCCTTCGGGCGTGAGGGTAAGGTAGCCGACGGGAGCGAATTCATAAAGATTGAGGTAACGGTTATGCGAAGCTTCCAACGCTGCACGGGCGTGCTGTAGTTCCTCGTTTTGCATCTCCAGTTCGATCTGGTGTACCCGTAGTTCGTGGAGCAGCTTCTCCACAGAATGAGGCGATGATTCCGTCGGGGTGCGGGTGCGTCGATCCATGACCCCGCTACGCGGTTTGAGTTGTCGATCCAGCTTGGTTGGTTTGCTGTTCATGTAAACTCCATACTGTTATTTAAGGTGGCTTTGGCATCGCCACTGTCATTAAGTTTACATTGAACATTCAATCATAACTATTTTTGGCTTAACTTAATAGCAGCCGTAGGGCAGGCCTCGCGTACCTTTTTTGGCTATGCCCTGTCGGTGATATTATCCATCGCCAGCAGGATCAATTGCGGTTCGCCGGTCTGGCCGATGATGCTGCGGGCGTTGAGCAACATGATACGGTGACCGATGGCGGGAAAATCATGCTCCACTCTATAGTCGTCAAAAGAATAGTTGTGCGGCAGAACGGTCTCCAGCAGATTACGTAAGGCGGGGATGTTCCATTGACCGTCCCCTAGTTCGTAAATCGTGCGACCCACCGTCTCTTCCGGAGTCACTTGAAAGCTTTGGTAAAATGAACGACTGGCGGTAACGACCTTCAACGTGTCATTGAGTACAATCAGCGGTTCGCGCACCGTATTGACGATGCTTTCGGCCAATAGTCTCGCTTCCTGCATCGCTATAGCGCGGGTGCGTTCGGTAATGTTGGTGAAGGTCAGCACCACGCCGTCTATCATGTTTTCCAGTGTCCGGTAGGGTTGGACGCGGGCCAGATACCAGTTGCCGTTCAAGGTTTTTACTTCGCGTTCGATGGGCACCAGGTTATCGAGAACGGCATGGGCATCGTCCAGCAGGTCGTCTTCGCCTTCCAGTTCAGGCTTGATGTCGCTCAGTGCGCGGCCCACATCCGAGGCAACCAGTCGATAAATTTGTGCTGCATCGCGCGTAAAACGCCGGATGATCAGGCTTTGATCGAGGAATATGGTGCCGATATGGATGTTGTCGAGCAGATTCTTCATGTCGTTTTGCATGTCGGCCAGTTGCACAATTTTGGCCTGTAGTTCGGAGTTTACGGTGACCAACTCTTCATTGATGGATTGCAATTCCTCTTTGGAGGTTTCCAGCTCTTCGTTGGTGGATTGCAGTTCTTCATTAGTGGATTGCATCTCTTCGTTGGTGCATTTAAGCTCCTCGTTGGATGCAAATTGTTCCTCAATGGTGGCCTGGAGGTTTTCTTTGGTATAGGCCAACTCGCGTTCCAGTTCCTCAATATGGTGCAGTTCATTCGGTTTGGAGGTGCGCTTGGTGCGCGCCGGTTTGTCCGGTGTCGGCTGGGCTATATCTTGAAAACTGACCAGCAGCAGGTTTTGCCGATCATTCGGATTCGACAAGGGACGTACGCAAAGATGCACGGGGTGAAAGTCGCCGTTGGTCTTGACCGACAGTTCCCTGTCCAGAGTCGGTGTGCCTTGGTTTGCGGCCGAAATGGCTGAGCGCAGTTCCAGTTGCAGGCCTTCCCGCGCCATGTCGATCATGTTGAGGGTGGCATGGCCGGGCGCAGGGCGCAGGTATTTGCCGGTCTCGCCGTAGACGTAGAGGATATTGCCTTTGAGATCCGTCATCACTGAGGTGGGGGCGTAGAATTGAAGCAGCATACGCCGTGTCAGGTCGGCCAGGTTATTCTCCCTGGCGGATTTCATGATGTCCTCCGGCGTTTTGTGAGCCGGTTCTGTGGTCCAGTTCAAGTTGCTGGTCAAAATGGCGCGGGTTGAGGCGGCGGAGGGGGTGGCGCGGTAGAACTTCCATTTACGATTGAGTGGCGTAAACAGCTCGGTATGGTTGCCGATACCTTCCGACGGCGACAGAAACAGCACTCCGCCCGGCTTGAGTGCGTAATGAAAGGCGGGGATGAGACGGTTTTGCAGTTCCGGTTCCAGATAAATCATCAGATTGCGGCAACTGAGCAGATCGAGCTTGGTAAAAGGCGGATCTTTGACGACGTTCTGAACGGCGAATACCACCATCTCACGAATTTCCTTTTTCACCCGATAGCCGCCGTCTTCCTTGATGAAGAAACGGCGTAACCGCTCCGGCGTGACATCAAGGGCGATGTTGGGGGGATAGAGACCGGCACGGGCGATGGTAATGGTGTCGTCGGCAAGGTCGGTGCTGTAAATTTGCGATTTAAACTCATACTGGTTTTTATCCATGAGTTCACGCAACACGATGGCAATGGAATAGGCCTCCTCACCGGTGGCGCAACCTGCCACCCAGACGCGGAAAACGTAGTCTTCCGGTTTGTCCGCCAGCACTGCGGGCAGGATATCTTGCTTCAGCGCAACGAAAGCTTCCGGGTCGCGAAAGAAACTGGTGACATTGATCAGCAGTTCTTTGAACAGCGACGCTATCTCGGCCGGATGTTCCTTGAGATAGCGGGCATAGGTTTCGGTGTCCTCAATACCGTTCTGCGACATGCGTCGCTGAATGCGGCGGGTGATGGTGCTTTTCTTATAGAGTGAGAAATCGTGGCCGGTGCTGGTGCGTAACTGCATCAGGATGTGATTGATGCCGCTCAATGCAGTCGGGGGGGAGGGTATGGGCTGGAGAGCCAGGGCGAGTATGCCGGATAGCAGCACTTCCGGCATTTTCTCCGCAGGTAAAATATGGGTGACATAGCCAGCCTGAATGGCGCTGACCGGCATGCCGTCGAATTTGGCGGTAGTCGGTTCCTGTGCCAGGGTGACGCCGCCGGCGCCGAGGATGGCGCGTAATCCCAAAGTGCCGTCGGTGCCGGTGCCGGAAAGAATAATGCCGATGGATTTTTCGGCTTGATCTTCAGCCAATGAGCGCAGGAAGGCGTCAATGGGCATGCGCTGACCGTGCAGCACTGTCGGTATGCTGAGTTGCAAGGCGCCGTGGAAAATGGTCATGTCGCGGTTGGGGGGGATTACGTAGACGCGGTTAGGCATAACGTGCATTTGGTCTTGCGCCTCCGCCACCGGCATGGGCGTGGTGCGTTGCAGGATTTCGGTGAGGATGCTGGCATGGCTGGGATCGAGATGCGAGACCAGCACGAAGGCCATGCCGCTATCAGGAGGGATATGGCGAAAGAATTGCTCGAAGGCCTCCAGGCCCCCGGCGGAAGCGCCTAAGCCGACAATCGGAAAGCCGCCGTTTTGTCGAGGCTGGTTTCCAGGGGGAGTCGATGAGGTCGATTGGGTTTTAGTCTGGGTCATTGCGGGATGCTCTGTTCGCGCGGCGTTGCGGCGGATAGGTGAATTATCTGGATTTAATAGTGTTTTATCGGAGTAAAGTCAATGCATTTTCCCGCGATGCATTCAACTATGCGTTAGTCGCGTCTGTTTTTGGGGTGAGTGCCAAAATACTGATTACTCGGTTTCACCGTGAGCAGGCATTAAAAAAATCAGTCAATTGATAGCCTAATTATTACCGTCATCTTTATTAATGGCCGACCCCGGTTTGCGGAACCTGGGGGATGGCTGGGTAGCGGAAGTGACCGGAGTCTGCGTTTTTCAGTTGTTAAAAGGCTCTCGGTAAGCCTTGTCGCTGTTGAGAATGCCTCGCTTTTGTGGTTTAATGCCATCGTTTTACGTCTTAATGCGCCTCTTGTTTTATTTGTACTTGAAATAAAAGGATGGTTTCGCCGCAACTTGATTGGAGAGCAGGCTATTAACTATGCAATTTATTATTAAAAAAGGTTTGGATCTACCGATTACCGGAGAGCCCGAACAAGTTATTGAGGATGGCAATAAGGTTAAATCCGTTGCTGTTCTGGGAATGGATTATGTGGGCATGAAGCCTACCATGATGGTCAGTGAAGGCGATACGGTCAAGTTGGGCCAAATTCTCTTTACCGACAAGAAGAATCCTGGTGTCAATTTTACTTCACCCGGCGCGGGTGTGGTTCAATCCATTAATCGTGGCGCGAAGCGGGTGTTGCAGTCTGTTGTGATCGAACTGAAAGGAACGGCGCAGGAGTCATTTGCAAAATACAAAGCTTCCGAATTAAATGATTTGTCGGCCGAACAGGTTAAAGAAAATCTGTTGGCGTCCGGCTTGTGGGCGACGCTACGCACACGTCCGTACGGCAAAATTCCTGCTGTCGACAGCAAACCTCGTTCTATTTTTGTGACCGCAATCGACACCAGCCCGTTAGCGGCAAATCCTGCGGTTATCATTAAAGAGCGTGGCGATGATTTTACAAACGGTTTGACGGTTATTGCCAAACTGACGGAAGGCAAAACTTACGTTTGTAAGGCGACCGGTGCTGATGTTGCAACCGGCAATGCGCCTGTAACTGTCGCCGAGTTTTCCGGTCCTCATCCTGCGGGACTGCCAAGTACCCATATTCATTTGATTGATCCGGTCAGCATCGATAAATTCGTCTGGCATTTGGATTATCAAGCGGTAATGGCCATCGGTGCATTATTTACCACCGGTAAAATTAATGTTGAACGCGTTGTTTCGTTGGCCGGACCTACCGTTAAAAAACCAAGATTGATTCGTACCCGTGTCGGCGCCAACACCGATGATCTGGTTGTCGGTCAATTGGAAGAAGTCGAAAACCGGGTGATTTCAGGTTCCGTGTTGTACGGGCATCTTGCGGCAGATTGGGCGGCCTTTTTGGGCTGTTACAGCAATCAAGTTTCAGTATTGCAAGAAGGTCGCGCGCGCGAGTTATTCGGATGGATTGTGCCGGGTAAAAACAAATACTCGGCACTCAATGTTTATACCTCAAGCGTTGACCGTAAGCTGAATCGCAAGTTCCCATTAACAACCGATAAAAACGGCAGCAACCGGGCGATTGTGCCGGTCGGCGTTTATGAAGCTGTTATGCCGCTGGATATTTTGCCTACACCGCTGCTAAAAGCGTTGGTGGTCGGCGATTCGGATCAGGCCCAATTATTAGGCTGTTTGGAACTTGATGAGGAAGATGTGTCCTTATTTACGTTTGTGGATCCCGGTAAACATGACTTCGGTCCTGTTCTGAGAGCGAATTTAACTAAAATTGAGAAGGAAGGATAATGTCGCCTAGAGATATTTTAGATAGCGTAGAACCGCACTTTACCAAAGGTGGGCGGTTCGAAAAGTATTACGGTCTCTATGAGATGGTGGATACTTTCATCTATACACCGGCTGATGTAACACGCGGCACCACGCATGTTCGTGATGGCAACGACCTGAAACGAACCATGACTTTTGTGGTCATTGCTACATTTTTTTGCATCTTGATGGCTCTGTATAACACCGGTTATCAAGCCAATTTAGCCATGCAAGCGATGGGTCTGGAGCAAGCTCAGGATTGGCGTCGCATCCCGATGATGATCTTCGGCTACAGTACGATGAACCCGTTTTCCAATATGGTTCACGGCGCGTTGTACTTTCTGCCTATTTATATCGTTACGCTGGCTGTTGGCGGCGTGTGGGAAGTGTTGTTCGCAACGGTTCGCGGTCATGAAGTGAATGAAGGCTTTTTGGTGTCTTCAATGTTGTACACATTGATCATGCCGCCTGATATGCCTTTATGGCAGGTGGCTCTGGGGATTTCTTTCGGTATCGTTATCGGCAAGGAAGTATTCGGCGGTACCGGTAAAAACTTCCTGAATCCTGCGTTGACCGGACGGGCGTTTTTATATTTCGCTTATCCTGCGTCTATTTCAGGCGATTCCGTCTGGGTTGCGGTTGACGGCTATACGGCGGCTACGCCTTTAGGTTTGGCGGCCAATGGCGGTCTTGAAGCGATTTACTCGGCCAATTACAGTTGGATGCAAACCTTCTTTGGTTTTGAGCCGGGCTGTCTTGGCGAAACTTCAACGCTGGCTATTTTAATTGGCGCGGCCTTCCTGTTGTATACCAAAGTGGCATCGTACCGCATCATGGGCGGCGTATTTGCAGGCATGGTAGTGACCTCGTTGATATTCAACATCATAGGCAGCGACACCAATCACATGTTTGCGATGCCTTGGTACTGGCATTTGACGCTGGGTGGATTTGCTTTCGGCATGGTTTATATGGCGACCGATCCTGTGAGCGCGGCAATGACCAATACCGGCCGTTGGGTATTCGGGGCTTTAGTCGGAGGTATGACGGTATTAATCAGGGTTGTTAATCCGGCATTCCCGGAAGGTATTATGCTGGCAATTCTATTTTCCAACATGTTCGCGCCTACGATTGATTATTTTGTCATTCAGGCCAATATCAGAAGAAGGATGAAACGTCATGCTTAAATGCGAACAATTAAAAATCTATCAAGATAAGATTTGCGTCGCGTTGGATAAATGCGAGCATTACCAAAAATTCAAAGTCTACAAGGATAAAGTTCTTGCCTTGGGCAATGATAGTTTGGAAAAGACTATCGCTATTGCGGTTGCACTTTGTTTGGTTTGTGCGGTTCTGGTTTCATTTTCTGCGGTGGCCTTAAAGTCTCTTCAAGTCCACAACAAAGAACTGGACATGAAAAAGAACATTCTTGATGTGGCGGGTTTGCTTCAGGAAGGCAGCGATATTGACTCGGAGTTCAGTGACAAAATTGAAGCTAAAGTCGTCAATTTGGAAACAGGCGACTATGTCGAGGATATTAATGCAGCTGAATACGATCAACGTAAGGCGGCAAAAGATCCTGCTCAAAGCGTTGCTATTCCGAAGGATAAAGATATTGCGCATATCCGGATCAAGGCAAAATACGCCAAGGTCTATTTGGTAAAAGAGTCGGGCGCGATCAAGTCTATTATTTTGCCTATAAACGGTTATGGTTTATGGTCGACGCTTTATGGTTTCTTATCCTTGGATGCTGACGGGCAAACCGTGCAAAGTATCAATTTCTATGATCAGCAGGAAACCCCTGGACTGGGCGGCGAAGTGGTCAACCCTAAATGGCGTGCGTTGTGGAAAGGCAAAAAAGTCTATGCGGAAACCGAGCAGGCTTCAGCAGAAAAAGGTCTGATAGAAAGCGCTGAAATAGGTGAACCTGCGTTGAGCCTGATTAAAGGTGTGGTTGATAACACTAAACCGGGTTCTCAATATCAGGTCGATGGTCTGGCGGGCGCGTCATTAACCAGTACCGGTGTAACTAATCTGGTCAGATACTGGATGAGCAATGAAGGTTTTGCCCCGTATTTAGCTAAAGTAAGAACGGTTAAAGGAGTTAAATCATGAGTGCAGTGTTATTAAATGATGAAACAAAAAAGGTACTAATTACTCCATTGGTCAATGATAATCCCATTACTTTGCAGGTTTTGGGTATTTGTTCGGCCTTGGCGGTTACTTCCCAAATGTCGACATCGTTGATTATGGCGTTGGCGTTGACTCTGGTGACGGCGTTTTCCAGTGCGGCAATCAGTGCGATCAGAAACCATATTCCAAGCAGTATTCGGATTATTGTGCAAATGACCATTATTGCGTCATTAGTTATCGTGGTTGATCAGTTATTAAAAGCCTTTGCTTATGATGTCAGTAAGCAATTGTCGGTATTCGTGGGGCTGATTATTACCAACTGTATCGTTATGGGGCGTGCTGAAGGTTATGCGATGAAAAATCCGCCTTTGGAAAGTTTCATGGACGGTATCGGTAATGGTTTGGGCTATAGCTTGATACTGATTATCGTGGCATTTTTTAGAGAGACTTTGGGTTCCGGTAAATTATTGGGCATCGAAGTCTTCAAGCTAACCAAGGATGGCGGCTGGTATGATCCTAATGGCTTGATGTTACTGCCACCCAGTGCCTTCTTTATTATCGGATTGATTATCTGGTCTGTCCGTCAATGGAAGCCGGAGCAAGCTGAAAAGGTGGAATTCAAGATTATGTCGATTTCTCATGGTGAAGGAGGGCATCACTAATGGAAGCTTATATTAGTTTATTTGTTAAGGCTGTCTTTATTGAAAACCTCGCACTGTCCTTCTTTTTGGGCATGTGTACCTTTATTGCGGTTTCCAAGAAAATCTCTACAGCGATGGGTTTAGGCGTTGCGGTCATGGTGGTGCAAGCTATCACTGTACCGGCCAATAATATTGTTTATCATGCATTATTAAAGGAAGACGCTTTATCCTGGATGGGGATAACGGGCGTTGATTTAAGCTTTTTAGCGTTATTAAGCTGTATCGGTATGATTGCAGCATTGGTACAAATTCTTGAAATGATTTTGGATAAATTCTTTCCTGCGTTGTATCACGCTTTAGGCGTATTTCTTCCTTTAATCACCGTAAACTGTGCGATTCTCGGTGGCAGTTTGTTCATGATTGAGCGAGACTACAATTTCGGCGAAAGCGTCACTTACGGTGTGGGCAGTGGCCTGGGTTGGGCTCTGGCTATAACCGTTATGGCGGGCGTACGCGAAAAGCTTAAATACAGTGATATTCCCGCCGGTTTGCAAGGTCTGGGCATTACTTTTATTACTGCGGGTCTGATGTCGCTTGGCTTCATGGCTTTCTCTGGAATCCAACTTTAAGAAGGTAGCGTAATGCTGGAAATTCTATTAGGGATTATTATTTTCACGGCTTTTGTGATTGCACTGGTATTCGTTATTATCGGCGCTAAAAGCAAACTGGTCGCTGAAGGGGATGTAGAAATTCTCATCAATAATGAAAAGAAAATTCATGTGCCGGTAGGTTCAAAATTATTAACCGCTTTGGCTGATAACGGTTTGTTTGTTTCATCGGCTTGTGGTGGTGGCGGTACTTGCGGACAATGCAAGGTAAAAGTACATTCAGGTGGTGGAGAAATTTTACCTACTGAATTAAGCCATATCAGTAAACGGGAAGCCGCTCACGGCGAGCGTCTTTCTTGTCAGGTATCCATTAAACATGACATGAACATTGAAGTCGAAGACGACGTGTTTGGTGTTAAAAAATGGGAATGTACGGTTAAATCAAACCATAATGTTGCCACTTTCATTAAGGAACTGGTGCTGGAGTTACCGGCAGGCGAGGAAATTAATTATCGGGCAGGTGGATACATTCAGATTGAATGTCCTTCATATGTTGCCAAATACAGTGATTTCAATATCGAAGAAAGATTCCGCGATGATTGGGATAAGTTCAATTTATGGCGCTATGTTTCTGACGTAAAAGAGCCTGCGTTGCGCGCTTATTCGATGGCAAGTTATCCTGAAGAAAAAGAAATCATGCTGAATGTTCGTATCGCGACACCGCCTCCCGGTGCGCCCGATAGCGTACCGCCCGGCATCATGTCTTCGTATATCTTTAACTTGAAGCCCGGCGATAAATGTATTATTTCCGGACCTTATGGCGAGTTCTACGCTAAAGAGACTAATGCGGAAATGGTCTTTGTCGGTGGCGGTGCAGGTATGGCGCCGATGCGTTCGCATATCTTCGATCAATTACGCAGGCTGAAATCCAAGCGTAAAATGACTTTCTGGTATGGTGCCCGTAGCAAACGCGAAATGTTCTATGTAGAAGATTTCGATATGCTGGCCAAGGAAAACGATAATTTTGAATGGCATGTTGCGCTGTCCGATCCGTTACCGGAAGATAACTGGACAGGCTATACCGGCTTTATTCATAATGTTCTTTTTGAGGAATACCTTAAGAACCATCCGGCTCCGGAAGATTGCGAGTTTTACATGTGCGGACCGCCGATGATGAACTCAGCGGTGATCAAGATGCTGTTGGATAATGGCGTAGAACCGGAAAATATCTTGCTGGATGATTTTGGCGGATAATAATCGTAGCTTGGGCTGCCTAAAGCTAGTCTTTAGGTAACCCAATATTTATGGCTTCGATTGTTGGGTTGCGCTAAAGGCTCGGCAATAGCTCCTGCATTGCTCTACCTTCTGCAGCCATGCAGTCGTAACCCAACCTACACGAGGAGTGCGGCTAGTCCCACTCCTCGTTTTTATTATGGGCCTTTACAAACTTTACGAGGCGATATCATGACTTACTTTTTAGTGACTTTTGTTTTTATGGCTTTTGTTATTGCCATTATGGCGATAGGCGTTATTTTTGGCCGGCGCGCCATCAAAGGATCGTGTGGCGGCGCTGCGAACAACGCGGATTGTGTTTGCGTGGAAAAATGTGATAAAAGAAAGAAAATGGAAGCCGAAGCTCATTTGAATCAAGGATAGTAGATTAACTTTAATGTATTTAACATTTATGGCTTCGATCATTGGGTGACGCTAAAAGTTAATCGATTTATAACTTTTTACAATATAAACAACAATCAGGAGTTCATCATGTTGGCGAAAATTACTGTTGCAGATTATATGTCGAAAAGATTGGTTACGCTTGCCAAGGATACCGATGTGATTGATGCCGTAAAGAAATTGCTGGATCATAAAATCACCAGTGCCCCGGTTGTTGATCAAATAGGTCGATTGCTGGGTATGTTTTCTGAAAAAGATGTTATGAATATTGTTTTGGAAGCAGCCTATAACCAAAGTATGGGTGGAAAAGTTGGCGATTATATGACTAAAGAAACCATTAGCGTGGATGCCGAATCCAGTATTGTAGATTTGGCGGAGAAGTTCCAGCAAACTTCAGTCAGAAGTTTTCCGGTTTTTCTGGATAATGATTTGGTTGGAATTGTTAGTCGCACGGATGTCTTAAGGGCTCTGGCTTCAATTCATTAAGGTTTTTTGTGAGCCGAACCCGTTGTCGTAGCGACTCTTGCGGCATGTTCAGTAGCTATGGTCGTCAAAAATAATGAGTGGAACACAAACCTTTTATTGGCATGATTACGAAACATTCGGTACGGATCCTCAAAGAGATAAGCCCGTTCAATTTGCCGGGATTCGTACTGATTTTGATTTTAATATCGTAGACGATCCTTTGGTTGTTTACTGCAAGCCGGCGGAAGATTGTCTTCCTCATCCCGAAGCTTGTTTAATTACCGGAATTACGCCGCAACTTGCCGAACAAAAAGGTGTTTGCGAAGCCGAGTTTATTCGTTTGATTCATGAGCAATTAGCTCAGCCCAACACCTGCACCCTCGGCTATAACAGCCTTCGTTTTGATGATGAGGTCACCCGTAATTGCCTTTACCGTAATTTTTATGACCCTTATGCAAGGGAATGGCAAAACGGCAATTCCCGCTGGGATTTGATCGACGTAGTCAGGGCGGCCAGAGCCTTGCGTCCTGACGGTATCGTCTGGCCTGTCAATGAGGAAGGCGGTCCCAGTTTCAGGCTGGATCAGCTCACCCGTGTCAATAACATAGCCCATGAAGCGGCGCATGATGCGCTTTCGGATGTTTATGCTACCTTGGCAATCACCAAGCTGGTCAAACAGGCTCAGCCCAAGCTTTATCAGTTTCTGTTGCGGCACCGGGTTAAGGGCGAAGCGCTTAATTTACTTCAGTTAGGCAGTTTTAAGCCCGTGGTTCATGTTTCAGGTAAATATCCCGCTGTTAAAAATTGCTTAGCCGTCGTGCTGCCGATTTGCAAGCATCCGACCAATGCCAACGGCATCATTGTCTATGATCTATCCGTTGATCCTGAACCGCTGCTTGGCCTGACAGTGGAAGAAATTCAGCAAAGAATCTTTACGGCAACTGCGGACTTGCCGGAAGGTGTGGCAAGAATCCCGCTAAAAACCGTACATATTAATAAATGTCCTGTTTTAGCGCCCGTGTCAGTTATCAGGCCGGAAGATGCGCAGCGGCTGGAAATCGATCTGGCGCTATGCCATGCCAATATCGACAAGATTAAAGCCGCCGTCGGCTTGTCTGAAAAGTTGGCGGCGGTTTTTAGTGGTCAAACTTATGCTGCACAGGAGGACTCTGATCCTGATCTGGAAATATACAGCGGCGGTTTTTTTTCTGAAAACGATAAAAAGCAAATGATCAAAATCAGGTCGATGCAGCCCGAACAATTAACAAAGTCTGTATTTAAATTTACTGATAGCCGATTGTCGGAAATGTTGTTCAGATACCGCGCCAGAAATTATCCTGAAACGCTGAATACTGATGAGCTGGGAAGGTGGAATGAGTTTTGTGTTAACCGGTTAACAGGCCGCCAGGCGGGTGGCGGCATTGTGCTCGATGATTATTTCAGTCGATTGGCAGAGCTGAGTCGCGACGAAAATAAAAATACGAAAATTATTGGTGCCTTGGAGGATTATGCGCTTGATAAAATGCAGTGCTTGGGGCTCAATAAGTCAGTTATTCAAACTAAAGATATAAATAGGTTGCTAAATGCTGAAAATGCCCTATAATACACAAATCAATCGCGGGGTGGAGCAGCTTGGTAGCTCGTCGGGCTCATAACCCGAAGGTCGTAGGTTCAAATCCTGCCCCCGCTACCATATAAAACTGCATGGATGCAGGAGTTAGAGCGCCGCAGGGAGCGGTAGCCGAGAGCCCCATTTTGGGGTTTTTTGTTTTCTGGGCTTTGGTGATTTGGAAGCTCATAGTTGATTGTTAATGGAAGAGCCTTCGGCTCTTTTTTTTTGTGCGAAAGTAAGTGAGGAAAAGATGAAACAGGCTCCTGAGCACTTGGTTAATCTAATTGAGCCAATTGTTGAAGGTTTAGGTTATGAATGCGTAGGCATTGAATATAATCCTCATCCTAAACATGGTCTGTTAAGAATCTATATTGATAGTGATAACGGGATTTTGGTTGAAGACTGCACTAAAGTCAGTCATCAAATCAGTGGCGTTATGGATGTAGAAGATCCCATATTAGGCAACTATCATTTGGAAATTTCTTCGCCGGGCGAAGACAGGCCTTTTTTTAAAGTGAGCCAGTTCGAACGGTATATTGGCAGTACGGTGATGGTTCATTTATTTAAAGCCATAGACGGCCGTAGAAAAATTACAGGCCTGATTGAAAAAGTTGAAGACGATATTATTACGCTAAAGGATGGCGAACAGGTTTTTGAGGTTCCATTTATCGCGATGAGCAAAGCGCGTTTGGTTCCTGAGTATTTAATTGAAAAAGGGGGGCGCAGTGGCAAATAAAGAAATTTTGTTGGTGGTGGATGTTTTTTCTAATGAAAAAGATATTGAAAAAGAGATTGTTTTCCAGGCCATAGAATCAGCATTAGAAGCGGCTACAATCAAGCGTCACGCGAATCAAATCAAAGCCCGTGTCAGCATTAACAGAAAAACCGGCGACTATGTTACTTATAGGGTTTGGGAAGTGGTTGATGCCAATAGTCAAATTGACGGCGATGTGGAATTTCCGGAAACGCAAGTGCTGCTGGAAGTTGCAAGGTTTGATAATCCGGATGTCCAGATCGGTGATTTGGTGGAAGAGGAAATTGAATCTGTCGATTTCGGCCGTATCGCTGCACAGACTGCCAAGCAGGTTATTATTCATAAAGTCAGGGAAGCTGAGCGCAAGAAAATTGTTGACGCCTACCAGAGTCGTGTGGGTGAGCTGATTACCGGTATCGTAAAGCGCATTGAAAAGGGCAGTGTTTATCTGGACTTGGGTGGGCATGTAGAAGCTTATATCGCTAAAGAAGACATGATTCCCCGTGAAGCTATTCGCATTGGCGATAGAATCAGGGGTTATTTAAAGGATGTACGTTCAGAGCCTCGCGGTCCTCAATTGTTTGTCAGTCGAACTGCACCGGAATTGTTGATTGCATTGTTTCGTCTTGAGGTGCCTGAAGTGGGCGAAGGCTTGATCGAAGTAATGGGGGCGGCGCGTGATCCCGGTTCCAGAGCCAAGATTGCCGTCAAGGGCAATGATCCCAGATTGGACCCGGTCGGCGCGTGCGTTGGCATGAGAGGATCGAGAGTGCAGTCGGTTTCAAATGAACTGGCCGGAGAGCGCGTTGATATTATCCTTTGGAATCCAAGTGACGCCCAGTTCGTGATTAATGCGATGTCACCGGCTGAAATCCAGTCCATCGTTGTCGATGAAGACAAGCACAGTATGGATCTGGCGGTAAGTTCGGACAATTTGTCCCAGGCTATAGGCCGTGGCGGACAAAATGTACGTCTTGCAACGCAATTAACGGGTTGGGAGTTGAATGTTATCGATGCTTCCAAAGCCGAACAAAACAGTGAAGCCGAGGCTGACAAGATAAAACAAATGTTTATCGATCAACTGGATATCGATGAAGACATCGCCTTGATTCTGGTTGAAGAGGGCTTTAATACGGTTGAAGAAATCGCCTATGTTCCGGTCAGTGAAATGCTGGAAATTGAAGGCTTTGATGAAGAGCTGGTTAATGCACTTAGAAGCCGTGCTAAAGACGCTTTGCTGATCAGCGCTATTGCCGCTGAAGAAAAAATAGAAACGGCCGAACCTGCACAGGATTTGCTGGAAATGGAAGGCATGGACAGGGATTTGGCTTATGATATGGCAAGTCAAGGCATTATTACGATGGATGATTTGGCAGAACAATCGGTAGATGATTTGTTGAATTTTCCGGGAATAAACGAAGATCGGGCGGCAAAATTGATTATGAAGGCGCGTGAGCCTTGGTTTGCTGAGGAACAGGCGAGTAGGTAAGGGGTATGAAATGAGTAATAAAACGGTACGGCAATTAGCAGAGGTGGTAAAAATTCCTCTGGAACGATTATTAGAGCAGTTGAAAGAAGCAGGCTTGTCTGCGAGTGCCCCTGATGATGTTATTAATGAAGACGAAAAAATGCAGCTGCTTGCGCATTTGCGCAAACGCCATGGCAAGGATGAGGGCGCGGCCGAAGGTTCACTGAAAAGGGTGACTTTAAAGCGCAGAACTGTGAGCGAGCTTAAGCAGGCAAGTGTACCAGGCAGTACTACCAAAACCATCAGCGTTGAAGTTCGCAAACAGAAAACCTATATAAAACGCAGTGAAGTAGCGGATTCTGACGAACAAAAAAATTCCGAGTTGGCCAAGCATGCTCTCGAAGAGCAGATTGCAAAGCAAGCCGAAAATCTTCCTCCCGTTGAAGAACCGGTAAAGGCAAAAGAAGTCGTCTTGGAACAAAAGGCAGAAGACGGTGTAATTGAACCGGAAGTTAAGGCCGCCGTCGAGCCCGTTGCGGCTGAAGTGGCTATCGCGCCTGAAGTGCTATCTTCGGCAGTCGAAGAAGAGGTTGAAGTCGTGCCGGTTCAGGAAGAAAATAAAATTGACCATGAACAGGCGGTTAAAGCCAAAGAAGCGACAGAAGCCAGAAAAAAACAGCAGGAAAAAGATCTTCGGCTGGAAGAGTCCATCAAAAGAAATGCTGACAAAGTAAGGCAGCAAGCATCGGCCAAACAAGAAATTTTGCATAGAAAAAAACAGGAAGAAGGAGCCCGTGCCGGAGCGGGCGGTAGAGACACCAAAAAAGCCAAGAAAAAAGGCAAGAAGACTGAACGCGTCAGTGTAAAGGCTGAAGGCAAACATCAATTTGAAATGCCGGTTGAACCTATTGTAAAAGAGGTCACCATACCGGAAATGATTATTGTGTCCGATCTTGCGCAAAAGATGAGCGTTAAGGCTGCCATGGTGATCAAGCATCTGATGAAGCTCGGCATTATGGCGACTATTAATCAAAGCATAGATCAAGAAACAGCGGCCATTTTGGTTGAAGAAATGGGTCACAAAGCGATTATGCAGAGTGATGACGATCTTGAGCAGGAAATGCTGGCTGAGGCGCAAGAAGAAGACAATCGCGTCGAATTGCCGCGAGCGCCGATTGTTACCATCATGGGGCACGTCGATCACGGTAAAACCTCGCTGCTGGATTACATTCGTAAAACCCGTGTTGCCGCCGGTGAAGCGGGCGGTATTACCCAGCATATCGGTGCCTATCAGGTAAAAACCGATCACGGCTCGGTAACCTTTTTAGATACACCGGGCCACGCGGCGTTTACCGCCATGCGTGCCAGAGGCGCGGACGTTACCGACGTGGTCATTGTCGTTGTTGCGGCGGATGACGGCGTTATGCCGCAAACTCGGGAAGCGGTTGAGCATGCCCGAGCGGCCAATGTGCCGATAATTGTGGCGATGAATAAGATTGACAAGCCCGACGCCAATCCCGACAAAGTGATGCAAGAGTTGTCTACCATCAACGTGCTTGCGGAAGAGTGGGGCGGCGATGTGCAGTTCCTCAAGATCTCTGCAAAAACCGGTGAAGGTATCGATGAATTAATCGAAGCTTTGATTGTTCAAACTGAAATTCTTGAATTGAAAGCCCCTGTCGAAGGCGCGGCATCCGGCATCGTTATTGAGTCAAGACTCGATAAAGGTCGTGGTGTTGTGGCAACGGTGCTGATTCAAAAAGGCACTCTGGAAAGCGGTCAAATGGTATTGTGCGGCCATGAATATGGTCGTGTTCGAGCCATGTTTAACGAAAACGGCGTAGCCATCAAAGAAGCCGGGCCTTGTGCGCCGGTTGAGATTCTAGGGCTTTCGGGCACACCGAATGCCGGTGATGAATTTCTGGTAGTACAAAACGAACGTATTGCCAAAGATTTGGCCAAGCATCGTGAAGACCGCAAGAAACTGTCCCGACATGCCGTGCAACAAGCCTCCAAGCTGGACGAAGTATTCTCCAGAATGACGACCGGTGAAATCGCCTGCGTCAACTTGGTGCTTAAAACCGATGTTCAGGGCAGTTTGGAAGCATTGCGCAGCTCCTTGATCGGGCTGTCGAACGACGAAGTCGAAGTTAAAGTCGTTTTTGGCGGTGTCGGCGGCATTAATGAAGGCGATGCGAACTTGGCATTGGCTTCCGGTGCGATTCTGATGGGCTTTAATGTCCGAGCTGATGCGGCTGCGCGAAGACTGATTGAAGAAAAGGGCATCGACCTGCATTACTACAGCATCATTTATGAAGCGATTGATGAGGTTAAAAAAGCCATCAGCGGCATGTTGGCGCCTGAAATCAGAGAGCAGATTGTCGGTCTTGCCGAAGTGCGCGATGTCTTTAAATCGCCGAAATTCGGCGCGGTCGCCGGTTGTATGGTCATTGATGGTTATGTGAAGAGGAATCTGCCTATACGGGTTCTGCGTAATAACGTGGTGATTTATGAAGGGCAGCTGGAATCTTTGCGTCGCTTTAAAGATGATGCGGCCGAGGTCAAAATGGGCATGGAATGCGGTATCGGCGTGAAAAATTACAACGATGTACAGCCCGGCGATCAGATCGAAGTGTTTGAACGCATAGAAGTTAAACGGGAACTATAAACCTTATGGCAAGAGAATTCGGTCGTAATGCCCGCGTTTCATCGCAGATGCAAAAAGAGCTTTCTTTGGTTTTGCAACGTGATATTGATGACTCCAGGCTGGGATTTATTACTATCAATGAAGTGGTAGTCACTAAAGACCTCGCCGTTGCAAAAGTGTACGTCACAGTGTTGAATGTCGATGAGCAAGGCAAAAAAGCCAATGTTAAATTGCTTAACGAAATGTCGCCAGTCATCCGGCATCAATTAGCCAAAAGGATGCGTTTGCGGCACATCTCCGATTTGCGTTTTTATTATGATGACTCGTTTGATACCGGCATGCGGGTATCGGAACTGTTGAGTGGTTTGGATAAGCGCGACGAAGGCTAGTTCAGATGAGTAAACGCAAGTCCGGGTGCAATATTCACGGCATATTGCTGTTAGATAAGCGCTTGGGTGTGTCTTCAAACAAAGCCTTGCAGGAAGTCAGGCGCTTGTTTAACGCCAATAAAGCGGGGCACACCGGCAGTCTTGATCCGCTGGCTACCGGTTTGTTGCCGCTTTGTTTTGGCGAAGCGACCAAAGTGTCGGCGTTGATGCTCGATGACAATAAGCGTTATCAAGTTGTTATTCAGCTCGGAGTCATGACCGATACCGGCGATCGGGAAGGTACGGTTATAGAGACTAAGCCGGTGCCCGAGCTATCCATCGACGACATACAGGCCTGCCTGGAAAAATTTACCGGCGAAATCGATCAAGTTCCCCCCATGTATTCGGCTTTAAAGCATAACGGTAAAAAGCTGTATGAATTGGCGCGGGAAGGCAAAACGGTTGAGCGCAAAGCCAGGCGTATCACCCTATTTGAATTGAAGTTGCTGACCGATTCCCAAGCCCTCGCTGAGCAACCGGATCAGTTGACGCTGGACGTGTTTTGCTCAAAAGGCACTTATATTCGCTCGCTGGCGGAAGACATCGGGCACACTTTGGGCTGCGGCGGAACGGTAAAGGAATTACGCCGACTGGAAGCGGGTCAATTCAACATTGAAAACGCCAGAACCATCGAGCAATTAACGGAAATGGATCAGCAAAGCTTGTTTCAATGCCTGATTAATGTCGATAAGCCCCTGGAAGCTCTGCCCGCTGTGCAGTTGTCGGACGAACAGACAATTTGCATAAAGTACGGCCAGTCGCTCGATTTTTTGCCCTTCGACCCGCTTAGTGCGAACGGAGCGAGCGCAAGCCCGGAAAGGAGACAAGGCACGGTACGCATGTACAACGATGCAGTCTTTTTGGGCTTGGGAGAAATGCGTTTGGATGGTAAACTAGCGCCGAAAAAGTTGTTCAATATGTAGGGGCGAATTTATTCGCCTATTGTTCGGACAGGGCGAATAAATTCGCCCCTACAGCTAAAGAATACACCTGTTTCTACACCCTATCGTGGAAACAGTGTACTTAAGGAGTCGCCATGTCGGCGGCTTTATTTTTAATTTTTAATCTACATAGGGATTACAAATGCCATTTACAGCAGAACAAAAAAAAGCGGTCGTTGAGGCCTATCGTCAATCAGAAACCGACACAGGTTCGCCTGAAGTACAAGTCGCTTTATTGACAGCGCATATCACGCATTTAACACCGCACTTTGCAGAACATAAAAAAGACAACCATTCGCGTCGTGGATTGTTGCGCATGGTTAACCAGCGTCGTAAGTTGCTGGATTATCTGAAAAACAAAGACGTAAACCGTTACCGCACTTTGATTGAACGTCTCGGATTACGTAAGTAATAGAACAAAGAAACGGCACAACCCTTTTGTGCCGTTTCTGTTTTAACATTTCATGGATTGAACCAATTTTTAAACAACCTCTACACAAAGGAACCTTATAGTGAATCCTATCAGGAAAGAATTTCAGTACGGCGATCGACTCGTTAAATTAGAAACTGGTGAAATAGCACGTCAAGCGGACGGCGCTGTCATGATCGATGTAGATGGTACGACACTGTTGGTCACCGTCGTCGGTAAAAAACAGGCAAGCGGCGGCGACTTTTTTCCGTTGACTGTGAACTATCAAGAAAAGGCCTACGCAGCCGGTAAAATACCAGGCGGCTTTTTTAAGAGAGAAGGTCGTCCCAGTGAAAAAGAGACTTTAACGTCTCGTCTGATTGACCGTCCTATTCGTCCTCTTTTCCCTGAGGGCTATACCAACGAAGTTCAGATCATTGCCACAGTCGTATCGCTCAATCCTGAAGTTGATCCCGAAATTCCTGCTTTACTGGGTGCCTCTGCTGCCTTGGCAGTTTCAGGTTTACCTTTTAATGGCCCGGTAGGCGCTGCTACTGTTGGATATAAAGACGGCGAATATATATTAAACCCTACTCCTGCTGCATTAAAGGAATCACAGCTGGAATTGGTAGTTGCCGGAACGGCACATGCCGTATTAATGGTTGAGTCTGAAGCTGACAACCTGTCGGAAGAAGTGATGTTGGGCGCAGTGTTATTCGGTCACCAGCAAATGCAGGTTGCCATTAACGCCATTAACGAATTTGCAGCCGCTGCCGGTGCAGGCGTTGTTGAGTGGGTAGCCCCCGAAGTTAATGCCGAACTTAAAAAACTGGTCACTGCGGAAGTTGAAGCAGGCATTAAAGCCGCTTATCAAGTCGCGGAAAAACTGGTCAGACAAGAACAACTGAAAGAAATTAGAAACGCCGTGGTTGAAAAACTGGTGGCAAATGGCGAGTATGCAGAAAGCGACATACGCGGCATTATCGAACATCTGGAATACAGCATCGTTCGTAACGCTATCCTTAACGAAGGCAAGCGTATCGACGGACGCGCATTAGACAAAATCAGACCGATTACTGTCAGAACCGGCGTATTGCCTAGAACTCACGGGTCAGCATTATTTACCCGCGGTGAAACTCAGGCCTTGGTTGTTGCAACACTGGGAACACAACGCGATGCGCAAATCATCGACGCATTGGCCGGCGAGTACAAAGAGCCGTTCATGCTGCATTACAACTTCCCTCCGTACAGCGTTGGCGAAACCGGTTTTGTCGGTTCACCAAAACGTCGTGAGATCGGTCATGGCCGTTTGGCGAAACGTGGCGTTGCCGCCGTGTTGCCCAACATGGAAGAGTTCCCGTATACCATTCGCGTGGTCTCGGAAGTAACAGAATCCAACGGATCAAGCTCAATGGCTTCGGTCTGCGGCAGCAGCTTGGCGTTAATGGATGCCGGTGTGCCCATTAAATCACCGGTTGCCGGTATCGCGATGGGCCTGATTAAAGAAGGCGACAGCTTTGCCGTATTGTCAGACATCATGGGTGATGAAGATCATCTGGGCGATATGGACTTTAAGGTTGCCGGTTCAGTGGACGGCATTACCGCGCTGCAAATGGACATCAAAATTGATGGCATTACCGCAGAAATCATGAAGTCGGCTCTGGATCAAGCAAAACACGGTCGTTTGCACATCCTGGGCGAAATGAATAAAGCGTTGTCCACCACCCGTGAAGAAATGTCCGACTTCGCACCGCGTATCATCACCTTTAAAATCGATCCTAGCAAAATTCGCGAAGTTATCGGTAAAGGCGGCGCAACCATCCGCAGCATTACCGAGCAAACCGGCGCCAGCGTTGATTTGACCGATGACGGTGTCGTTAAAGTGGCATCAGTTGATAAAGCGGCCGGTGAAGAAGCGCGTCGTATGATCGAGGAAATTACCGCAGAAGTTGAAGTCGGTAAAGTTTACGAAGGCAAAGTAGTCAGATTAATGGACTTCGGGGCATTTGTTACCATACTTCCCGGTAAAGACGGCTTGGTTCATATCTCGCAAATTTCAGACGAGCGCGTTGATAAAGTCAGCGACAGATTGAATGAAGGCGATGTGGTCAAAGTCAAAGTACTTGAAATAGACCGTCAAGGCAGAGTCAGATTGAGTATGAAAGAAGTCGAAGTAGAATAACCCGTGCTTGTTTGACGCTCTTGACACAAGGGCGGCTTAAGGGTGTAAAAAAGGGATTGTGATTCGTCGCAATCCCTTTTTTCGTTTAGCCGTGTAGTCGTCTCATAGCCCGGTATTTTCCGCTTCGAGGCAAGTAAATGATGCCAGTCAATCCACAAATAACCAACCGTAGATAAACATGATCAGCGACAGTCAAAAAATACAAATAGCTAAAAATTTCGCGAAGCTGCACCAAACGCCATTCGCTGCATGGACGCCTGATAAGGAATATCCGTCAGAAGATGATCGTTATTTGGCGGTTTATGACAATCTTATTATGGGCGTTTACGGTGATTGTTATGGGATTAACGCCGAGTATGATGAAGATGATAATTTAATACAGGAAGCTACCGAATTTGAAGTTGAGGTTGAAGGATTTGAATCGAAAGCGGGGAAGCCTGAAGTATTCTTTTTTGAAATAACCAGTGAATCGACAGGGATAGGTAAACTCATTGAAGATCATGGCAGGCATGGTGATTGGTAGGGTGGATTCACAATGCGCTCTAAACGAGTTGCGACAGCAATCCACTAATCATCGAGCAACATTAAAGATAATCGCACAAAAAATGCGTGGAAAATCTGAGCGGAAGAAAATTTAAGGCGCTTTGTTTGCGGGGCGGATTGTCAGCTCGAAGCCGCTTTGCAGCGTTTACTTGGTGATAAACAATGTTATATTTGAACGGCGGCTTTCGACCCAAAAGCGACTTTCACGGTAAATTTTGATAGTCTGCTTACTGATGAATAATAGACAGTCGTTAAGATAAACAAACACAAGAGCCAGCAATTCTACTTAGTAAGTATCTCTAGTATTTCACACTCACCAACCTCAAGTAACGCTTCAATCCGCTTAAATTTATCAATCATGATATGTCCATTCTTAAAACAAACCTTGACACGATCATTACGTCCAATTTTTTCAGCACTCCTTCGGATTGCCCGGCTCCCATGTTTGACTAAGATATTTTTTAGCCAGCGTTCCATATCATGAAAAATACTTTCGTCAAAATATAGCGATGCCTTAAGTGTATTTTTGTGTTGTTTTAAATATTCCGTCAATTCAACGGCATCCGAATGGAAATCTTCTCCTGCTTTGATTTTTAGCAAGAGTTCGAGATACTTAATAATCGTTCCAGAGCCAGAGTTGGAGAAACTATTATCCCTCTCAAGTCCATTTTTAAATATACCAAGTACGCTTTTTGCTTTTAAAACATCTCCCTTTTCCAAGTATCCTCGAACCAAACGGTAACAAAGCCGGTAGTCTGACTCTATAAGTCGTCCACAGTCTGGTTGCAGATATTCACTAAAATACAAAGACTCAAGCTCTGCAATGTCTTCAATTTGGCGAAGAATAATCCCATAGGTAATAAGTTTTCGCCGCATCTCCGATTCAAGTTCAGGCGGTGAAAAATTTAATGCCTTTTCGATAAGAGCGATGGCTTTATCGTGGTCTGATCCCGAGATTGCATTAAATACAGCCGAATAGAAGATATCAGTAGCGGGAGAGTGATGTTTAATGTCCGATGAAAAAACATGACTAAAAAGAGAGTCAATAGAATTTTGGGTATTTTCTGAGTTAAACCAAAACAAAAGCTGAGTAAGTTTTTCCGTATCAAAATCTAAAGGGCGGTCAGCTTTTGCATATGCAATTGGGACACGATTATCGAGAATATGACTTAAACAGTTATTGTAATAATCGCCCGCTTCTTCCGAATCTCCCATCAACTTTGCAAGTTGCAGGAATATTCCAACCTTAGACAACTCATCAGCCAAATCAAGCGCTGAAAGCAGACATTTTTTGGCTTCATCTTTACGCCCAAGCCCCTCAAGTGCGAGTGATGCATTAAAATTCGCGGCAAAAAGAAGTTCATTTGCATGCCTATTGTCCTTAGCAACCTCCCTAACCTCGGCTTCTGAATTAAGTATCGAATCAGTAACGATTAAAACGTCGGAATCAGAATTGATTGCTAGATATGCAGTTGACAGTGCAACTGCTGCGTCATAATGATATTTACGAATAGATAAACGCTCTCCCTCGGAAATAACGTTTTTAAGGCAGTCAATGGCCTCATTGGTACGATTCATCTTCCGATAGCAAAGGCCTATATGATAAGACCTCGCTAAAAACCTTCCCGGAACTTCGTTAGTATCAAATTGCGCCAGCTCAAAGCATGATAACGCCTTAGGATAATTTAATATCTCTAAGTTGCAACGTCCCATAGAAAAATAAACCGGACCTAAATCTTTATCGCTATTTGCAGTATCAACATACTCGACTAAGAAAGATAAGGCATCTTGAAATGCCCCTTCCTTCATTTTGTTATCAGCTCTTTCCAATAGTGATGTTTTACGTTGCTCGACGTCCTGCAACCAACTTTCAGATAGAGACTCCTCGATTACCAAATTTTTCATCTTGACAGATAGGTTGTCATCAATGAAATGAACAAAGCCATGCAAATACAATTTTGATCTTATCGCATCGGATATAGCAGACGCCTTCTCGTAATGTATGGACATCAGTGCTTGGCGTATATCTTTATCGTCTTCGGCTAATGTGCGCAAGTGATCAACTGGGGGAACATCAAAATTAGTCAAATACATTTCTTTGATCGTTTTATCGATCACATTTTCACAAAGAAAAACACCTTCGCTTCTAATATCTTCTAATTTTGAGCAAATATCCCATGTCATTCTTGGGTTGCCATTCATCCAGTAGTATATACGATCACAAATGACACTAGAGAAATCCAAACCTGACTTGTCTATAAAGGTTGAAAACTCATCGCGAGAAAAATTATCCAAAAAAATCTTTTCTCCAATATTGAAGGGAGAAACATCACGATTCTTTATCAAGGCTTTAGGTTCTGCAACTCCCGACAGTAGGTAGGTAAGTCGAGAGAACTCTGGAAAATTTATCCGTCCTGAAAAATAAATACTACGCAAGAATGAGAAAACAGCGTCCGAATAATCAGTTTTGGTCAGCGCGTCAATTTCATCCAAGCAAACGATCATTTTTCCTTTAATAGCTCGTAGGATATCCCTAAGCTCAAGCTCATGTTCTTTGTGCGGTAAAATTGAACTTGCACGCCTTTTGTAAATTCTCTCTGCAATTTCTCCTAAATGCTCAGGATGCGCATCAAGCGCCGTATCAATAATGTTTCTAAAAAAACCAGAAATATCGGGAAAAATATTTGAAACATCGAGATATAGAAAACAATCGTTCTCTCCCTCAAGCTCACGTTTTGCATGTAACAAGAGATTTGTCTTTCCCATCTGGCGGGCTACCAAAACATACCCGGGGCGCCCCATGTCATCTACTATACGCTTAACCTGCCTATCTGCTGATCTGGTTACATACAAATCCGCTGGAATAATGGGAGTAGGCTTTAATCTCTTTACATTAAAATCGCCGGTTTTTAGCATTTAAATCTCCAAGTCACTTCTGGTTTGAGATATAACAGCCGAAAAGCCGACCGCACCTAATGGATTAATTAAATAGCGTTTCAAGCAGGTTTTCATAAATCTAGGAGAGCCTTTGCACGATCCTAGCAATTCATTTCTTGCCTGGATATCTAAAGCTAACTTTGGAATGTTTAAAGCAATTAAATCAAATAGTCTTATTAAATCGCTCTCATCCCATAACGGGAAATGAACCACCTTCAACGTTTCTACTACTTTTTTTCGGCTGCACTCGGCTACAATTCTTGGTTCATATATTGAAGAAATAACTATTCGCAGATCACTTCTTCCTGACCTTTGTTTAACAGCATTTAACAAGTCTGAAACAAGATCCAAGAGTTCTACCATCGGTCTTTCATCAGCATTAGGAACTGGCACCTCATCAAGATGTAAAATGATCGACGAAATCTCTGAGTAATCAGCCAAAAGTGTAACTAGCGCTTGATAGGTCATCGGCCAATCGGACCGCCCTTGCAATTCTAACTGGTTCGCTGTGGTTAATATTTCTCTTATAAAATCATCGCGTTTTGAATGTGCTCCACAGTGAGATAGACAAATATCTATAGGGGTAACTCCACGTTTATCTAGCAAATATCTAATTGCCGATGTCTTCCCTGATCCCGAAGGGCCGCTTGCCCAAACACTATAAAGTTTCAGGTTGTTTTCAAGCTCTTGGTCAATATCTCGATTTAGGTAATACTGAATATTCGTCTTTCCAAGAATATCAAATAGAACCAAATCTTCAATCGGCATATCTTCCTTGCTAGAATACGAAACTCGGTAAGAAAAGGAGCTTTTTTTCATTATGGGCTTAAATTTTTCCAGAAAAAAGTCCACCAAGAATCCGTGACTTGGATGATTGAGGGCATTCGGTTTTACAATCGTTGAGTGATTGGTGCCGGGCAATACGCGGCCGCGGCCAAAATATCTAGATGCCGACCAATGTTCTACAATGGGGCGCAAAGGTGGAAACCATTTCCAACCAAATAATGCCTTATGCTCAACTGCCTCCGCTCCGACCATTTGAAGGATATTTCTTGAGTAAATTAACTCTTTAAATCGATCATCGAGATCAACAAGTGACTCATTCATTACCCTCAATTGATGACCGAGTCCATTTTTATAAAACCGTGCGGCAAAACTGAACATATCCGCATGAGTTGATCCAAGAGATGGAGAAGCCATCAAAACAACACCAACTAATTTGTCTTTAAATTTGTGAGACTTTGACTCCAGCATATATCTGGCAACTAGTCCACCTAGACTGTGGCAAACAAATATAAGATTGTTTGATTGGATCGGTGGGCGATCGCCATTTTCTTGAGGCCTTGATATCTCAGAAAAAAGCTCTTCTGCACAATCGGATATTTTGTAACTCCCTGAATCTATATCCGTATAATATCCACCTAAGAAAATCGAAGGGAAACTGAGACGACTATCTTTTAATATCAAGTCAGGCCAAAATACACCTTCTGTGCTTAACCAGCACGTTTCTGACTTCGAAAAGAATCCGTGAACAAAAATGATAACAACTGGGCTGTCGCCATTAATTCGGTACCACTGGTTATTTTTCTTGTCTGGGTATTCCATACGATGGATAATTATTGATGAAAACCTTCCATTCTAGCACATAATAATTAATGCCTCACCAACCTAATAATACTTACTCTCGACCAAGATTGCCTCGACCTCCACAAATGCTTCCGAGTATCCCGAAAGGCCAAATTTCCTCCCAAGCATCGTAAGCATTGATTAATAGCTTATTGTTCATAATCTTTGGACAAATTTAGCAATAAGAAAACATCCCTACGGAATGAAGCCAATGATTGGGAAGGGGTATGCCTCCCCAAGAAAGCAACTTCGCTTCGCTTGTTGCGGACTCCTATCGGCCTGAAGGCCGAGGTCTAAACCAGCAAGGAAAAGTGATTAAAATGAGCGGCCCACAACCCAGCGGAGAGGCAATACCACAAACCTACCTTGCATGGCGTCGGTTCTTTTAACAATCGAATTTGCTTTGCCCATTCAACCAAAACGCCACTAAAGCCATCATCAGCCCAAATTATTGTTGTGCGCTAGTCTTGGATTGATCAGACTAAATCGGTAAGAAAATCCTTATGTAATTTACGTATTAACGAATTTCGGGTTAATCAACGCCACATTGGCAGTGACAACACCTCCAGCAGATCAATCTGACATCGATATCAACAAGTAAAGATAATAACCTATACTTAATTTAAGATCGCGATAGTCTGACATCGGGCATAAAACCGGCCCTTCACGCGCACTCTTTGATCGGCAGGAGTTGGCCGACTCCTGTCATTATCAGTTGCACGTGTAATCCAGCATATATCGATGTAAACTGTTTTGATGTAACAAAAAATCCATGGAGTGTAAAAATGAAAGCGTCAAAGTTAATCCTAATCGCTACAATGCTGATGCCAATCTCAGCTAACGCTGGTTTCAATGCTTTTATAAATGGCCAGAAGCTTCACGACAAGTCAACCGCCTATAAAAGCGGTGATATAGACAATGCGGAGCTCTATGATGCCGGGGCTTATGTTTATTATGTAATGGGTGTTGTTGACGCAACTATTGGGTCGGGTTTATTTTGTCCACAAAATATTACTTCAGATCAAGCTGCAAATGTTGTGTCTAAATACCTGAATGAGCATCCAGAATTATGGAGTTCAAGTGCCGATTCACTTGTTAAAGCTGCACTCATGAAAGAATGGCCTTGCCCGAAGTAATCGTAGATGTAAAAAAGACAAGATTGGCGTGAGCACTTAGCTCATCACTCATCATATTTAACCACAGATGCGCGCTAAACGTTCCCGATTAACGCGCATCTACGGCCTATAAGCTAATGGCTGTGAACTTTATGCGGATTACCGGACTTACCTTTTTTGCCCTGAATAGGCGGTAATATCTCCACCAGTTCCATCATGCCGTTGTCCTCGTGGCTGACATTATGGCAATGCTCTACCAGAGAACCGGTGTAGTCCAAGGGTTGTTGCACAAACTGCACTACTTCGCCGTAATTTCCTGACGGATTGGTTCCTGTCAGTCCGCCGGGGAATGAACAACCGCCATTTTTTTCGGCGACGCCGGCACAATTTACCAGCAGGGTATCGCGCCAGACCGGGAACGGATAATCCAACTGGCCTCGCGATACCAATTGAAACGAGTTGATGTGAATATGGAACATATGGGTATCGGCGGCGCTTTGTACGGCCCACTTGTCCACTTGATTCAAGACGAGGTCGCGCTGGCTTCGGAGAGGATTGAATACCCTGCCGTTGACCACTGAAGCGCCGCCGTCTTTGTTCGCATAAGTGTTGGTGGTAAAGCCGTATACCAGACCTTGAGTCGGTAACTGCGGACTTTGTTCGACGGTGATGGTCTTCGGGGCATTCAGCTTGTTAAGCTCCGCCTGAGTGGGAATTGCCGTGTTATAGGCTATATCGCTCGCGGAATCGGTTACCGATACGGTAAGAATCGGTGTTGCATTGGCGTATGCCGACGCTTGGCATAATTGCCCGATTGGAAGGCCTGTGCCTGCAACGGCGGAGTCATACAAACCATAAGTACCGGCTTTGGAGGGTGCCTGGACCATCATGTCCAACCGCTGTCCTGCGGCGAGAAACAGCAATTCGTTGTTCAGTACATCATCGCCGTTAATGGGGGTAGCCGCCGGCGTGAGGCCCATGATGACCGGCAAGTCGGTGGTGCTTGCAGTGGGGCGTTGCAAAGGTACGCCATCGGTCGCCAGTACATAGGAAGTCGGGGAGGGTGCGGTTGTACCGTTCAGGGGCAGCAAACACATGGGCACTACATTGCCGATAGTGCCGTTGATGACCCGCCAAAGCTGAGCCTCATTGGTTCGCATGGATATGGAAGGCTGGAATTGCCCGTTGACCGATATGGCGTTGTTGGTGACTTTGGGAGTAGGCAAACTCGGGCCGCCGAAAGCGCAACCTGTATTGTTGAAATAAACGCTCAGGCAGGTGATTTGATAGGGATCGGTGGAATCGCCTTTGTGGTCTCCATTGTATTGGACTTCCTGAAGCATCAAGATTTGCTCTTGAGCTTTCTGTACCGCCGGTAAACTTTCCAATCCGTGTTTAGGGTCTTCGACGATCAACGCCCCGGCAAAGCCGTCGGCTAAATGCATGGATACCGCGCCGTGCTTGTGGGCGTGGTACCAATAAGTACCGGATGGGTGATTGGAAGGAATGTTATATGAATAGCGGTACTGTCCGGTGACGCAATTTGCCTGGCCGCTTTCATTACCGCAATCCTGAAGGACATAGTCCGGGGTGCCCTGCGGGTAAATGCTGAGCAATACATTGTCGCTCGGACTGTTGGGGGATACATGCAAGCCGTGGGTGTGCAGGTTGATCACATCGAAGCCGTGCGGGTTGGTCATGCTATGGCTGCCATCGCCCTCCGATTCGCTGTAACTGAGGCTGTTGATCAGTTTAGCGTCGAATTTGTCGCCGGGGCGGATACGCAATGTGGGGCCAATCAGTAATCCGTTGGCTTGAGACGCTTTGGGTTGGCTGCCGGTCAGCTTAATGCCTCGTGCGGTTACTACCGGGTTGCTTTTGGTTGAGTCATTCGGTGTCGGCGAGGGGCCGGACAGGGTATAGGCCTCGGATTTAACTTCCAGATCAACCTTCAAGGATTTCGTTTTCTGGTCGGAGCTAACCGACTGCGGCAGTTGTAATGGGGCTGTATCGGCTAAAACAGCGGCCGGTACGGCCATTGCCCCCATAATCGCCAAGCTCGCCAGTTTTCCCGGGAGCAAATTTCTTGTTATTTTCTTTGGCATTCTTCTCTCCTCAAAGTTGTTTTGCAATTGAGCCAGCCACTCATTATTCGGGTTGTTATAGCTGGATAGCGCATCAGCCAAGGCTCCTAATAGAGCGCAACCAACGGCGGAGGTAAGTTAACATATTTGATTGGGAATCCCAAACGTATGAAATTGCTGCTATTCTGATGTTAGGTAGTGTTCGTACAGATGAGCGGGTAGTGGCTAGGGCTTGTGACTTGCGCACCATGGTTTTTAAGGCGCGCACGGCACGTCCTACGGCGGATATGCCTATGCGGGAACAAGATATTTTCGGACAATGATTTGAGGTAATCTGCGGTCTAGCTTTTAGTCGCTAGAAAGTGAGCGGGTATTATTACCACGGAGTTTTGCTTTACGAATAAAGCGCTTCCACCACCAATGTTAAATCAATCGATTCCAAGGTAACGCTTTGTTTTTCAGAGAAACTCTCGCGCTGCCAGGCGCTTCGTCGGCGGTAGGCTTCCAGGTAAGGCGAGTCTTGAGAGAGCAGAACGTACTCTTGTAGACATTCAATCGTTTGATAAGCCATGAGCTTTTCGGTGCGATCGATACGCTGAGTTGAATCAGACAGCACTTAGACAATCAAGCAAGGATGCTCGTTGTAATAACGGTCGGTTTCTTCCTCGCAGGCGACTTGCATATCCGGGTAGTAAAAACGCACGTCGTTGCCGCGTTGAATTTTTACTTTCATGTCCGATTGAAACGGCTCGCAACGAGTGCCTTGCAAATGCTGCGACAGGCGTACATACAACCGTCCGCTAATACGATTATGATCACGACTAGCCCCGGTCATTGCGTAAACCAGCCCATTAACAAACTCATGACGAGTGCCGGTATTGTTATCGTTTTCCATCAACAGATAAGCTTCGGGCGTGAGTATGGAATCGGGTAGAGCAAATGCCGGGTTAGTCATATTAACTCCTTAATCGGGACGATAATTTAACGTAGCCGTCATTGACGGCAACTACGGCGCGTAGTGCGTTTCAATATAACGTTGCACGATTTCCTGAAACTCTTCGGCAATCCGGTCGCCTTTCAGCGTAACGGTTTTTTCGCCGTCTTCATAAACCGGCGCTACCGGGGATTCGCCGGTGCCGGGCAGGCTGATGCCGATATTGGCGCTTTTGCTTTCGCCCGGCCCGTTGACTACGCAACCCATAACCGCGACTTCCATGGTTTCAACGCCCGGATATTGGGTGCGCCATACCGGCATTTGATCGCGCAGATAGCTTTGGATGTCCATCGCCAGTTTCTGGAAATAATCGCTGGTGGTGCGACCGCAACCGGGGCAGGAGATAACCATCGGGGTGAATGAACGAAAGCCCATGGTTTGCAGGATTTCCTGGCCGACAATCACTTCCTGGGTTCTTGATGCGCCGGGTTCCGGCGTCAGCGAAATGCGAATGGTGTCGCCGATGCCTTGTTGCATCAACACCGACAAAGCGGCGGCGGACGAGACGATGCCTTTGGAACCCATGCCCGCTTCGGTAAGACCCAGATGCAACGCGTAATCGCAACGGCTGGAAAGGTCTTGATAGATGTTGATCAGTTCCTGCACATTGCTGATCTTGCAGGACAGGATGATTTTGTCTTTGCCTAGCCCAAGTTCCTCGGCTTTGGCTGCGCTTTCAAGTGCAGATAAGACTATGGCTTTGCGGGTGACGGCGGCCAGAGGCTCGGGTGTTTGCAGGCTTCTGTTTTCATCCAGCAAGCGGGTCAATACCGCAGGATCCAAGCTGCCGCCGTTGACGCCGATGCGTACCGGTTTGTCGTACTGACAGGCAAATTCGATCATTTGCTGAAATTGCGGGTCACGGCTTTTGCCGCGGCCTACGTTGCCCGGATTGATGCGGTATTTATCCAAAGCCTGGGCGCAGTCCGGGTATTTTTCCAGCAGTTTGTGACCGTTAAAATGGAAGTCGCCGACGATCGGGGTCGAGTTGCCTTTTTTATCCAACTGGTTACGGATTTCTGAAACGGCTGCCGCGGCTTCCTCGGAATTGACCGTGATGCGGACCAGTTCGGAACCGGCGGCGGCCAATTCGATGATCTGGTTAACGGTCGCCGTAATGTTGGCGGTATCGGTATTCGTCATCGACTGAACAACGATTGGAGCGCCGCCGCCGACTTTAACGTCGCCGACTAAAACTTGATGAGTGATTTTTCTAAGGCTAATAGACATATACAAAATCTTTTGGAAAAGGTTACAGTTATCTGGAAGAATGTTGTTAAATTATACGCCGATACAAGCCATTAAGTAGAGTTTAGTGTGAGGATAAATTATTTTTCCGATGTGCATTTGGAGTTCGGATTGCTGGAAGCGCCGGATAATGACGCCGACATCATTGTCGCAGCGGGCGATATAGGCATCGGCATGCAAGGCCTGGACTGGCTTAAGACGTTGAATAAACCGGTTATTTACGTCGCCGGCAATCACGAATTTTATACGCATGAATATCACCAAACGTTGCAGTCGATCCGTAAGCAATGTACCGATAGCAACGTGCATTTTCTTGAGAACGACTGTTTTGTATTTGAGGGCGTGCGTTTTTTAGGCTGTACGCTTTGGGCCGATCTGTTTGTCGAAGGTGACAAAAAAGCCGAGGCTTTAGGTAAGACGTTAAATGATTTCAGGCGAATTCAATTTGCCGAAAAACCTTTTGATGCGGTTCGGTTTAGCCATCTGCATCAAAGCTCCAAGACGTGGCTGGAACAGGAATTAGCCAAGCCGTTTTCAGGGAAAACTGTTGTGATAACGCATCATGCGCCTTGCTTGTGGAGCTGGAATGATTCGGCTCATGCGTTGAAAAAGCTGGCCTATTGTAACGATATGAAACCCTTGTTGCATGAATACGAGATTGCGGCCTGGTTCCACGGCCATGTCCACAGTCAGATGGATTATCGTATAGCGGGCGCCAGAATATTGTGTAACCCCAGAGGTTATGCAGGTGCAAAAATCGTCCCCCGATTTGACCCGGACAGGCTGGTGGAGATTTAGGCTGCGAGAGAAATGAAACACGGATGCCACGACTGGAGTGCAGGCTTCGCCTGCGAGCAAGCAAAGCTTGCACTCCTATTGCAATACCTAACGTTATGAAGAAAGCCACAGTTTATCCGTACTTATCAGTCGAATCCGTGTCAGCTGTGAACTATTTTTCTAACGGCTGAGTAGTTTTCGAAAATCATTAAAAGCCGATTAAAATGAACAGGCTTTTTTATCTATATCTACACCTTTTACAAATCCCTCCATGACAAAAATCAATATCCAACAAATGATGGCCGAAAGCGGCGTGGCATTCGGCACTAGCGGCGCGCGCGGACTGGTTAGCCAAATGACCGATCAAGTCTGCACAGCTTACACTCTGGCGTTTTTGCACGGTCTCGGCCTTGCGAAACCGGGGCAAAAAATTGCCTTGGGCATGGACTTGCGCCCGTCTAGCCCGGTCATCGTCCGCGCTTGTGCGGCCGGTATCCGCCAAGCCGGTTGCGAGGTGGATTTCTGCGGTATGCTGCCGACCCCGGCGCTGGCTTTGTTCGCTCTGGCGCAAGGCATTCCGGCAATCATGGTTACCGGCAGTCACATTCCGTTCGATCGCAACGGCATCAAGTTTTATCGGGCCGAAGGCGAGATCAGTAAAGCCGACGAAGCGGCCATTACCCACGCCGAAGTCGAGTTGCAAGCAGTTACCGACGATGTGCTGACCGCCAACCCCCTCGCCTTGCAGCAATACCGGCAGCGTTACACCAGCCTGTTTGCCGCCGATTTGCTGACCGGCTGGCGGGTCGGGGTTTATGAGCATTCCAGCGCGGCGCGCGATTGCCTGCGTGATGTGCTGAGCGCTCTGGGCGCGGATGTGGTCGGATTGGGACGCACGGATACCTTTGTGCCTCTCGATACCGAAGCGGTCAGCGAAGAGGACCGCCGACGGGGACTGGCCTGGGCGGCGGAGCATCATCTGGATGCCATTATCTCCACCGACGGCGACGGCGATCGGCCGCTGATCGCCGATGAGACCGGCAACTGGCTACGCGGCGACATCGTCGGCTTGCTGTGCGCGCATTTCCTGGGCGCCGATACCGTGGTCACGCCGGTGAGCTGCAATACTGCAATCGAAGCATCGGGACTGTTTCGGCAGGTGATCCGCACCCGCATCGGTTCGCCGTATGTGATTGCCGGCATGGAGCAGATGCTCGCTGCCGGCAGCTCCAGCGTCGTCGGTTTCGAAGCCAACGGCGGCTTTCTGGTGGGCAATGATTTAATGGTCGAGGGGCAACGCCTGGCCGCGCTGCCGACCCGCGACGCCGTATTGCCCGCCTTGGCGGTGCTGGCGATGGCGCGGCAACAGGGTTGCAAAGTATCCGCCCTGCTCTCCGGTTTGCCGCATCGTTATACCGCCAGCGACCGCTTGCAGAATTTTCCGGTTGCCAATAGCCGGGCGTTGCTGGATAGCTTGCAAAGCGATGACGCGGCCTATCAAAGCTTGTGGGGTAATGAGCTGGGCGCGGTTGCCCTGCGGGATTTGACCGACGGCCTGCGCCTGACTTTCGACAACGGCGAGATCGTGCATCTGCGTCCGTCCGGCAACGCGCCGGAATTGCGCTGTTATGCGGAAGCCGACAACATGGAACGGGCGCAGGCGCTGGTTACATTGAGTCTGCAACGCATTGCCGAAGCATATTGATGGAGAACGGTATGAATATCCGTATCACCGCATCGCTGCTTGTCGCCATCATGGCATTATCAGGGAGTGCCGTTGCAACTCCGGCTTTCCTGCCGGAAGACCCCAAACGGCCAGTCGACAAGATTGGTCATGACCTCAACATCAGGCCGGAACAGTTCACCGCCTGTTTTAGGAAGGTTTCTCCGACCCCGCAGGAAACGCGACCCACGGCGGAACGTGTCCATTCCAACAAGGCGGTCCTGCTAAGCTGTTTGCAGAAGGCGAACGCCAATATCACCAATGACAGGCTCGACGAAGTGATGGATCGACACCGCCCAGGCGGGCGCGAAGCGCAATTACCGATGAACGAGTAGGTCAGGTACTGCTCTGTTGGAAGAGCGCTTCAGCGCGTCTGCTGATTTCCTCCGGCGCAATATCTTCCTTATGGGTAGCAAGAAACCAAATGTGCCCGAAAGGATCTTGCAGCGTACCGGTGCGATCGCCGTAAAACTGGTCGAACACTGGCTTGACTGCTTTTGCCCCGGCGCTAACGGCCTGAGCAAATTGAGCGTCTACATCTTTCACATAGACATGCAGGGCAACCGACGAGCCGCCCAGCGACTGGGGAGTGCGGAATGCACCTTGCTCGCAGGGATCGGCCAACATGACCGAGGAATCGCCGATTTTAATTTCGGCATGTCCAATTTGACCGTTTGGGTGCGATAAACGGAATATTTCCGTTGCGCCAAACGCCCGCTTGTAAAATTCAATGGCTTCGGATGCCCCCTTAATCATCAGGTACGGCGTTATAGAGTGGTAGCCATCCGGAATCGGTTTTACTGTCATGAGTTTCTCCTTAATAAAAAATGTTTAAAGTAGAAAGGGTAGGCGTTGCGCAGCCTTATCGCACAGCGGCCGTGTTGATTGTAATGATAGGGAATTGCCGGACTTACCTCTCAGCGATAGCCTTTAGATTGACAAGACCTTCCTCAAAATCTTTGCCGACCCTGTTGTCCCGGTTGCAAAAAATTCCCATGATCTTCCCAATATAGGGATCGGTGCCGTGCATATCCCAGATGACGTTAGTCTCGTCGCCGTTGGCTTCCAAAGTGAACTCTACGATATTGTGGCCTTCGAAGGGTTTGGTTAAATCCAGTTGGATAGCGATTCTGGACGGTGGCGACGACTCGACGATCTCCATGCGACCGATACCGGCTTTACTGTTGTTGCTTTCCCACTCATATACGGCGCCCTTACCGCGGGATGTACCGCTGAGGTTTCGCTTCATCGCCGGGTCCATTTTTTCGTAGGGCGACCAAGCGTCCCAATTGTGGAAATCGTTGATTAGCGAAAAGATCCTGTCGGGCGGCGCTTTGATGTTCGCGGCGCGCCAGACACGGAATAGATCAGGCTTGGTCGCGGCATAGATGAGCAGAGCGGCGAACAGAACGACGACTATGATAACGATTGCCTCGGTCATTTGTTACTCCGGTACGGTGTTGGCATCAAAACATGGCGGCTAGGCGATAAGGCTAAGGTTCGAGACTGAATACGGCTTTAGACGTTTCCGGGTCGAAGGGAACCGAGCAATGTTCATGCACGATCTGCCATCTGCCCTGATGCCGATGGTAACCGGCAGTGCTCCGTACCCAGGTCTGCATCGCCGGATGATCTTCTTCCATGCCGGTAAAGCGCCAAAGCCAGTGGGCGAGCGCCAGGTCGCCGCTTACGAAAATACCCAGGTCACGCATCTCTGTCCCGAAGGCGTTTGGAAAGCAGGGCAGGCACGCCTCCCAAACGCGGCGGAGCTGATGGGTATTTTTGATTTGGAACGGCGGTTTCACGTCGAAGATGATGGCTTCATTCGCGTAGTGGCTCATGATGCGATCCGTATCTTTTGCGCAGATGGCGCTCATCTGGTCGCTGATGAGCTGTCTAATCTGGGTTTTGTCGTGCGTTTTGGCGGTTTGGGTGGTCATCGGCATCTCTTATGATTTAGTTGTTAATCTGCGATTGCTTGTTAGCCTTGATTTATTGCGCCGGGTTCCATGAAGATGAGTTCCCAAATATGTCCATCCAAATCCTGGAATCCATGACCATACATAAAGCCGTGGTCTTGCGGTTCGTTGTAGGTTGTTCCACCGGCGGCGACCGCCTTGCGGACCATTTCATCGACTTTTTCCCTGCTTTCGGACGTTAAGCACACCAGCACTTCTGTGTATTTCGCGGCATCGCAAATTTGTTTTGGGGTAAAAGTCTTGAACTTGGCCTCGGTCAACAGCATGACGAAAATGTCTTCGGCCACAATCATGCAAGTGGCGGTTTCGTCGGTAAATTGGGGGTTAAAGGTGAAACCGAGTTGCGTAAAGAATTCCACAGACTCATTGAGATTTTTTACCGGTAGGTTTACGAAAATCTTAGTAGCCATGTTTTCTCTTTTTGAACGTAGATTGCACGATGAGGCAGCGGCAACACAGCGCTAATGCGCGCCATAACCGGCGCGACCATAGCAGCGCTCCGTCAGGCTCAGCCTTTAGCTGCATAACTGGTCATGAGGCTCTGGTAGATCGGGGTATGGTCGCAAAGGAGCTTGCCAAAGCCTTGGATGTCGTTGCGCCAATCGCGGTGCAGCTCGGAACCCACGGCGAACCAATTTAGCAGTTGCACCCCTGCGGTCGCCATCCGAAGCCATGCCGCCTCACGGCTGGCCTGATCGAATGTACCGGACGCATCGGTGACGACGAAAACCTCGTAGCCTGCCTCCAACGCGGAGAGCGCCGGGAACGTTACGCAGACTTCGGTCACGATGCCGGCGATGATCAGCTGTTTGCGGCCGGTGTCCTTCACGGCCTTGACGAAGTCCTCGTTGTCCCAGGCGTTGATTTGGCCGGGGCGGGCGATGAACGGGGCGTTGGGAAACATCTCTTTCAGCTCGGGCATGATGGGACCGTTCGGCCCCGTCTCGAAACTGGTGGTGAGGATGGTCGGCAGATTGAAGAACTTTGCCATATCGGCCAAGGCCATAATGCTGTTCTTGAATTCGCTGGGCGGATAGTCCTGCACTAACGCAGTCAGGCCGCACTGGTGGTCCACGAAAAGAACCGCCGCGTCTTCCTTGGAAATGCGCCGGTATTGATAAGTGCTGCTCATGATGTAACCTCTTTCATGGTTTCGATGTGATCATAAAGATTGAGAGCTTTGCCTTATTGAGTGTGGCCGTACGATTGTTGGGTTTATGCGTTTCAATCTTCCGCGCTGCCGATGAACCGATAGATTACCGCGCCGAGTATCGCTCCAACGATCGGCGCCAGCCAAAATAACCAGAGCTGTGCAAGCGCCCAGTCGCCAACGAAGACGGCGACGCCTGTACTGCGAGCAGGATTTACGGAGGTATTGGTGACGGGAATGCTGATCAGGTGAATCAGGGTAAGACAAAAACCGATAGCGACAGGTGCCATTCCCTGCGGCGCGCGTTTGTCGGTTGCGCCGAGAATGACCAACAAAAACATCATGGTCATCACAATTTCCGAGACCAGGGCCGCAAGCAGGGAATAACCGCCTGGCGAATGAGCGCCATAGCCATTGGCAGCGAAGCCCGCTGAAACATCGAAGCCTGCCTTGCCGCTGGCGATAACATAAAGAACGCCTCCCGCAACAACGGCACCCACTACTTGAGCGACAATATAAGGCAGCAATTGGTTTGCCGGGAAACGACCGCCGGCCCATAGTCCTATAGAAACCGCCGGATTTAAATGGCAGCCTGAGATATGCCCGATTGCGTAAGCCATGGTGAGTACGGTTAAACCAAAAGCCAATGCAACCCCTAGAAACCCGATGCCCACATCAGGAAACGCCGCGGCCAATACAGCACTGCCACACCCGCCAAGAACCAGCCAAAATGTCCCCAAAAACTCTGCAAGATATATTTTCATAAGTTATCTTCCTTTACTCTTTTGGCAATGATGCTTAACGAGTGATTATTTACCTGCACGATTTTTTATCAAAATATCAATATTTAAGCTGAACGCACAATTCGTATAAACACCTATGCGCGCTAACTTACATCAGCAGTGGCCGGGTATGCCAAGGCCTGTTTAATCGGGGATTTACACGGTATCGAGACCCGGTCGATTGTCGACCGGTAAGCTGATATTTTGTTAAGCGGGCTTGTTCATTTCATTATGCAGCCATCGTTCCAGGATTTTGAGCACATAAGCTTCTTCATCCGGAGTAAGGGCGCGGCCCTTCGGTATTCTGTGCCATTTTTCCAGACAGCCGCGGCAGCAACAGGCCGTTGCATGTTGCGCTACAAAAACCGGGTGGCCTCGAAAAGGGGTTTGTTTGCCGTCATTTGTAAGCACCGCCGGTGCCAGACGCTTTGCGATAAAGTCTCCGGCATGAACGATAACCGTTGGCAGTCCTTTAGCGTGCAAATAAACAAGATCTTTGCCTTGGAGGTGAAACTTGCTGCGGAAAGTCGACCTTGCGAGTGCCTCAAAAAGTGCGTCTAAATCTCTCATCAGGATGTTTTATAAATTTTGGCTTTATGGCCGGGGCTGTTTCATTATGGACGGATGTTTTATGATGAATCAAGTTTGAATCCTGAATGAGTGTGTCGGCGATTATATGAATACCCACGAACAAAGGCATCGCGGTATGCATCTGAATGACCAAGCGTTATTCAGCGGCGAACCATTGCTTCGCTTGCGCGATGCGGTTTATGAATTCTGCTGGTTGCTTAATCGCGGTTATGCGCGGCATTCGGTTATGCAGCTGGTAGGCGACCACCATCAGCTTGTAAAACGCCAACGCCTGGCGATTTCCAGGGCGGCCTGCTCGAATACCAGCCGGGAGTTAAGAAAGACAACGTGCCTCCCCATTGAGCAAATCAAAGACCGGCAATTAGTTATTGACGGGTTTAACCTGATTATTTCCGTCGAAACGGCTATGGCGGGAGGATTATTGCTGCGTTGCTGCGATGGCTGTATACGGGATATTGCCGGCATTCATGGGACTTACCGGCTGGTACATGAAACCCGGCAGGCGATTGAACTCATTGGTAATGTGCTGCAAGCCTTTTGCCCTGCAAGCGTGTTGTGGTTGTTTGACAAACCCGTTTCCAACAGCGGACGGCTTGCCGAGATGGTGCGGGATATTGCCACGGTCCATCACTGGAACTGGCAGGCGGAGCTAATTGACAACCCGGATCAGGTCATTCGGAATAGCGGTAAAGTTGCCATCACCTCCGATTCGGCGATATTGGACGGCGGAGTGCAGTGGGTAAATCTGGGGGCTTATCTGACAACAAACCATTTTCATGAGTCCTGGTTGATTGATTTTTCAGATGTTTTGAATGAGCCTGAATAAAACCCGCTATTTAAGCCGCTCGCAGAAAATAAGCAGTGGGCAGGCATTAATGATTTTCGGAGTGCAGGCAAAGCTGGCACTCCTGCAATTTCTTCGGTCAGAAGAATTAGGCTTATGCTGACAGGTTGATTTTCGTTCCAAGATGGTCTTTGTTGCCGTTTTGGGTGTCTTGATTTTTCTGCAATAATTCGACCTGTGCCTGCGCGGCCATTGCCGTTGCCCCTGCTGCCGCTTGCATATCCGGGCCGGAGGGTTCGGCCGGAGCCAGGGCGGCTCTCCTGATCGTGTCGGCTTTTCGTAGTGTTGCGGCCGGGTCGCCGGGAACCGCAGAAGTGTCTATGTTGACCTCGCCGCCAATTGCGTACTGAATGCCGTCGGGGCCTTGCTGATAATCAAAACTGGCGCCGCCTGTGGCAATGCCCCCGGCAGCAGCCAGATGCGCGGCCTCATGCGCTTTAACTTCGGCGTCTCTTTGTTTAAGTTCGCTGACGACTTTCAGGTCGGACTCGGAAAGTTCCCCGGTTTTTTTACCGCCCGTTGATGCGGAAGTATCGGTTTTTAATGCGGGATCTTGTTGAACGTCCTGATCAGGATCGGTTGTAGAGAAGGCGGCCGATTGCCGCTGGGAATAATCAGTTTGCCAGACAGCGGAGCTATTATTGGATACGGAAGAAATCATGATGCACCTTTACATCAGATGAACAATTTCAAGTCTAATAAACAATCGGTTAATAGTCTATGGATAAAGTTGATGACTGATGTGGTGCATTGTCCGCGAAAACCGCAAAAAAGGTGGTAGTGAGTAGGGCGTGCCGTGCGCGCCTTGGTTTATAAGGCGCGCACGGCACGCCTTACGACGGATATTTCAGCCAATCTTTCTGGACAATGGTAAGAAAAATCAAATCCGTGCCACCTGTGGTCTATCTTTTTCGCGGCTGTAACGGACAGTGCGTAACATCCGTTAATAACAGATAAATTAACGTATAATAGGCTTATTTTATCCGGCTGTATTCGATGTCCACCCCCGATCTTATCAAGCAACTCACCCATCAGTTAGCGCATTGTCTTAATCAGGACAGGCCTGTATTGAAACGGCAGTTAGACCGCTGCCGCAGCAAAAATTCAGTAGAAGAATTAAACGCGCTGGCGAGCCGTATTGAACGATCGGTCGCGGCCAGAAACAAACGCCTCGCCAGTATTCCCGTGCTGACATTCCCCGATTTGCCGGTCACCGGCAAAAAAGACGATATCGCCAAACTGATACAGGGAAATCAGGTGGTGATTGTTTGCGGCGAAACCGGTTCCGGCAAGACCACGCAGCTGCCGAAGATTTGCCTGTCGATAGGTCGAGGCGTAGCGGGATTTATCGGCCACACCCAACCCCGGCGAATTGCCGCGCGCACCGTCGCCGACCGTATCGCCGAAGAGCTCGGCGAACCGATGGGTAAGTCGGTCGGCTACAAAATCCGCTTTAACGACAAAACTCACGCTGAATCGTTGGTTAAGTTGATGACCGACGGTATTTTGCTGGCCGAGTCGCAAAACGATCCTTATTTAAACCAATACGACACCATCATTATCGATGAAGCGCATGAGCGCAGCTTGAACATCGATTTTCTGATCGGTTACATGAAATGGCTGTTACCAAAACGCCCTGATCTAAAGTTGATCATCACCTCGGCCACCATCGATACGCAACGATTTTCTACGCATTTTAACAACGCGCCGATTATCGAGGTTTCAGGGCGGACTTACCCTGTCGAAATGCGTTATCGGCCGATTGAGCAACGAGAAGAGGAGGATGAAACTACCGACGACCTGCAAAATGCGATACTGGATGCGGTTGACGAGCTGTATCGGGATTTGCGCGGCGACATCCTGATTTTCCTCACCGGTGAGCGGGAAATCAGGGAAACCGCTGATTCGCTGAAAAAGCATCACCCGACCCAATATGAAATCCTGCCTCTGTATTCAAAACTCAGCGTCAGCGAGCAGGAGCGGGTGTTCAAGCCCAAAGGCGGCAAGCTGCGCATTGTGCTGGCGACCAACGTCGCGGAAACCTCGTTGACGGTGCCGGGCATTCGTTGCGTGATCGACACCGGCCACGCGCGGATCAGCCGCTACAGTCATCGCAGTAAAATTCAGCGCTTACCGATTGAACGTATCTCGCAATCGAGCGCCAATCAAAGGGCAGGACGCTGCGGCCGTGTCGCCGAAGGTATCTGCATCCGGCTGTATTCGCATGATGATTATTTAGCCAGACCGGAATTCACCGAGCCGGAAATCATGCGCACCAATTTGTCTGCGGTTATTTTGCAGATGATTTCGTTGAATCTCGGCGACATTGAAGATTTTCCGTTCCTTGAACCGCCCGAAGACAAGATGATCAGGGACGGCAAAACCGTGCTGCATGAAGTCAACGCGCTGGATAAATCGGGCAAGCTGACTGAAGTGGGCAAACAGTTAGCCAAATTCCCGACTGATCCCAAGCTTGCCAGAATGTTGATCGCCGCCGCGCATGAGCATTGTCTGACCGAAGTCGCGATTATCGTGTCCGCGTTGAGCGTGCAAGACCCGCGCGAAAAACCCGCCGATAAAATGCAGCAGGCCGATGCTAAACACGCGGCGTTTCGTCATCCCGAGTCCGATTTTTTAACCATTTTAAATATCTGGAATACCTACGAGGAAAAGAAAAAGCACCTGTCCAACAGCAAGCTGCGCAAATACTGCACCGACAATTTCCTGTCTTATATGCGGATGCGCGAGTGGTTCGACATCCACGCGCAAATCATGCAGGTGGTTAAAGGCGATTTAAAAATGCACCCGAATACCGATGAGCCCGGTTATGAAAAGATTCATCGCGCCTTATTGCCAGGCCTGCTATCCAACATCGGCTTTCGCCATGAGCAATATGAATATCTCGGCGCACGTGGTCTGAAGTTCTTCATATTCCCCGGTTCTGGCCTGCATAAGCTCAAGCCTAAATGGATCATGGCGGCGGAACAGGTCGAAACCAGCAAGGTTTATGCGCGCAATGTCGCCCGGATCGAGTCGGAATGGATAGAGCAATGCGCCGAGCATTTGGTCAAACACAACTATTACGATCCGCATTGGGAAAAGAAAGGCGCACGCTGCATGGTGTCTTCGCGGACTTTGCTGTACGGCCTGACGTTGCAAGCCGGGCGCAAGATTCCTTATGACCATGTCGATGCCAAAGCCGCCCGAGAGATTTTTATCCGCTCCGCGCTGGTCGATTATGATTACCACAGCAACGCGCCGTTCTATGTCGCTAATCAAAAGCTGCTCGAAGAAGTGGGCATGATTCAGCATAAAGGCCGTCGGGTCGATCTGGTCGAAGATGAGCAGTGGCTGTATGACTTTTATGACAGCAAACTGCCGCCCGAGGTGGTCAGCGGCGTTACGCTGGATACTTGGCGAAAAACAGCGGAACGCGCCAACCCGAAGATCCTGTTTTTAACCAAGGAGGATTTAACGCGGGAGCAGGAAGAAGACTATGTCAACGAATGGGATTTTCCGGACAGCAAGAAGATCGGCAACCTGACGATCTCGCTGCAATACCGGTTCGAGCCGGGCCATGATGAAGACGGCGTAACGGCGATCATCCCGGTGCATCAATTGAATCAGGTCTCGCAAACGGCTTTCGATTGGTTGGTGCCGGGCTTGCTGGAAGAAAAATGCATCGCGCTGATTAAATCCCTGCCCAAGAACATCAGGAAACATTTTGTGCCGGTGCCTGAGACCGTCAAACAGTGTCTTGAAATCGAGCCGGATTTTAAAGGTTCGTTGCAGGAATGGCTGGGCAACCGCTTAAGAAAGCTGACCGGCGAGGCGATTCCGCTCAATGCCTGGAATACCGAAACCTTGACCGATCACTTGCGGATGAATTTCCGGGTTGTAGACGATCAAGGCCAGCTGCTGGATTACGGCCGAGACCTGAAAAAATTGCAACTCAAGCATACCGCCAAAGCCGGAGACAGCTTCGACCAGATTGCCGCCGACGAGCTGAACTACACCGGCTGCATCGGCTGGGCCTTCGATGACTTGCCGGAGACTTACCAGTTTATCCAGAAAGGTCAGGCCTTTGTCGGCTTCCCCGCGATCATCGACGAAGGCGATGCGGTCGGCGTGCGCATTTTCGATACCGAGCAAAAGGCCGCATTACAGCATCAGGCCGGATTAATGCGCCTGTTCCAGTTGCAACTGCGCAAGGAATGCACTTATGTGACCAAAAACATGCCGAAGTCGGCGGCGGCAGAATTGACCTATAACCGCTTGCCGAAACATCCGATTATCGGCAATGAAGCGGAGGTGTCGTATAAAGACGACCTGCTTTATTTAGTTCTGTACGGCGTATTTATTGAAGGCCGAACTATTCGCACTCAGCAGGCTTTTGAACAGGCTTTGTTAGCCAACAAATCGGCGCTGATCGGTGCCGCCAATGAAGCCGGGAAAATCGCGCTGGAAATCATGGAGCTATACGGCGCTATCAAAACGCAGTTGAGCCGTTTCAATGCGAATGACCCGCTGGCTAAAGACATTAACGAACAGCTGGACTTGATGATTTATGCCGGGTTTATCCACAACACGCCTTATCAGCAGCTTAAAGCCATCCCTCGTTATTTGAAGGCCGTGCAATATAGGCTGGATAAACGGGATAGCACGCTGCAAAAAGTCCAGGAAGCCAGCCGTTATGCGACGCGGTATTGGAACGACGTGGAGAAGAAAGCCAAAAAAGACAAGGTTATCCCGGAACAAGACCCGTTCCGCTGGATGCTTGAGGAATTCAGGGTGTCGCTGTTTGCCCAGCAGCTTAAGACGGCTTATCCGGTTTCTGAAAAGCGGATGGATAAGGCTTGGGATGAGAGAGGGTAATTTGTTGAATGTAGGGGGCGTTGCGCGTACCGCATAGTGAAGGAGGTTGATTTTTCCATGGCAAACCGGATTTTAGAGATCAGGATATGATACGTTAGGCTTTAAGGTATGCTACTACGCGTATCTACTGGGCTTTTCTTTCTCGTTCGTCAGCATAAGGAAGCTATATGTTAAATCAGTTTTTAATATGGACAGCCATAATTCTTGGGCTTTTGTGCCTATTAGGGTTTTGTCATTTCAGTTATCAGTTCCGGCGCAGGATTTGGGAATGTTCCGTTTGTGGTTTTTCAAGGCCACACCAAGACACTGGCGTTTATGGTCCAAGAGGACCATATGCAATACAACGCATTGTAACCCTTGAGCGGTGCGATAACTCTTCGGAAGAGTGCGTCAATGGAAAAATGGTTCTGGTAGATAGGAAGTGGCGTTGGTTTTTAAGTCGTCCTTTCGCTTGGATTTGGACACCACTCGCTTTGTTCGTTAACCAATTGGTTGATTTGGCAAAAGCTTTTAGTAAATGAGAGCAGTAAAGTCCTGCACTTTTTTCTTTTTTTGTGCGTGCAGCGTACCGGGCTTACCGGCTAACCTATCAGTCACGCGGGGCGCGCTAAAGCGCACATCTTAATTCAGACGTTAGGAACCAGTATGTCAGGACACGCACGAATATCAACTTCCACCAGCACATTTAATAAGTCATTTCTTGCCAAGGCCTGGGAGGCACGCAACGAGCTAATGGATTACGAAAGGCGAGGTTTTGCCCAATTCTTCTACCTGACGCTATGCAGCCACATTGAGTCAGAACTCGCCCTCGTGATTACCTTGCGGTTGCAACTCATAAACAGAGCATTTCGAGGGAATACTCCTCCCCCTATGAAATGGAAGATTGATGAAATAGAACATGAGTTCCCACTGGATTCGCTCATCCAGTCGATTAGCCAAATCACTGCTCGACTAGAAGCGGAGGTTAAATCGGCAGCACTTTATAAGCTGATTGAGCATTTCGGCACAGTGTTTCCCGAAAATATTAATAAGGTAGTTGGTACCGAACTATTCGGCGACCTGCAATCTCTGGCTAAGCTTCGGAACTTATCTGCGCATGGAAGGAATCTCACGATGGAGTTTGAAGTTGACGACTTTTCAGCTTTTAAAGGCACATTGGACGGCAACGACCTGAAGCAACCTGCCGAACGACTGCATCACGCAGGCGTGATAATGGATTTCGACATTGATGGAAATAATTATGATGATTTTCTTTCGATCTTCTACAGCGATGAAGCAATGCGGTATTTTTACAAAGCAGCCCAGGGGGTCGAGATTAAACTTAGGTCACTCGGGATGTTTCCGCCTGAACAGAGTTGGCACCTTCGTCACCCCCAATTGCCACCGCTGGCCCCCTAAACGCGGTAAGGCGCAATCCGTAAGCCGTAACAGGGCCGTAGGATGCGGTGAGGAACGAACCGCACCGTTCGAGTAGTTCCTCGATTGATGCGGTTCACTGCGTTCACCACATCCTACTGTCTTGTCATATAATGTTTTAACGAGAAAGTTTGTAGTACCGTAGGTCGGGTTAGGCGCTAGCCGTAACCCGACACATTCGCGCAAAATGTCGGGTTACGCTATCGCTAACCCGACCTACTTGTTTCGCCGACTTTGACGATGAACAATGACTAATTACTTCGGCTGTACGCTGGTTCCCAAGCTCCTGTAGTGGTCTAATAAAAACGGACAGCCCGATAGGTTGATAAAATAACTCAACCAAAGCAAGGGAAATCCAACTATGAATCAAAAACGACGAGCGTTTGATGCTAACTTCAAGTTGCAAGTGGTACAAATGATTAAAGACCAAGGCCTGAGCATTAGCCAAGTTTGCCAGGACATGAATTTGGGTGAAACAGCCGT